>Ga0272448_1000887_pt1 | contig 42873 bp, 30 predicted proteins | sample YNPCB0191_FD_202220 | JGI IMG/M metagenome (GOLD analysis project Ga0272448, IMG submission 202220) | Hot spring sediment microbial communities from Yellowstone National Park, WY, United States - YNP-CB-019-1 | ecosystem: Environmental > Aquatic > Thermal springs > Hot (42-90C) > Sediment...
TATCCGCTTTATCAAAGTCCTTCTCGAACCATTCAGCGAGCTTCTTGAGAGACTGTAGGTACTTGACAACTCTGGCTTTGCCTAGGCCTTCGGAGAAGCAGTATTGTTCAAACTGCCTAATGAGCTGCGCGTTTCTGGCTGAAATTGGGTTTTGAGCATCTATCTTCTGCTCAGCATCGTGCAGTCTCTCATCAAAATCATGTATGTCTAAACGCTGCTTCATAGCCATCGGTAATAATTAAGGAAATAAGCGCTTTTATACTTTTGGTTTAAAGCCTCGGGCGGGATTTGAACCCGCGACCACCGCCTCTTTGGAAACTTTACCAAGGCGATGCCCCACCGGGCTAGGCTACCGAGGCGTTCTAAAGAGAAGAAAACGTTCATAATGGAATTTAGAGCTTTCGATTAGAAGTGTGTGTTATGCTTAATTGGGTGCGAGGTTACTTTATTTTTTTCGTTTTTTATTAGTAGGTGTTCTGCTAAAGCTTTGAAGGTTAGTGGGCGGTAATGAACGGTGTCTTTTAGGTTTATTAGGAAACTTTCGATTGCGGAGATTTCAAAATATGGAAATTGCTTTAGCGCATCCACATGTTTCAGATAATTTGCATAGTCTTCGTATAGTGCAACAACAACGCCATCATACTTTAATCCTAATCCTCTCTCAAGCATTATTATTCCAAAGCGACTTTTTTCCAACTTTTCTTTTGCGATTTGCCTTGTCTCTTCGATTTGTTCGGGTTCGAGTGTTTTGCGAAGTTTGAGGAAGGTAATTCCCATGAGTTCGTAGCCGAGTTTTTCAAAATCTGGTATTGCCGTGTATTCCTTTATGTATCCTTCTTTTTCGAGTTTAGTTCTCAATCTGCTCACGGTTGGCTGTGAGAGTCCTGTGGCTTTTGCCAGTTCTCTATCGCTTCTGCGAGAATTTTTTATTAGTTCGGCAATCAACTTCAATTCAGCTTCTTTCAAGGCTCTATACCTCAGTTTTTACGCCTGCTCAATTAGAAATATTCACTTGAAACTTGGGCTTATTAAGTCTGAGGCTCTGTCCTACTTTTAAATCATGCTAATATCCTTATGTGTCTCTTCCAGAGTTAAGTAAATATAAAAGGCACAAACTTCACTTCTAAACTAAACTTGCTGCGGGGGTCGCCAAGCCTGGTCAAAGGCGCAAGGCTTAGGACCTTGTCCCGTAGGGGTTCGTGGGTTCAAATCCCACCCCCCGCACTTTATTAGCAACGGCAGATTCGCTCATATTCCACTTGTTTTGAGCACAGAACACCGTTTAAAATGTAATATGCTTACTTCCGCATTCGCGTCCCTTTAACTTGACCAAGAGCTATTAAATGGGTATCCACTAAGCTTGTTTCATCTACATAGCAGATTCAACAAACTACATCAGCAAAACATATTAGACTATAAATATAGAGGGGCTATAAACAATTTCACGCGTATACACAACTAAGCTGCTGTAGGTATAGGCTCATTTGAAACAGGAATCTTCTCTCTCCAAATCCTCACATTCGGAGGACAAACAACCACGCGCTCTTCACCTAACCTTGCAATATCCCCACCAATAGACCCAGCAAAATCACACAACTCATTCACCGCACGCTTAACATCATCAATACTCTTGCTTGCAAGCGGAGTTATCCTAAGAATCAAAATATTTCCCGACTTAACCTCACTCTTAATAGCATCTAAATCCGCCAAATCACGCAAAGGCATAGCCTTCAGATATGTCCTGCCAGAAGCACCTTTAACCTCAGTTTCTTTCTCGGCTTTTTTGGGTTTGCGGATTAAACCGCTTAAGCCTGGCAATTTTCTCCTCTCTTAATTTTATTTACGCTTCTACAGTTTAAGTGTTTCCTAATTCTGCGTCTGAATCACTAATAAAAATTAACTATAAAAGTATTTTATGAATCCAAAATAAAGATTTAATCTTCACTGAGCTAAGGCATCTTGTTTCTTCATGAAATTCCATATCTTGTCGCCAACAAAGTGCAGGTTTTTGACAACGACACCTTGCTTAATCTTTTTTATCTCTTCACTATTATACAATGCTTCACCAATTGCTATTGGCTTGCCATGCTTCTCATCCACAACAACAACGAAATCGCCTTTCATGAACTCGCCCTCAAAACAAACAATCCCAGGCGCCATAACATTCGCACCATTACAAACGTGCGGAACAGCACCCATGTCCACAACAACCTTAGATGCCGAAACCAAAAACCCGTTGAAAACCAAAGCTGGAAAAATGCTCTCGCCTACTTTGATAAGAATGGGTTTGCCATTCACAAGAAAGATTTCCGCGAATTCTGTTTTGATGACTTCAACATTAACCTTGCCTTCGAAAATTTGTTCCAAACACACCTTGAGTCTTCCAGAAACTCCGCTCAAAAGGTCCTTCACTTCTTTGGCTTTCAAGAAATGCCTTCTGATTTTTTCTGGCATTAGACATCTCTCTTAGATAGGTTTAAATGGTATAAGTTTAAGTATAAAAGACATAAACTATAGACTCGAGGGCGCAAAAATGAGCGAAATGACAACAGAAATCCTCGAACAAAACCTCGGAAAAATAGTGCTCGTAAGACTGAAAGGTGGAAAAAGCCTACGAGGAAGACTGAAAGGATTCGATCAACATCTAAACTTGGTGCTAGAAGAAACAGAAGACAATACAAACTCTGAAAATGTGAGAAAACTAGGACTAATAATCGTTCGCGGAGACAACGTGATTCTGATTTCGCCACCTCCAAGGTGACAACTCTTTGGGAAAAGGAACACCCTCTTTCGGCAAACGCTCTGGAAGAAAGTCGCATATACGTTGTAGGCGATGTGGAAGAAGAGCATATAATGTAGCAAAGAAAAGATGCGCTGCTTGTGGTTACGGAGAAACAACTGTTATTAAGACATATTCTTGGCGAACAAAAAACGTTCACAGAGAGAGATTACGCTGAGCGAATTTGTTTACTGTGATGGCTGATAATAGCCTTTATCGATTTTAACGTATATCAATGGACCCTTGCTTCTGGCTAGTTCTCTTGCTTTTCTTAGAGCGTTGTTAACCACGTTAACTACTTGCACTTCTTCCTTGTTGAAATCTTTGTTTTTCTCTCCTAACTCCATTTTTAGAAGGTTTTCTGCAAGGATTGAAGTACCGCAGATTTCTCCATTCTTGATGAGTGTAGAGGTCACTACTTCCTGCATTTCCTGACGGTTTGATAGCTTTCTCCACAAAGGCTCCGCATTACTGAGAACTTTTGAAACTCTGTCCCATCTTTTGGAGTTATCGTTACCTATCAGCAATTTCACACGTTCTTTCCATTTGTTAAACCATATCCCAGTCCAAATGGTCAAGAATTCTTCCAGTTCGTTGGGGTTCTCGCTGAAAAATTTCTCCAGCCTTTCGACTATTTCACATTCGTTTGCTTCCTTTCCAACAAGGTCCCAGTGAATTTTAAGGTAATTTGTAAAATCTTGACATGCTATCTGCAGTACTTTTCGGTCTGAACCGTAAACATCCAGCATTGGATTTCTATCTTTGAGTTTTTCTGACAACAACGTTTCTATGAAGTTCATGTTGTATCCACTCGAAGCCTTCTCCACTCTAAACTAGAGCTTGCTCTTTTAATTAAGCTTTATTTATGGTTACTTCTATAACTGTTTTCGGTAATTTTCAGCTATATTTCCGTTATAGAAATATTCTAAAAGCCTATTTTGCATGCTATTCGATAAAATCTGGAAGCTGATTGACGTTTTCGAGAATTAAATCTGGCTTTTCGTTTTCTAACTCGTTTCGAGAGAAAATACCTGACAAAACTGCAACTGTTTTGGTTCCTGCAGCTTTTCCAGCCTTTATGTCTGCTACTGAATCTCCAACGACTACGCAATCGCACGCTTTTGCACTCAATTGTCTTGCACATTTTTTTAGTGCTTCTGGGGAAGGTTTTGGCTGATGTGTGTCCAGAGCGGTCATCACGTATCTGAAATATTTTGCTAAACCGAAGCTTTCTAATTCGTCAATGATTTCTCTTTTGGGCACATAGCGCATGGTGACTAATGCCAATTTTGCTTTTTCCGAAAGTTTTGCTAGAGTGTCTGAAACGTTAGATAATGGTTTCGTTTTTGTAGCTGTTGCTTGATAATACGCGTTAATGTATGCCTCCAAAAATTTTCTCGTATCCATTCCTTCTATCAAATCGTGTATTGAAAGGCTTTGTTCAAGTCTTCTCGGAATTTCTGTCGCTGCTGCTTTGTTGAATCTTTTCCGTCCCATTTTTGCAAAAGCAATTTCTGCGGCTTCCAAGTATGCCTCTTTTGAATCTACTATTGTGCCGTCTAAGTCTAAGATTATCCCTTTAACTTTCATTTCTTTATCATTATCGTTTAAGTGTTTATTGTTGTTATTTGTTTCGATAAGTTTTTATTCACGGTTATTTGTCTAAAGGTAAATACTTAATGCTCTGTGGAGTATTAAGCGTTAGGAATGATGGGTGATGGTTAGAAAAGCACGTATACGGTTAACAAGTACGGATTACAAGAAGTTGGAAGAGGTATGTGAGGAACTGAAGGCCATCGCCTTGAAGACTGGTGTTAAGATGACTGGTCCTCTTCCTTTGCCTACGAAGCGGTTGCGGGTTCCTGTTTTGAAGTCGCCGTGTGGTGAAGGAACGGCAACGTGGGATAGGTGGGAGATGCGTATTCATAAGCGTTTGATTGATGTTGATGCTGAGGAGCGTGTTATGAGGCGTATTATGCGGATTCGTGTTCCTGAAGAAGTGCATGTGACAATCGAGCTTCTTTAATTATTTGAGTTGTGGTTTGTTTTCTTTTTGTTTGTGCCAGTTTGTGAGGAGGCATTTTCCGCATTTTTCTAGGAATTCTAGGCCTTTTTTTGTTGTTTTTAGGTTGTTGTTTTTGTCTATTTCTAGTAGTTCTTTTTCTAGTAGTGTGGTGAGGTATTGTTTGGTTTGGAGGTATGATAATCCTGCGTCTCGCATTAGTTCGGTTTTTTTCTTGCCTGTTCTTGCTTTTGTGAGTATGTCTATGACGATTTCGTGTCTGTCTCTGTTGACCATTTTTATCTGTTAGAAGTTGGTGTGTGGGTTATCTAAGATTTTCTGTGTTTTGGTGGTTTGTTGTTATAGTATATCAAATAGAAGTTTGTATGAGATTATTGTTAGCGCTAAGCTTGTTGTGAAGGCTGTGGTCCAGATTTTTTTGTTCCATAGGAAGATTTTGAAGCCGTCAAGTATGCCGAAGGGTATGAGGTTGAAGAGTGCTATCCATGCGTTGATGGCTGCGCCGAGCAGTAATACTATGTTGTATTGAGGTGTTAGTGTTGCGGTTGTCAAGAGTATGAGTGATAGTGTGATGTTTGTTGTTGGTCCTGCTATTGAGATTTTTCCGATGTTTTTTGTGCTGGTGATTCCGGCTATGACAACTGCGCCTGGTGATATGATTTTGAAGAGTGGTGAGATTATGCTGATTAGTGTTAGGATTGCTCCCATGAAGGTTAGTCTGAATTCTGCCCATAGATTGTTTTTTTGTGCGGTTATTTTGTGGGCTATTTCGTGTGTGAAGAATGATGCGGTTAGGATTAGTGTGAATATTGCTAAGCTTGTGGTTTCGTTTATTGTTTGGTATGGGGGCATGCTTGTTGATAGTGCGATGCCGATGACAAGTAGTGCAGCTATTGTTAAGTGTTTGGTTTCTTTTTTGCTGAAGTGTATTTTTGTTTTTGGTAGTTGGGTTGGTATATAGGTGACTGTGTATTCTTCGTGTGGTTTTTGTTTTTGGAAAATTACTGGTTGTGGGGCTTCTTGTTTTGGTGTGCGCGCTAGCTCTATTTGTTGGCATTGGTGGTTTTCTGGTAGGCGGTGTTCAGCGCAGTAGTAGTTTCCGCAGTATGGGCATTTGAAGGGAAGGAATGTTTCTTGTTGACATTTTTGGCATTTCATGCGTGTTTGCGCGCCTTGTGTGGTTAGGGAGAATGGTGCTTATTGTGCGTTTATGTGTTTCTCTTTATTTTTGTTGCTTGTATACAGTGAATTTGGAGATTTGTTGGTGGATTGTTGGGCTGTGAAAAGGTATAGCCCCCCTTATTTATAGGTTGAAACGGTAGTTAGAGTTTGAGGTTGTTTTTGTTGTTAGTTGTTAAATATTTAATAATGGACAAATTAACTAAGTTTAGCTGTTAGCAGCGCTAAAAGGGAGAAAAGAGAAGTTTGAGAGCTTTCAGTTTTGTTCATGCTGCAGATTTACATTTGGGTTATGCGCAGTACGGCTTAGAAGCGAGACGAGAGGATTTTGACAAGGCTTTTCAGGAGTTAGCCGACAGAGTCATCGAGTTAAAGCCCGATTTCATGATTATTGCTGGAGACCTGTTCCATCAAGCACGTCCATCGAATGTTACGTTAGAAAACGCCATCAGAAACTTCAGTCGTTTGCGTGAGGCTGAAATTCCAGTTTTGACGGTTGACGGCTCGCATGACTCAGCGCCTAACATAATCACTGGAAGTATTTTGAATCCGTTGGACAGCGCGGGGCTCATCTATCATTTGCCAAGACATGAAGGCGCTTGTTGGCGCAAACCAGACTGTTGCTACGTTTACGGCGTGCCAAACTTTAGGACTCGACGCAAAACTGAAGAAAGCCTTCCAGCTTTCATGGAGCAAAACAAACCATCGCCAGACCCCTCATTATTCAACATTTTCGTTTTCCACATGGCTTTAGACCTTCCAAGCATTAAGCCGCCTTACATTGAGGCTGAGGCTCCGCCGGAGCTTATCCCTGAAGGCTTCAACTATTACGCAGCCGGGCACGTGCATGAACCCTACAAGGACAAGTTCAAAGATGGACTGTTAGTCTACAGTGGATGCGTCGAAACCGTTGATTATGCTGAAGCCAAAATACGAAAGGGCTTCTACCATGTCAAAGTGGACGAGAAGGGTATGGCTTCACCTGAGTTTATAGAGCTTGAGCCCCAGCGCAGATTTGTCGTGTTGGAGCAAGACTTTACCGGAATGAACCCAGCGAAAATCACAGAACTTGCTACACAGCTCGTGAAAGGCGCGGATGAGGATGGTGCCATAATTGTTCCAGTTTTGAAGGGAACATTGCCAGTTGAAGCAAGTCGCGCAGAAGTTGACATCGCCAGAATCAGAAGCGCTGTTGAGAAGGCTTTGCTTGTTCATCCGGTTGTTTTGTTGCGTGAAAGTGAAGTTTCAGAAGAGATTGTTCGTTCAATATTCGAAAGCGAATTTAAAGATTTGAAGACGAAGGCTTTCGAATACTTCTTGCAGATTTTTTCTGAACGTTACAGTCGTGATGAAGCCGAAAAAATAGCTCGAGTGGCTATACGCCTAATTGAACCGTTAACCAAGAAACAGGAAGAAAAGGTGAAACAAACAATCGAGGAGCTTCTGAAATGAAAATTGAAATTGTGCAATTAGAAAATATTCGCTCTCACGTCAAATCAACCGTGCCCTTTGCAAGAGGCTTCAACTGTTTAGTTGGCGGTTTAGGATGTGGAAAATCCAGCATCTTATACTCCATAGATTTTGCTTTGTTTGGAGACCCTATTGGAAGAAGTTACGATTATTTGTTGCGTGAAGGAGAAAACCACGGAAAAGTCACTGTTCAATTCGTCCAAAATGGTAAGAGCTACAAAATCTCTCGCGGACTAAAAAGGCGCGGGAAGGGCATAAGCCAAGACTTTGACGAATTGAAACTTTTCGAAGGCGAAAACCTGATTGCAAGCGTGAAAAGCGACGCCGTAGCTGAACAGCTTAAGGCGATAACGGGTTTGGACAAGGAGCTTTTCCGTGAAATAGTTTGGGTTAGGCAAGAACATTTGAAGGAGCTTTTGGACGCCACATCGCGAGATAGACAAAAGCGTTTAGATGAATTATTCGGTTTGTCAGATTATGAAGAAGCATGGAGTAATCTTTTAGGCTATGAGAAAGAATACGAAGGCGAAAGAAAAACCTACGAAAAAGACCCAGACATTGTGGGAATGGACAAAATAAGCCAAGAATACAACCGAACAGCGGAAGAATTCTCACTAGTCGAAATCGAACTGGAAGAAACTGCGAGAAAACTGAGTTCAGCCAAAAAAACCTTAGAAGAAGCTGAACTTACGCTCAAAAGACTGGAGGAAGTAAAAACCCGCATCGAAGAACTCAAACGGAAAGAGACACAGATACAAGCGAACTTGTTAAATATTGAAGATAATTTGTCAGCGTTAACGAGAAGGATTGACGAGAAAAAAGTCGCCTTAGACGGTTTTAAACAACGCCTAGCCATCATGGAAACACAAATCGAATCTAACAAGGCTAAACTCAAAGAAGCAGGCATTGAGCCAGACCAGCCAATCGAATCCTTGAGACAGAAGTTGGCAAGTTTTGATGAACAAATCACCAGCCTAAAAGGTGAACAAGAAGCAACGCTTAAAGGAATACGTGAAGACCAGAAAAGATTTTCTTCACTTTCCGCTGAAAGCCGTTGTCCACTTTGCTTGCAAACATTGAACGAAGAATACAAGAACGATTTGATGCAGAGAATTCAAACTGAAAACACTGAAAGGCAAAGAGTGGTAAGTCAACTTCAAAGTGAAATTGAACAGCTGCAACAAATAAAAGCCATAGCCAACAACGCATTTTCCAATCTTCAAACGTTAACCCTGCAAGTAGATAATATTAGAACAAACATTAGCAAAGAAGAGGATGCATTAGCTGAATTTTACAAAGAATTTGAGGAAAAACAAAGGTTAACGCAAGAATTCCATCTGCAACTGGAAACTGTAAGAACAGAAATAAGCATGTTCGACATGTCCGAACTGGAAACTGCGAGAACCCGAAGAGAACAAGCCTTCAGGCAATACTATTCTCTGGATTCTGAACTGCGAACCAAAGAAAATCGCAAAAAAGACCTCATTAAACGTCTTGATGAAATCAAGGAAAGAATTGACCAAGCTCAACATAAAATTGAGCGTATGGAAAGAATAGCCAAAGCTGCTGAGATTATCCGCGGCATACGTGAGGCTTACAGAAGCATTCAGCCCAAACTGCGAAGCGAATTCGTGAAAATCTTGAGAAACTTTGTTCAGCAAGTTCTTGACACCTTGGTCGGTGGAGAAGGACCTTTAATAAACGTGTTAATCGACGAGACTTACACGCCATATGTTAAAAGCGAAAGTGGCGTTGAAAGAGAAGTTTCACATCTGTCCGGCGGAGAAAGAACTCTGCTTGCTTTTGCCTACCGCCTTGGGCTTGGACAGTTAATTATGCAGTCAAGGACTGGACATGGATTAAGCATGTTATTGCTGGATGAGCCAACTGAAAGCCTCGGAAGAGAAGACGGCTCAATAGACCGCCTAGCCGAAGCCATCTCACGCTTCAAAGCCATAGAACAAATAATCGCCGTAACGCACAGTGAAGCCTTCGCAGAAAAAGCTGAACATGTAATAAGGCTTGAGAAAGAAGCAGGCGAAAGCAAAGTATCAGTCGAGAAATAACTAAAAAAGATGGTTGATGGGCATATTATAGTATTTTCTTTTTCTAAAGCTCTTACTCTTGACCAGCTAATGTTAATTTGGTGAGTTTCACTGTGGGCGAATAACAGTGTGCACTGTTTCTCAAGTCGTTGCCTATCACCTCTATTCCATCCTTGAGAAGCTCATAGAAGTTTCCGGAAATAACCGCTCCTTTAATTGGTTGCGTCAGCTCACCATTTTCAATTAGGTATCCGTGGCTTATGGTAGCGTTTAGATTGCCACTCACAGGGTTTGAGAGCCACTCGCCAATGGTTTCTTCCACAAAGACTCCTTTCTTCGTATCTTGGATAATCTCTTCTGGACTTGTCTTTCCCGCTTTCAAGATTAAGTTGGTGGGCGCCGGCTGCGGACTTGCCCAATAAAAGGCTCTGAAGGCGTTTCCAGTCGATTCCACATCGTCTTTTATGGCTGTGTAGTTATCGTAAATGTAACTTTTGAGAACGCCCTTTTCTATAATTGGTGTTCTCTGCGTCGGGTGTCCTTCATCATCGAACGGTTTTGTTCGCCAACCTTTAGGCATTAATCCATCATCAGCTATGCTGAGGTCTTCTGTGGCTATTTGAATTCCAACCTTGTTTGCAAGTGGCGACCTACCCTTCTGAACCCACTCCGCAGTTATCGGACCGTTCAAAATCCACCCGAAAATATTTGCGAAAATCTGGTTTCTGATTACCACAGCCATTTGACCGCTTGAAACAGGCTTGGCTTTTAGGAATTTTACAGCTTTTTCCGCAGCTTTTTCGGCTAACTCTTCAAATTTTGTCTCCTTCCAGAATCTTGTCTCTTGATGCTCATTTCCGGTGCTCTCCATGTTAGCTTCTTTCGCTTTTGTTCTCATCCAAACTTCTATGTTGGATTCTCTCCTTTCTGAACTTTCGTTGTAATTGTTAAGGATGGAAACATTTGATGTTGAAACATTCAAAATTCCACGTGTGGGCTTGACTCTCTTATCGTAATTTTTCATCAAATCAATTGCGGGAATCAGCTTTTCAATGATTTCTTTGTGTTCCAAATCTTCCAAGGCTTTGTCGTAATATTCTTGTGCGGATGATTTTCCAAATTTTTTGTTCATGTGCTTCCAGTGAGGGTCTTCGGGTGCCACCTTGGCAATTTTAACCGTTCTTGTTGCTATTTCGCTGATTTCTTTTTCGTCCAAAATTGAGGTTGCGCATGTCGCTATTTTTCTGCCTAAGGCAACTCGCAAGCCTATTCCCAAAGATTCAGTTGTCTTCAAACTCTGAATTTTTTCATCAAACTCCACACGGACATTTTTTGTTTTCTGCGTATAAACTTCCACTTCAGTTGCGCCTAAGCCCAACGCTTTTTTAACAGCTACTTCAGCTACTTCCATAATTTCACCTTCCTCCAACAGTCATCTTACGAACCCTAACATGGGGACCTCCAGTGCCCACAGAAGCTCTCTGTCCATTTTTTCCGCAACCGCCAAAGGCGCTTGTTTGAATGAGCAAGTCGTTTCCAACAGCGTCTATAGTTTTCAATGTCTCAAGAATTAAACCGCTAATTACTACGCCTCTAACGGTTTCAGCTAATTCTCCGTTTTTTATGATTTTGGAAGGACCAACACCGAAAGTGAAGGTTCCCATGCCAACCTCAACTTCGCCTCCGGTGGTTCCTCTTCCTCCAACATAAACTCCAAAGTCAACATCTTCTATTAACTCTTCAAAGTTGTAGTCTTTCGGTTGCATGTAATAGTTTGTTTGTCTGACTATGGGCAAGTTTTCAAAGTCTTGTGCTCTTCCGTTGCCTGTTGATTCCAAGCCAAGTTGCGAAGCAGATTCCCTGTCCAGAATATAGTTTTTCAGAACTCCGTTCTCAACGATTACTGTTTTCTTCTTTTTTGTTCCTTCATCGTCGAAAGGGTAAAAGTATCCTCCTTCAACCGTGCCTTCGTCGATTATTGTTACGGAGTCGCTTGCCAACTTAGCGCCAATTTTATTCTGAAGCACAGACTCGCCAGTAGAAACTAAATCTCCTTCAGACGCATGTCCAAACGCCTCATGCAGTAGTATTCCAAAAACTCTCGGGTCAACAACCACTGGATACGTGCCAGGAGGCGGAGTTTTCGAACTTGCAGCTTCTATTGCAAGTTTAGAAATGTCTGCCGTAAAAGAGTTCCAGTTCTTGTTTTTTATGAATTCGAAACCTGCACACATGGATTCGCTGTAGGGCACTCTCTCCATGACTCCGTTAACTTTAGCAACTGTTTCGTGAAATAGACCCACAAGTGCGGTTTCAACGTTTATTCTGGCGCCTTCAGAAGACATAAACAGCCTAACATCTCTAGAGCAGCCAAGCCATGTCATGCCGCTCTTTACTTCATCACTTATCCATGCAGACTTGTTCGCGTCTAACGCTAAGGAAACCTTCTCTTCAGGCGAAACATCAAAAGGATTAACCTTTATTGGAAGCTTCACATTTGCCTCTTCAACCTTGGACTTTCCGAACGGTTTTCTCTCGCCTCCCACGGATTTGGCGGCTTTGACAGCGTTTTCTAAGGTTTTTTCAAGATTTTTTGGACTTAAGTCGCTTGTTGACGCGTAGCCCACGGCTCCTTTTATTGCGGCTCTTATGCCTACACCGCTTAGTCTCCTTGAAGAATAGGTTTTCAAAGTTTTGTTTTCAACAGTTATTAACTCATACTCGTAGTTTTGATAGCGTGCATCAGCATAGGAAGCTCCGAGTTTAGCGGCTTTGTCAAGAATTTTCTCCAATTCAAGTTCTTCTACTTGTTCTTTTTTCGCTTTCAAGATTTTGGCACCTCTAATCATTCTACTTTTTGGTTGGTCAGAATAGTTATTTGTTATGGTTAGAAGTGCTCAGTTAGTTGGTCACATAGGTAATTATAAACTTGTGATTGTATACATGCTTTGGTAAAAAAGGGCGTTGGAATGGGCGGAAGAACAAGAAAGCTTGCGGTAATAGAAGGCGCAACTGCTGGAGTTCTCTTTGGAACGGCGGCAATCTTCATAAAATTTCTACCAAACCTAAACGCTTTTTTTATAGTGTTCTGGCGTTTGATAATCGCCTGCATAGCTCTATTCGTGATAACAATTCTTCTTAAAAAATCATTCAACCTTAATCTCATAAGAAAGAACATAACGCAGCTTTTCATCCTCAGTCTCTTTCTCGCTTTGCACTTCATATTCTTCGTTTTCGCGTTAAAAGACACGACTATTTTAAACGCAACGGTTCTCGTTAACACAACGCCGATTTTTTCAGTTTTTATTTCCACTTTTGCGTTTAAGCTTAAGCCTTCAGTTTTGGCAATGGTTGGTTTGACTTTGTCTTTTGTAGGCTTGTGTGTAATTGGTTATGCTGAAACAGTAACTTCAGAAAATCAGTTTGAAGGAGTTTCTCCAAGTCTAAAGGGTGATTTAGAAGCTGTTTTAGCCGCTTTGCTCATCGCTTTATACCTTAATTATGGAAGAAAAATAAGAAGTCAAACGTCGATATTCACTTTAATGCTGCCCATCTACGCGTTTGCCGCAATCGCAATCGGAGTTTTGAGCATTTTCATAACTAATGCAACGTTCACCATGCCATTTGAAATAGAGGTTATTCTTCCCTTAGTAGGTTTAGGCATACTGCCAACAGCAATTGCCCACACACTGTACTTTTCTTCTTTATCAAACCTGAAATCTTTCGAAACTGCCACTTTAGCTTTGCTTGAACCAGTCGGCGCAACCATTTTAGGCGTAGCACTATTCCAGGAAATACCAGCATACCAGTTTGTTTTGGGCGCGGTTCTAGTTTTGTTGGGAATCGTTTTTATAGTTAAGGAGAAAGGTTGAAGATATTCAAGTTTGACGAAACAAATAAAAAAGGACAAGAAGTATTAATTGGCTAAAACGAGTTGAGACAATGGCTGCTAACGATAAAATATTGAAGGCTCTCAAAACCGCAATGACATATTTGGGAAATTCAGTTTCAGCATGGAAAAAGAAAGAGGAAAACTCGTTTGCTGATAACCTCTGGCATGCCGCAGCTGAACTGGAATACGTGCTATTTCTGTTTTCGATAATGTTTCAAAACGAGAACGAAACGGCAAAGTGGAAGCCAAACCCTGATTTAAAGAAAATGGAAACCGACACGCTTTTGACTGAAGCCCAAGGGCTTCTTAAAGACGCCGAAGAACACATGACAGACAAAAAACTACTAGGCTCCTACAAAAGCGCTTACGTGGCAAGGCATTACCTTTTGAAGGCTCAAGAAGACCTTGCAAAAAAGAAGCGTGAAGCACTCAAAAAGAAATAGTGGAATTATTCTTCTTCAGAGATTTTCTTTTCTTTAACAATCAAGGAGTTTTCTTCGCCACCTATCACTCTATAATAGTCTTTAAGTTCTCTTTTATGCAGAAACTTCTTTAGGAATACTCGAAGATACTTTTTGGAAACGCTTTGTTTTTCACCTTTTACTGTTATTGAGTCAGCCCCTGTGGCTACTTCTGCTGTTGTTTTCTCCTTCAAATATTCGGCTAGTTCTTTGATTATGTCGGAGCCTTCTCTTTTGAGTTCTGATATGTCAATCTTTATTTCCGCCATGTACACTCACCTCACTTTCGAACCATAATAACTCTTACTTGGTCACATGCGTCCTCGCATGCGTCTGCTATTAATTCTGTAGCTTCGAAGAGCTGTCCTATTAAGACTGCGATTCCAGCGTTGGGTAAATCTTCTTTTCCTAAGAGCGTTCTGGCTTTTTCGTGTATGTCATCAACTTTTTCCTCTTCCCGTTCCACTGCATCAGCTGCTTGGAGAGCCTCTTCTGGTTTCGTCATCATTTTGTTTACGCACTTTTGAAGGGAAACTGCGCATTCTTTGACGTTTTTTATCATTTCCATGAATGCGTCCTTGATTGAGTTTGGCACCTTTTCCATTGGTATGGCATTTAGCACGCGTGTAGATTCTCTGCTCCAGTCTGCAACCATGTCCACTCTTTTCACAAGGTCCATCAGGTCTGCCCTGTCCACGGGGGAAAGCTCTCCTTTTGAGATTTCGTCCATGACTTTTCTTCGTAAGGAGTCTGCTTCTCTTTCGCTGCCTGTTACTCGTTCAACGTATTCTTTCATTTCGTTTTTGCTGCCTTTTACTGCTGCGATTATTGCTTTTTCCAAGTCTTCAACTATTCCGGTTGTTAAAGCCAAGTGGCGTTGTATGGTTGCTAATGCTTTGGTTTCTCTTCTTTTTTCAAACCATTTTATGAGTTCACTCAACTGCGATTTCTCCTCTTAATCCTGCTTCTGGGTACAGGAATACGTGCGTTTTTTCGGGTGGAAAATGCACACTTACTTTTTCGTCTACGTTAAACCATTCTTCAGTTAGGGAAGGCTTAACGATGACTATTAAATCTTGGTTTTCAAGTCTAATTTCGTAGCGCACGGTTGTTCCCTCGAAGGTTACTCTTTCTATCGTGCCCGAAATGGCGTTTTTGTTGGTTCCTTTTTCGATGATAATGGTTTCTGGTCTTACTGCAAGAATTACTCTTTCGCCAATTTTTATGTTCTTGTCGACTGCTTGAACTTTTATTCCGCCTCGAAGCTCTATTGTCGCTCTTTTACCGTTCACGCTGAAAATGTAGCCTTCTAGAAAGTTTGATTCTCCTATGAAATGAGCCACGAAAATGCTTTGGGGGTTCATGTAAAGCTCGTTTGGGGTTCCTACCTGTAAGACTTTTCCTTTTTTCATAACTGCGATTCTGTCCGAGATTGCCATGGCTTCTGATTGGTCGTGGGTTACGTGTATGGCTGTTAAACCCAAATCCTTGGACATTTTTCTTATTTCATATCTTAGCTCGTTTCTAACTTTTGCGTCTAATTGTCCCAAGGGCTCGTCTAAAAGCAACAGCTTTGCACCCGCAGCTAATGCCCTCGCCACGGCGACTCTCTGCATCATTCCTCCGCTTAGCTCATTCGGAAAAGCGTCTAAACGCTCATGAAGTCTTACCATTTCAAGCACTTCGTGGCCTATTGTTTCTGCTTTTTTCATGTCGAAGCCTTTCACTCTGGGTCCATAAGTTACGTTATTCCAAGCGTTCATGTGTGGGAACAGCGCGAAAGTTTGGAAGACGAATCCTATGTCTCTGTCTTCTGGCGGGGCGTCATTCACAAGCTTGTCTCCAATGTAGATTTCGCCTTCGTCTGGCTGGATTAATCCGGCAATAAGCCTAAGCAGTGTTGTTTTTCCGCATCCACTTGGACCGAGCAGTGAAAAGTATTCTTTGTCGCGGATGTGGAGGCTCACGTTGTTTACTGCGAGGATTTTTCCGAATTTTTTTGAGACATTGACGATACGGACGTCTGGCATTTGTTAGCGTCCTCCACACATTAAATGTGATTTGGCAGTCATTGCATAAATTTTAAGCGGTATATTAATCATGCTAGTATCTTCCTTTTCCTCTCACAATGAGTCTTAACGCAAGTAGGATGATGAATGAGAACAGAATTAGGTATCCACAAGCTAAGCCAACATCTAATGATGTAGCTGGTCCTGTCTTATGCTGAACTTGGAAAACCCAATCCTCAAGGATAATTGGCACCGTTTTCAACGAGCTTACTACGGCCACGGTTGCGCCAGTCTCGCTTACGCTTCTTGTGAAAACGATTATTGCACCTGAAAATATAGAGTATTTGGTTAATGGCCAGATTATTGTTCTGAACACTCCCAGCGGTTTGGCGCCGAGGGTTCTTGCGGCTTCTTCCATATCTGCACTTATTCTTTCAGTGGCTGCGGACATCGACCTCACAAAGTATGGGTAAGTAATTGCTAAGTGAGCAAAAATTAGCAGCAGCATTTCGGGCATGAATGTGAAAGTGTCTTTCCAGAAGAATCTAAGCGAGACGCCGAGGGCTATTGATGGAACAATCAACGGAATATTCACGAGCACGTCCAACATTCCAGACAACAGTTTTCCAAACTTTTTTCTTGCAATAAGTATTGCCATTGGTAATCCCATTGCAATGTTTAAGATTGTGACCACTGTGCCCAGAAAATAGGATAGAAGAACGCTTTGCCAGTAATCTCCCCAATTTACTCCTTCTGGAATGTTTCCTGAGAGCGAATTAGGCAATGTGTTAGTTAAGATAGCTTGAAAAGCTGGCAGCGCCACGAAAAGGGATGGAATGAGTACTATTATCAGAAATATCAAAAGCGTAACGGTGTTTCTGGATGTTGCTGCTTTTGAATAGCTTAGTTTTCTTTCCCATGATGGCCATATCTTTTTTGCTGAAATTTTTAGCTTCGGTCCTAAGATGCGGATTACTGCGAAGATGGCTACTGCGATGGCGATGAGTATGAAACTTGCGAATGCTAGAGAACCCTCATATGCATATTTGTCAATCGTGCCGGCTTTGAATTCTTTGGTAATGTGTCGTATGAAGACTGGACCATTTTCAAAGGCTTCAGCGACCATGAAGGTTGCGCCGGTTTCCGAGAGTGACCTTGTAAATGCCAGTATGAAAGCTGCTATTAATGAAGGTTTGATGATTGCGAATGTGACGGTTCTTGATGCTGTCAGTGGCGGTGCGCCAAGTGTCCGAGACGCTTGCTCGTATTCAATTCTGTAGTCGAGTAATGCTCCAACGATTACTCTTACGACTACGGGGTAAGAGAATGTAAAGTGGAGCAGAATGACGAGAAGCCAGCCAGGTGAAACGAGTGGATTGCCAAAAAGCTGGGATATTCCGTTTGGTTCATTCCAGAATAGGAGTAGCGAGTAGCCTAATGCTGCGGTTGGCACTATGAATGGAATGTCTGTAATCGTGTCAAGAACGTTCAGCCATCTTGATTTTCCACGCGTGATGAGCCACGCCATCGGGATTCCAGTAACCACATCTAAGGCTGAAACCAGTAAGGCTACTAGAAAGGAGTTTTGGACGGCGTTAAGCGCACGTGACATGAGGGCTGGCTGGTCTAGAACCGCTTGCATCGCGTTCCATTTTATTATTACTCCCAAGAGCGGAGGCAACAGTATTAATGCGAAGAACACTATCACAGCAGTTAGGTATACGCTGTACTTGACAGTTTTCTTTGATGAGATTCTATCCAATGCTTCCGTAATTTTGCGTTTATGCAAGCTTTCTCCGCCTATGCTTCCGCTCCAACAATTCTAAACCGTGTATCTTTTCTCATTCGCTGTTTTAGCTGATAAATTTTCCTTAGAAGAAAGTGTCAGTTCGCCCGTCGAGTCACATCACTGCTTTGGCTCTGTTGACTCTCTGCTTCATCATCCAAACTGAAAGTGAAGTCGCGATAAAACTTAAGGCTTTTGTGTTGTAAACTTTTATTGTTAATAATGTTGGGTGTGAGATTGTGGACGTGTTTGAAGCTATTAAGGGAAGAAGAAGCATACGAGCTTTTGAAAGTCGAGACGTGCCAGACGAGCTTGTTGAAAAGCTGATTGATGCGGCTCGTTGGGCGCCTTCCGCTGGAAACATGCAACCGTGGGAGTTTGTGATTGTTCGTAAACCAGAAATCAAAAGGATGCTTGCTGAAGCTGCGCTTAGCCAGTCGTTTATTGAGGAAGCACCTGTTGTGATTGTTGTTTGTGCAAATGAGAATCGTTCTTCGCAAGGTTACGGCGTGCGCGGCAAAACCCTATACTGCATACAGGATACTGCTGCCGCAATCCAGAACATTCACTTAGCCGCTTATTCTCTTGGACTGGGCACATGCTGGGTTGGCGCTTTCAAAGAAGAAAAGGCAAGAGAAATCTTGAAGACTCCGCAGGGAATAAGACCAGTAGCCATAATTCCCGTAGGCTATCCGGCTGAAACTCCTTCTCCACGAAGCAGAAGACCAATAAACCAAATCACCCACCACGAAACCTTCTAAACCAAAAATGAAATTTTAATATCTTTGCGTGCACATTCTAGTTTGTGAGGCTAATTATTGCAGTACGCTATAATTGCTGACGCTTACGAAAAAATTGAGGCTACAACCAAACGATTAGAAATGACAGACCTTCTAGTCGACCTTCTCAAAAACACACCAAAAGAAATCATAGACAAAGTAGTCTACCTAACCCAAGGCAAAATATACCCAGATTTCGTCGGGCTCGAAATAGGCGTAGCTGAAAAACTCGCAATAAAAGCTCTTGCGCGGGCTTCCGGAAGAAGCGAAAGCGAAATCGAGGAAGACTTGAAAACAAGCGGAGACATAGGCGAAACCGCTCAGAAACTCATTGCAAAAAAGAAACAAGTAACTTTTTTCCAACAGCCATTAACGGTTCAAAGAGTTTACGAAACCCTTGACAAGATGGCTAAGGCTTCAGGCTCAGGCGCTGTGGATGCCAAAATGTCTCTTTTAGCCGGACTTCTAGCCGACGCAACTCCTAAAGAAGCCAAATATATAATGCGCACAGTGACCGGGAACTTACGACTGGGCATAGCCGACATGACAGTTCTTGATGCGTTGGCAATAGCGTACGGAGGCGGAAAAGAAACCCGCGAACACATTGAACGCGCTTACAATATTTCTTCAGACCTTGGAAGAGTCGCTCGAGTCGTAGCAGAAAAAGGATTAGAAGGAATCAAAAAGTTTCAAGTCATAGTCTTTGAGCCTATCCGACCCATGCTAGCTGAAAGACTTTCTTCGCCAGAAGAAATACTGGATAAGCTGGGCGGAAAATGCATAGCCGAATACAAATACGACGGTGAAAGAATCCAAGCCCACAAGAAGGGCGACGAGGTTATTCTCTATTCCAGACGCTTAGAAAACATCTCCAACCAATACCCAGACGCCGTCGAACTAATCAAAAAACACGTGAAAGCAAAAGACGCCATTCTAGAAGCCGAATGCGTAGCCATGGACCTCGAAACCGGCGAAATGCGTCCTTTTCAAGAACTGATGCACCGCAGACGCAAATACGAAATTGAAAAAGCCATGGAAGCCTACCCAGTTTCGCTATTCATGTTTGACGCACTTTACGTTGAAGGCAAAGACTTAACCCTAGAACCCTACCCAGTTAGGCGAAAAATGCTCGAAAAAACCATACTAGAAGGCGAAAGAGTGAAAACCGCCAAACACATAATAACCAACAACGCAAAAGAACTTGAAAGCTTCTTTCTCGAAGCCATAGAAAATGGCTGTGAAGGTCTAGTATGCAAATCAGTTGCGGCTGATTCGGTCTATCAAGCTGGTGCTAGAGGATGGCTATGGATAAAATACAAACGCGACTACAAAAGCGAAATGACAGACACCGTGGATTTAGTCGTTGTCGGAGCCTTTCATGGCAGAGGAAAACGTGCAGGAACCTATGGCGCCCTACTCTTAGCCGCTTACAACCCTGAAAGCGACACTTTCGAAACCGTTACAAAATGCGGAACAGGCTTTACGGACGAGGATTTGGAGAAACTGCCAAAAACGATGCAGAAACATGTTCTGCAACATAAGCATTCAAGAGTCAATTCGTTGCTTGAAGCTGACGTTTGGTTTGAACCAGTTGTGGTAATTGAGATTTTAGGCGCAGAAATAACTCTCAGCCCAATCCACACATGCGCTATGGACTCCATAAGAAAAGGAAGCGGACTTGCAATACGCTTTCCGCGGTTTACCGGAAACTACAGGCTTGACAAGGCAGCAGAAGATGCAACAACGACAGAAGAGATTGTCGAGATGTATAAAAGCCAACTCAAAACAATCACAGAATAAGAGGCTGGATTTATTCGTGCAGTTCGCGTAATTTTAAGATAATATATTTTGAAGGTTATTGGAAGGGTTTCGTAAAATTTTAAAGCAAGGAAACCTTAAAATATAATTTGGCATAGAACCGACCAAACGGGGTTCTACGCTTTGAAATAGAAAGGAGAAAGAAAGATGGAAAAGAAAATAGTTGGTTTTCTAATGTTGATATTACTCTTAACAAGCACGTTAGATATGGCATTTATCATAAAGCCATCTTTGGCAAAAGAAAACGAAAGCAGTCCTTCTAATGAAGATTTTATTAAAAAAATTAACGAGAAAACCGTTAACTCAAACTCTCAAAAAAGCAAAGACCCCGCGGCTTCACGTGAAACCAGAGATAAATGGAACTTCAACGAAACAAACTTATGGAAAAATTTCACCTACACCAATGGCGATAAAACCCGACTGATAGTTGGATTAGAAGAGGAAAACTCTGAAAGTCTTCATGAATTGGAAAACATAGCCGCAAAATACCAAGCAGAAATTGTCAACACCATTTCAATTAGAGGAGAGGTTAAAGCCGCGGTTGTTGAGCTCTCCTTTGCATCGGTAGCAGCATTCGCTGAAGACGTAAAAATCATGGAATTAGCCAGCTACCTGGAACCCAACATGAAAGTTCAAACCCAATGGGTTCCAAACGACCCATACTGGACAAACCAATGGGGTCCACAGAAAATAGAGGCTGACTGGGCGTGGAACATTACCACTGGTAGCGCAACGGTTCTTGTAGCTATCGTTGACACTGGCATTGACTATACTCATCCCGACATCGCAGCTAACTATGCACCATTAGGCTTTGACTGGGTAAACATGGACGCAGACCCCAAAGACGATTTTGGACACGGAACCCACTGTGCAGGCATAGTTGCAGCAGTACTAAACAACAGCATTGGCGTGGCTGGTTTAGCTCAAGTGCGCATAATGTCAGAAAAAGTTCTAGACAGCGGAGGTTACGGCTACTGGGACTGGGTTGCAAACGGAATAATCCATGCAACCGACAGCGGAGCCGACATAATCAGCATGAGCTTAGGCGGATACGGAGACAGCGAATTAGTCCACGAAGCAGTCAAGTACGCGTATGATTCAGGAGTCCTCGTAGTTGCCGCCGCAGGAAACGACAACACAAACATGAAGTCATATCCCGCAGGCTATGACGAAGTAATCGCCGTAGCAGCAACAGACCAATACGACAACAAAGCCTATTTCTCCAACTGGGGAGACTGGATTGAACTAGCAGCACCGGGCGTTGACATATACTCAACAATGCCCACTTACTGGGTAACCATGAACAACTATGGCTTTCCAATGAATTACGCCTACATGAGTGGCACTTCCATGGCGTGCCCACATGTGTCCGGATTAGCAGCTCTCGTGTGGAGCTTGCACCCAGAAAAGTCGAGAGACTGGTTAAGACTATGGCTGAGATACGCTGCTGACGACTTAGGTAACCCCGGTTTTGACGTGTACTATGGTTATGGAAGAATAAACGCAAGAAAAGCCGTTGAGCAGACCCCACCAGAACATGAACTTATTGCTTACGCATGGCAAACCCCGCCATATGTTAAACCTGGAACTTCAGGAACCATAAACGTAACTATACTTAATTTTGGAGAATACGGCGAAACAGACATAGTTACACAACTCTTGGCAAACGATACTGTTGTAGATTCAACGGTGATAGATTTTTTGGCTTCTGGAAACGCAACAACAGCTACTCTTTCATGGAGTCCACTGATTGAGGGACTATACAATGTGACGTTTTACATACTGCCCGTGCTCGGAGAAACAAGCATAGAAAACAACATGCTCTCAGAGGTCATCTACGTAGGAATCCCAGTTAAGGCTGTCGTGTTGCATTCAGCTGGGAACGTTTATGGCGAAATCATCACTAATTGGCAAGTGCTAAGCAAGGAATGGTACTTGTTTGGCGACAGAATGGTTTATGTTGACTACACGACCCTAAACAAAGAAGGAATCACGTACGAGGACATCACAGCAACAGAAGCAGACGTTCTAATCATTTCATGCGCTTATGATCCATATGCTGGCTGGCAGTTCACAGACGCTGAAATTGAAGCAATAACCCTGTATATTCATGAAGGACACGGGTTAATCGTCACCGCTGGAACGCTCTATTACGCAGTTCCAAACAACAACAAACTGGCAAAGCTCATCGGGATAAATGAAAATATCACGTGGAGCGCGGTTGGAACAGACCTCTTACACTTGTTAAACACAACTCACCCACTGTTCAAAAATGTTCCCAACCCATTCGTCTTCGCCTATGTTGGAACTGCTGTCCCTTCAGATGGGCGATGGGACTCAAACGAGTTAGTCGAAGGCAAGTACCTCGCTCTTGGACACTATCAAGAAAGCGCCATAGTAACCTACAAAGGCTTAGTTTATATTTCTCCATGGCTTGAAGTCATACCGCCATATTATCACCATCACTTGCAGCTGCTTTATAATGCAATACTATGGTCGCGTTATCCAAAACCAGAACACGAACTTGCTGTCTCTCTTGAAACTCCGAGATATCTTCAACCAGGAGAATCAACACTGCTGAATGCGACTGTTCTTAACAAGGGATTAAACAACGAGACTAACGTGGAACTGTATCTCTTGATAAACGGCACTATTGTTAGTTCCGCGACTATTTCCGAATTGACTGTAGGAGAATCCTACGCAATCAATTACTTCTGGGCCCCATCCATTAATGGCATATACAATGTAACTGCTTACGCTCCACCGTTGCCTTCAGAAGAGCTGAGCTTTAACAACATTGACTCTGCAATGCTCTACGTCGGTCCCGTACGTTTCGTACTATGGGACGATACTAAAGACGCTGATGACGATTCACTCCTAGGCAACTACCTCAATCTTTTCCAGTTATTAACCGCAAATGGCTTTGTCGTTGATGAGTTGAAGACTGGCCCTATAACTTCAACAGTACTTGCTGATTACGACATTCTCGTACTGCCAGATCCTGAAATGGACTTCTCGTTATCCGAGATAGCAGAAATCCAAGAGTGGGTAGAAGAAGGCGGCGCATTGGTTATAATCCCAGACGGAGGCTATCCAATGACGTTGAACGCTCTGATGGCTCCTTATGGTGTACAGATGACTGGTGGATATGGCGGTTACGGTATCACTACAAATATTACGCCTCATCCTATCACGCAAGGTGTTGGATCGATCTATGTCGATTGGGTAAGAGAAATTTCAGTTACGCTACCTTCGACACTTTTGGCTTGGACCGCCGAACTCATTCCGTTTTTGTCGACAACAGACTCTGGCGAAGTGGTAGTTTTGTCTGATAGTAATATAATGGATAACTATGGACTCGCAATGGCTGACAACATGCAATTGATGCTAAACCTATTCAATTGGGTTGGAATCAAACCGGAACATGATCTTACCGTGAGTCTACAAGCTCCCATGGTCGTAGAGCCTGAAACCTCGGTTCTTTTGAACGCAACAGTTCGGAATCGTGGATTAAGCAATGAAACTTATGTGGAACTCCAGATACTAATCAACGGCGCCGTTGTTAGCTTTGCAACCATTACTGAACTGTTAACGAGGCAATCTTATACATTTAGTCATATTTGGGTTCCAGATGTTGAAGGCACGTACAACGTTACCGCCTATGCGCCTCCAGTTCAAAGCGAAGAATACATAGAAAATAATGTAGCAAGGAGAATCGTTGAGGTGAAAGTTTTACCAGACATTCTTATCGTGGCTGACGATGACACAGCATATAAGATACGAGGAACCAGCCTACCAGAATTCGAATATACATTAACGTCCGGTGGTTACGAATATTTTGTATGGCAAGAATCAACAATGAGTCACCCGTCATTAGATTTTCTAGCGAATTTCAAACTAGTAATCTGGACTTGTGGTGATCATTGGAACTGGGCTGTTGACTCAATAGACGCTGAAACTTTAGAAGCATATATTCTTCAAGGCGGAAACATCCTTTTGGAAGGCGAAGACATAGGATACAACCATGGCTCTGACAATTTTATGGTGAATGTTGCCCATGCAATTTATCAGGTCGATAATACTGGAGCATATGGATTAATTGTCACAGATCCGACTCATCCAGTTACGCAAGGACTACCGACAAACTTCACATGGCTTCAAGACCCTCCATACGATGATGGAGTAATTCCAACAAACGGTGGATTTGAAGTCGTCCGATATACAGATACTTTGTGGACAGCTGTCACAGTATTTGATGGTGCAGAAACTGGTTATGGCTCGGTTGTTTACTACGCCTTTCCGATATACTGCCTCTGGCAGTCAGAAAGAGACACGCTGATAATCAATTCTGTAAGCTGGTTGACACCTTCAGAACATGACTTAAAAGTTTCCTTAATAGCTCCTGCGTTTCTCGAACTTGGTAATTCAACATTACTTAACGCAACCGTTCAAAACAGAGGACTAAACAACGAAATTAACGTAGAATTCTCCGTTTTGATTAATAATACAGTAGCACATAGTACAATAATTGATGAGCTACTTGCAAGTAATTCTCATTCCATTAATTGTCTGTGGACTCCTTCAGAAACCGGAACTTATAACGTGACAGTTTACGCGTCACCTGTACCAGAAGAAGCGAATATAGCAAACAACATTGTAACTCAGTGGGTTCGCGTATTCTTCTATAGGCGCTCTTATATTCCACATCAATGGATTGGAGGCGGCAATTCCATGGGGTGGCATGGAGATGATATGAGCTGGCGGTATACTTTACCTTTCGACTTTCCATTCTATGAAGTAAACTATAAAACAATTTATATTTCAAGCAACGGGCTAATAACATTCACTGATTCTGATCCTAGTCCTAGTAACAGTATAACCGATTTGGCTCGCAAATTGGCAATAGCGGTTGCGTGGGATGATTGGGTAACGAATGATCCTTATGACATTTATATATGGGAGAATTCAACGCATGTAGGTATCCGTTGGTTTGTGCATGCCTATAGCTCAACTACAACTGCCAACTTTGAGGCAATATTGAGAAGAGATGGCATAATACAGTTCAACTACGCATCATGCGATGGACTCGTCACAACGACGATAGGCATTTCAAATGGTGCTGGACATGTAATTGCAGAAGATGTAACAGACCTTAATTTCAGTAATACAATAATTTTCTTGCCTTACCTAAACAGGCATGATGTGGCTGTGGTGGATGTTACGCCATTCGCTAATGAAGTAATAGCTGGTGACAATGTCAATATTGACGTGGTTGTCGAGAATCAAGGAAACTTCACGGAAGACTTCGCAGTAACTCTGTATGCACGCGAACAACAGACTTTAGCATCAACTGCTTACTATTCAACTTTTAGCTATCCTTCTGTTTCAATAATTAACCCCGGTCTAGATGGTTATCCTTCTAAATGGACAGCTGGTCAACCAAGATATCTAGGCACCTCTGATTTCGTATTTTATTCAAATGAAACCTCAGTAGGTGCAACATTCTTCATTAATGTGACCGTGCAAGATGTTGAGCGTATGAAAGCATGGCAAATAGGAATCATTTACGACAGTAGTATACTTGAATACGTTTCTGCTTGGCGTCCTTCTGACCATGTTTTTGAGCCTGTTGAAGAGATGGGCTGGACAATTATTGCTCCACCACCTGTAGACGACTATTTCAATGCTACTCACAAAATTTTAAAGTGGGGTTGCACCTATCTCATGCCTGAAGGAGAAGAATGGAGTTTCAACGGGACAGGTCAGTTAAGCCAAATCCAATTCAAAATAATCAAAGAAGTAAACGAAACATATCCTAAGGCGGTCGCTTCGTTCACATTCGACCCAGATTGGACCTCAGTTTACCAACATCCATCTGGAGCAATAATGCCTCAAATGAACTTTGGATACTTTGAATATTCAATACCAACCTTGCCCTTGCCAGCAAGCTATGTAATAGGTTCGGTTACCGTGTCTTCTTTGACCCTATGTGAGAGGAGAACTTTGGCATTTACCTGGAATACTTCGGGCATCGCGCCCGGAAACTACACGATATTTGCAGAGGCATCTGGCGTCTTCTACGAAGAAGATCCGGAAGACAATGTCTGTTATGATGGAGTAATAATAGTCATGCCTGGAGTAGTTCACGACATAGCTTTAATCGATATCACAGTTCCGTCAAACAGAGTTTATCAAGGGTGGATCGTTAACATAACTGTAACAGTTGCGAATTTAGGAAACGCGACTGAAACCTTCACAGTCACATTGTATTATGATAGCATAAGCATATCAACTGAAACAGTTTATGACTTGGAGTCGAATGCGTCCATTCAACTTAGCTTCCGCTGGAACACGGCAGGCGTGCCCTATTGCCACAACTACACTATAAAGGCTGTTGCAAGCACGCTTTCAGGCGAAGTTAATCTGGATAACAACATTTTCGTTTACGGTCCAGTCAAGGTCAAAATGATGGGCGACGTTAATGGCGATGGGAAGGTTTACATGGACGACGTAATGTTAACAGTAGGTTCTTTTGGTTCTTACCCGACACATTCAAGATGGCTTCCCGAAGCAGACCTTAACCAAGATGGAAAAATAACAATGGGCGATATAGTGCTGGCTTTGTTGAATTTTGGAAACTGTTAACTTCTCTTTTTTCTCCAGAATATTAAATGTTCAGAATACTGAATAATAGATCCTTATAAGATTGTTAAAGTATGTTGCAAATAGTTAGAGAAGATGAGAAGTGTTAATGGTTTATAGGCATTTACATGTTATATTTTGTTCATATATACATATCATTTAAAACATAAAAGTCCATTAAATGAAAGAGATATGGAAAAAAGTTTCATAAATTTTATAAACTTCTAGAAGTTACAAAATGTTTTTGCGTAAACGTCATATTGCACTGGCGTTTATGCTAAAAAGGATAGGAGAAAGGAAAATGAGGATGAAAATTCAAATGTCAGTAATGGCAATGCTTCTAATGCTCCTTATGAGTACTATGCCCATTATGTTAAACGTAAAACTTGTTGAGGCAAGTTCTAGTGGACCAAGCCTAGTAGTAGACGATGCGCAAAACAAAATATACGCTACGATTGGTGCCAAATTGGGGTCAAATTTCACAGATAAAGCCACAGCAACCAATGTGGGTAGCGAAGAGTTGACTGGGCTACTTCTCGGCGTCTTCGCTAAAGAGGTGGACGGTACGTTGGTTCCTGAAGATGGTACTGGCTGGTGGTCTCTTGATGGCGTAATATGGTATCCTGCTCCACCACTCGAAGTTTCCTCATATCTAGACTATCAAGTAGAAGTTATTACGGGTCCTGTTGGAGGCGTCACTTTACCCGTCGGGGCTTCTATGGCACAATACGGAAAAGTTCGGTTTAACAGAGACGTAAACAATCAAGTTGAGTTCTTGGTGGTGATATTTAAGGACGTTAATGGTGACCGTAAACTATCCGACGGCGACATTGTTGTCTCAACTGGAGATTTTCCAGTAAAGCTTGACATCTGGATTTGGTGGACCACTGAAATTGAAGATCAAGGACTTTTCTACGACACAATTCAAGCCGCGATAGATGCTGCAAGCGCGGGACAGACAATTTATGTCTACGACGGAATATACAATGAAGCCTTGTATATTAACAAAGGCATTACCTTGAAGGCTGCAAGCAGTCCAATTATCAGTGGCGCACAAATGCGCACTACAAATTATGGCGACAGACAAGCTACAATATTTGTTGAGAATGCGATAAACGTAATCTTAGAAAATTTGGATATAGAAAGTCAAGGATTAGGAATACCTGCTGGCACTAGAAGTTATGCAATATTGTATGAAAATTCCAGCGGAACAGTCAGAAACTGCATAGTTTCTCCAAACACAATAGGCGATATGTATTCAGCGGCGGTGGCTTTCTGGGATAATTCTGTTGTTACAATTGAGAAGTGCTTAATCAAAAATTTTGGAAGAATTGGTATATACTCAAACAATGCAACTTCTACAATACGAGATAACGAAATAATTGGACAAGTCTACAGCCTAGATAATCAAGTTAACTACGGAATTGAAATCGAAGACTACACGGGTCCCTCTGTAGCTGAAATAGTTAGAAATAAAATTTACAATTGTAACAACACTCACCCAAACCCTCTCTGGTCTTCTGCAGCAATAATTGTTGACATTTGGATGTATTACAACATAGGAAGCATGATACCCTCAACAGTTTCCATAGAAAACAACGAAATTTACGACAACTACGAAGCAATTGAAATAACAAAAGGCATGTTATCACATGCTCATTATAATAACATTTACAACAACCCATATGGCATCTTCAACTGGGGCGCCAATTACAATACCGACAATGCAACATTTGATGCGCGTTTCAATTGGTGGGGCGACGCAAGCGGGCCTTACCATTCTACAACAAACCCGTCTGGACTTGGAGGCGAAATTGGTGATAATGTTAAGTATAGTCCTTGGCTTGGAGCGTTGTTTGCAACTACTCCAAGAACTTATCATGTAAATCCAACAGGCACTATTCAAGAGGCTGTCAGTGAAGCAAGTTCAGGCGATACTGTGATAGTTCACTCCGGAACATATGATGAACAAGTAGTAATTGCTAAGAGTCTGACTCTTCAAGGCATGGGCGATACCACGATTGTAAAGCCTTCTTCTGCAGACAAGCTCACCACAGTGCTTGACGGACATTGGTGGGGCACAACTAAACAAGTAGCCGGCATTATTGTTGCAAACGTCGCCACTGGAAGCAGTGTTATCGTGAAAAAGATGAAAATAGACGGAGAAAGCGTGACTACCCGGCCAACAGGCGCTGATTTCGTCACTGGAATCTTTTATCGCGAAACTGGCGGTTTGATCGACTCAGTCAATATTATAGGAATAACCATTACCGATGCGGGTACTGCGGTAAGAGGTTACGGCATCTATCTTTCTGCCGTGGTTAATACCGTTGCCGTTGAAATAAAAGGCTCCACGCTAACTAACTACGACAAAAACGGCATCGATATCCACGGAAACAAACTTACCATTAACATACATGACAACAACATTACTGGGCGAGGACCTTTGCCTTCCGGAGATGAAGTTCAAAACGGTATCGTTGTTATGGACGGTGCCAAAGGAACTGTAAACCGCAACAGGATAAGCGACCACATTTACACTCCCGAAACTTGGTGGGGTGCCGGAATCCTGTTCATAGACAGTAGTGGTTCAGCCGCTAACAACATCATAACCAACTGCCAAATTGGAATTATCTTTCAAGACAGTAGTGGTTCAGCACAAGGAAACATTGTGAACGGCGGAAGCGCTGGGCTATTAGGCATATGGGCACAATACACAAAAGCAGGAACGTGGACGGCGACTTTCGTGAGCAATATTGTAACTGGAGTTCATGATGCATCAGGATATGAAAACGCAGCAACAGGTGTTCAAAGCTGGGCTGAAAATGCGTTAATCTCTGTGAAAATAGAAAACAACCAGCTTACAGGCGACAGATTAACATCAGCTGATGGCATCTTTGTTGGAGATTTTCCTGAATATGGACCAGCAGGAGAAATAACCGCCACAATCTCGAATAATGTTGTCTCTGGATGGCAACACGGCATCCGCTTAGTAAGCTCGATAACTAGCACAACTATTAAGGGCAATACTATTTTCAATAACCTTGGAAACGGCATCTACATTGAATCGGCTGTGAATGTTAGTGGCATCCACATTAATCTTAATAACATACAAGGCAATGATGCATATGGCATTTTAAACGGTGGAACAGGCGTACTGGATGCATGTTTTAACTGGTGGGGAGACCCCTCCGGTCCTTATCACGAGACAAGCTGGGAGTACATGGGTGAACCTTATGGTCCTCATTTTGGTTTGGGAGACAACGTAAGCGACTACGTCCTATATGACCCGTGGCTTGAGTATTCTGTGCCGCTTCCGCAACCTACAATTCGAGTGGAACCAAGCAACTATCAAGCTCTAAGGTTGAACGAAACTTTCAGCGTTAACATAACCATGAACAACTTAAGTATAGGCTGGAGAACAGTGGGCGTTCAGTTTAGGTTGCAATTCAATAGCACATTGCTAGAAGTGGTAAGTGTAACTGAGGGACTTTTCATGAGGCAGGCCGGAGAAACACTCTTCATTTACTACATTGAATATGGCGACTATTTCTATGGAGATAACATAGTCGTAGGTGTTGCTCTACTCCCACAAGAGGAAGAATGGACTAACTGGCCTAGCGGAACAGGAACAATAGCTACGATAACATTCCGAGTCAAATATCAACCTAGAGGACTAGATAAACCAAAATTAACCTGTGATTTGAAACTTATGGACACTTTAATAATGAGCGATAAAGGAGAACAAGTTAGCCACTACATTCAATATGGACATTATGAAATTTTGCCGATTCACATAGCAGATGTAAATTTTGACCGAAGAATCAACATGGACGATCTGATGATAGTTGTAAATGCATTCGGCGCCTATTCAGGACATCCAAGATGGAATCCCATTGCGGATATAAATCTGGATGGAAGAGTTTCAATGGGCGACATAATAGAAGTTGTAACAAACTTTGGAAAAGTCTACTAAATACTGGAAAACTCAACCCCTCTTTTTTCTTTTTAATACGCAATGAAAATTTAATGATGCAAAATAAAAGCTTGAATTATAATAATTGTGAAAGAGCAGATGTATCATAGTTGTTTAAAATCATTTAATGGTTTCTTCGCCTTGAATGTGGTTCGGAAGCGTTATCGTTGCTACTAGAATGTTTAGGTCTATTTTTCACCTGTTTTGTAAATCGTGTTGGTTAGGTTCGAAATTGTTTTGTCAATGTGAATCCAGAAATCTCGTTTAAGTTTGAGCCATTCTTCGTCGGATTTTAATTGTTTTCTAAGAAAGTATCCGCCGCCGAACATTGTGATTAGCATGATTGATGCAGGTAATTTTCTCTTGTGCTCTTCTTTGCATAATTCGAATGTTATAGAGAAATTTTCTGGTTTTCCTTCTATGCTTACGGAAACGTATCCGTCTATTTTATAGTACTTTGAGTCATCTGCAAATATTTGATAGCCCTTATCTGTTGTGCCTTTTACTGCATTAAAGTCTTTTTCTTTGAAGAATTCGCCTATTTGGTCTACAAGTAATTCCAAATCTACGTTTCTATCTGTCCAGTTTCTTTGCATTTCAGTACCCTATGTTTTAGTTGTTTTTGGCATTTTTAATAGAGTTGTGTTCAAATTTATATATTTGGTGTGTGTCTTAGAAGATGCGAAATCATATTGGCGAGGTTGCAAGATATGGTTCGCTTGAAAAGATTGCTGCTGGTCGCCTTTTTTTTGGTTACGTTTTGTTTTGGATGGTTGTACGTTGTGAGTTCAAGGGCGCAAGTGGTTTCTCTGGCAAGTGATGGAGTTGTACGTGTTCCAAGTGATTACTCGAGTATAACTGAGGCTTTGGCGCATGCTTTGGATGGTTATACAATTGTTGTTGAGCCTGGCGTGTACAATGAATATCATATGGAAGTGAATAGAACAGTAAAGATAGTTGGGATGAATCGTGATGGAGTTATAGTTAATGGTAGTGGAACAAGCGATTTCATATTTAAGGTTGATGCTGACAATGTTGTAATAGAGAATTTGACGTTGCAAAATACAATTTTAACTGGGGAGTTCGCTTCTGCTGTTTATTTGTACAATGTTATAAACGTAACGATAAAGAATTTGTTTATTAGGAATGTTTTGCATGGATTTCAGCTTGTAAGATCGAATTTTTCTCAAATTTCAAGTAATCATCTTATGGGGTGCAATCGCGGTGTTTTTATTCGCGATTCAAGTTGTAATAACACTATTGTTGGTAATACTTTTGAAGCTGTCTCTACGGTTATTTACATTGCTGATTCTAATTCTCAGTATAGTAAAGTATTCCATAATAACTTTGTGAGCACTAACTTAACAGTTTTTGCTGCGATGAGCTTCTTTGATAGTGGATATCCTCAGGGTGGTAATTATTGGAGCAATCATTTTGCTGCGGATTTGAATCATGGGCCTGGGCAGAATTTGACTGGAAGTGATGGCATTTTCGATGAGGCGTATCCATCTTATTATGATCCGTTGGATAAATATCCATTCGTGCATCCTTTCTCAATTCTTGATGTGGCTGTTGAGGAGACAAGTTTTGAGGTTTATATTTCTTCGAATGCCACTTTGGGTTCCTACAATTTTAATGTTTCTGGGAAATCGTTAACCTTGATTCTGAACGGAGTTGCTGGAAGTAGTGGTTCTTGTAGAGTGTTAATTCCGAAAGGATTGTTGTCTTGTGTTTCTTTGGGTGACTGGAGTGTTTTGTGTGACGGTGAAAATGTGTCCTATTTGTATCCGTATGAAGATGAGTATTTTACGTATTTGTATTTTAGTTATGTGCAATCTACGTCTAGTAAGATTCAGATAGTGGGAGCATGGGCTGTTATCGAGTTTTCTGTTTTGATGTTTTTATTTTTGTTCTTGGTCTGCATTTTATCTATCGTTGGAATAAAGATTAAGTGTGGGAATGTGTAGGTTTACCATGGTGTTGGGTGTTTGGTTTGAAGAAGACTGAAGCGTTGGCTGTGACTTTTTTGCTTCTTCTTGTTGGTTTGTCTTCCATTGTTATTTCTTTTCAAACAGTTACAAAATTTAATCTTGTCAAGAGTTTTGACAGAGTGGGTACATGGAGTGTTTCTGGTTCTTTTGATGCGAAGGAATTGTTGACTTTTATGATTTTTCCTGATTCTCAATGGAGTCTTATGGTTCCGTCGGAGGAGGAGTATCCGGTTGTTATTAATATGAGTGTTTTGGCTCCTGATGGTGGAATAGCCAATCTCTCATCCATTTACACTGTTACCTACGTCCAATCGGGTCTTCTTCCTTCAATTGTTTTGTCTCCAGTCAACTTTAGTATTGTTGAAGTCAACACGACGTGTTTAGGGTTTAGTTCTCTTTATACTACTGATGAGGTTGCGGGTGTTTTGTTTATTGGAGATGTGAAGGTGGGTGGTAATTTTACGGTTGTTGTTGACGAAACGTCTATTAAAGAGAATTTCTATCCTAGTGAGCGTCCGCCTCGTAAGTTAACTCTTCGGGGTTATGTTCGTGATGTTGAATATCCTGGTATTCTGTTTTTGCCGGTAGGATGTGTTTTTGTTTTCTTAAGTATTGTTGTGTTATGGTATGGGTTTAGACACAAGAAAGTTGATAAGCGTAGGAAGGTTAAAAGTGCAAGTTTCACGCGGGCTTTTTGCGTTTCTGGGATAGAAAAAAGAACTGAAACAATCTTCCGTAAAAATTAAATAGTCCAGAGAGTAAGTATTTGGTGCAGAAAAATGAGAAGGGAGAGAGGAAAATGTACAAAAAACTTTTGATAATTAGCTTGGCTCTATTTGCTTTGATGCCTCTTGTGATTTCGCCGAAAATAGCGTTTGCTGCCGTAACAAACCCGACGGAAATAGTCGCGGACACAATTCCTGGCGGCGGCTACTATACAATGGATCCTGCAAACTGTTATGATACTGCTAGTGCTGAGTTGCTGTTCAACGTTTATGAAACTTTGATTTTCTTTGACGGCGAAAGATACGACTATTTCATTCCACAATTGGCTACTCAGGTTTGGGTTGGTCCGCCAGCTTCAGGCGCGCCAGACTACACGAACTATACCATTTACTTCCAGATTCGTGTTGGTGTGCCATTCCACACATGGAGCAGGTCAGACCTGGGCGACTACCACTGGAGCCAATACTATTTGACCACGGCAGACGTTGAGCACAGCCTTGAACGTTGGATGGTTAACGATTACATTGGTGGACCACAATGGATGATCTATGAGTCGTTGCTAAGCTGCATGGGCGCTAGCCCAACACCAGAATTTGGAACCATGATTGACAAAGCCATTGAAAGCAACTCAACTCATGTCTGGTTGAACGTTGCTAACAAGGGTCGCGCTACCGGCGGTTCTGTTTCATTCGCGCCAGTTGCACTTTTCGATGCTACTGGACGTCAACGCAAAACATTCTGGGATGAAACAGCTGCTTTGCCGATAGGCTACCCGTTGAGAGTGCTGTTCCAGGTTCTGTCTCAGTCATGGGCTTCAATAATGAGCAAGCAGTGGCTGCTTGAAGTTGTCGACCCAATGGCTGAGGCTGCAGGCCACCCAGTTGGAGAATGGCCTGGAACATGGGACAACTGGACACTCTATCACTGGCCAGACAGTCCACTCATCGACCCCGTCAACGACTTGCCAACCATCGACTCTATACCAGGCGGTGCTGCTAACCCAGGCTTAACGGCCGGAACAGGACCATACATCCTACAAAGAGCTGACCCAGGAACTGAATGGTCAGCTGTCAGATATGCTGACTACTGGAGAGGCTGGCCACTTGACTGGCCAAATCCGCCATATCCAGACAGCCCACTGCCTCCGTCAGGTATAAAGCCGAAAGGCTACGTTGAAAGATACACTGTTAGACAAGCAGCAACATCAACCCGTATTGCTGAACTTCAATCTGGCGCAGCTGACTTCGCGGCAATTCCGCGTTCGCGTGCTGGCGAGTTGCATGTAGGTGGCGATAGATATGGTCCAACGTTGTCGGGTATTAGGTTGAATTACCCAGTGTTCGGCTTGGCTGTGGACAGCTTCCACATGACCGTTGACATTACGCCTACAGCTGATAACCGCTACGGAAAGATAAACGACTATGACGTGCTTTCAGAGGATGGTATCCCACGCAACTTCTTCAGCAACTTAAACGTGCGCAAAGCCCTTGCGCACCTGATCAACTTCACAATGATAGTCAACGATATTTATCTGACTGAAGGCTATCAACCATACACTGTGGCGCCCACAGGCTTGCCCTACGTATACACTGACGTCCCACAATACTCCTACGACGAAACAAAAGCAGCACAATACTTAGATGCAGCATACTTTGGCACAACCAAACTTACCAGCGTCGGATTCACACTAACTATTTGCTACAACGCCGGAAACAGCCCCAGAGAATCCATCGCCAAACAAGTAGCTGCTTCACTGAACAAAGTAGCAGGTGACCACACATGGCCGTTCCATGCAACAACTGCAGCGCCAGCATGGGGTGAATATCTCAGTGCGATGGATGCCCACAAACTTCCAGTTTTCCTAATTGGTTGGCTGGCAGACTACGGTGACGTCCACAACTTCCTAACACCATACGCTCATGGTGTAGGTGGAACATTCGCTTTGGCCCAGAACTATAACAATGCAACAATAAACGCTCTGCTAGATCAGGCAATTTACACTCCAGACGGTCCTGCTAGAGGTGCACTCTACCACACTGCTGAATTAATGTTTGCACAGGACGTTCCAACAGTCCCGTTGTCCGTAGCCTGGGGAAGAGGCTACATGAGGGACTGGGTACAAGGAATGTACTACAACCCAATCTATCCAGGACTATACGCAGCAAACAAGTGGAAGTGGGAAATGATAACCACTCCAGGCGCAGAAGGCTATTTCGTGGGTGACGTAGACTTTGACGGCAGAGTAAAAATGGACGACGCCATACAAGCAGTGAACTCCTTTGGTTCATATGCAGGCAAGAACGGAATGCCAACTTTCCACGTAAGATGGAACTTCCGCGCAGACGTAGATGACCAACCAAGATACAGATGGCGCGACAGAAAAGTCGACATGGGCGACATTGTAGCAATCCTCGCCAACTTCGGCAAAACAAGCGTTCCATGGCACACGTAAAATAAGTAGCTAGCAACTTTCATTCCCTTTTTTTCTTGTTTTAAACAAATTCTGGCATTCACTAAGGTATTTTATTATTTTCAACAAATCTTCAATGTCTATTATACAAAATACTCGCAGATTTAAAAAATGCGTCCACTTGAAAATTATCAAGGTTGCCAACAAGATTTTCCACAAAACTTTTGAAAATGTGTTTCGACAAAGTTATAAGTTGAAATTTCTAAGTCATCATAGGAGAAAGGGTCAAGCATGGGCTTAAAAGAATACGTGATAAGACGACTTATCCTAGTATTTCCTATAGTTTTAGGTGCAATACTGCTCGTTTTTGCAATTACACAACTGTTCCCAGCTAGTCAAAGAGCAGCATTATACGTACGAAGTGAAAGAGACATTGGAAAACTCGATGAATTTGTGGCTAAATACCACCTAAATGCCTCAGCCCTTGATCAATTTGTTAACTGGTTCACGCAAGTTTTACAAGGAAATTTTGGCTATTCAAGAAATACATATGGAAGAGGGCCGGTTCTCCAAGTAATGATGCAGAAATGGCCTGCCACGATTGAATTAGCAATTTGTATCGCACCCATAACTATATTGTTAGGAGTTTTTTTGGGAACAAAATCTGCCGTATACCGAGATAAACCATTTGACCACGCAACCCGCCTACTATCAATAAGTGGCTACTCCGTGCCATCCTTCTGGCTGGGAATGATCCTCATCTCCATAACAATTGCATTAACCGGTTGGATGCCAATACACCGTGTTTCCACAGAATATAAAAACATAGTTTCCGACACATCCATTTTTACAACCTACACTGGATTCTACACAATTGACGGAATATTGAATGGACTAGTCAATGGAAGGCCATACGGCTACGAAGTAACATTAGACGCAATAAAACACATGATTCTTCCAGTTGTTGTAGTAACCACAATTAATGTTGCCGGTCTAATACGACTGATGCGTTCAAGTATGCTAGAAGCGCTTACCAAGGGCTACATCATTACCGCCAGAGCAAAAGGCCTAAAAAGAAGTGAAGTAATCAACAGACACGCACGAAGGAATGCTCTAATCCCTGTAGTAACAGTGTCCGGTATGATGGTCGCAGGATTAATGAGCGGTCTTGTAATAACAGAAACTGTTTTCAATTTTAGCGGAATAGGCCAATGGGCGGCAGCCGCAGCAACCGGAGTTGGAGGGGCACCCGACGTGCCCTCAATTGTAGGATTCACCTTCTTCACCGCGTTCCTCTTTATCTTTTCAAACCTTATAGTAGACATTTTATATGCTTACATAGATCCAAGAATCAGGCTGGGATAAGACATGGTCTTTAGAAGATCAAAAAAAGGCACAGTTAAGACTCCTTCGCCAAGAATTAAAGAATTGAAGTTTATGTTGAGCCGTGTGGCCAAAAGTCCCTTGTCTCTTCTAGGCAGTGCCATAATAATATTTTATGGAGTTATGGCGCTGTTGGCTCCCGTTCTTGCACCTCCTAACCCTTCATGGGATATACAACGCTATCCAGGGAAGAGCGCTTTTATTATTCCACGCGTTACCTATGTGGCGCAACCTCAACCTCCAACCCCACAAAACCCGTTTGGGCTAACCCCAGACGGCTACGACATTTACTACGGTTGCGTATGGGGATCAATCACCGCGTTCCGCGTTGGCGTATACGTTGTAGCCTTATCTCTTATAGCAGGCCTATCAATTGGACTAGTTGCAGGGTACTACGGTGGAATAATAGACGAAATCTTGATGCGGTTCACAGATGTTATTATTGTATTTCCCGGACTCATATTGGCAATGGCTTTTGCTATAGCCCTACCACCATCTTTGTCAATTACACTCAGAGAAGTATTACCCATCATTTCCGTCATACTACTACTCTTAACTATCACACCAATCCTATCACACAAGGGAATACGCTGGACATGGATAATATTACAAGACGCAACGATCCTAACTCTTGCCATTTCTATATTGCTTTTTACCAACAACTTGCCAAACCTAACACTTCTATCTCTCGAACTTACAAAACTTGACAAAACCTTGATAGCGCTAGTTCTTGTCGGTTGGCCAGGCTATACAAGAGTGATACGCGGCGAAGTTTTAAGGGTACGAACAGAAGACTATATAGAAGCCTCAAAAGCCGCAGGATGTTCAGACTTTAGAATAATAACAAGACATATCTTACCAAACGCAGTTTATCCAGTCTTGATTTTGGCATCACTTGACATTGGTTCCATAGTGTTAACCGCTGCAGCCTTAAGCTTCCTAGGCATAGGCTCTGATCCGGAGTTTGCTGATTGGGGTCAGCTTGTACAAAAATCTCAGGAGTGGATTAGTTCAGGAAACCTGATTCCAATATGGTATGTCTGGGTAATCCCCGGTGCCTTCATATTCGGATTCTCTCTCGGATGGAATCTGCTTGGAGACGCTATAAGAGACATACTCGACCCAACCTTGAGGAGAAGATAGAAATGGCAGAAAAAGCGGAAACTACTCTGAAAATTGAGAACCTACTCTTGCGATTCTACACCTATGAAGGTGTAGTTGAAGCATTAGACGGCGTGAACTTAGAAATCAGACCAGGAGAAATATTAGGGCTTGTAGGGGAAACCGGATGCGGAAAGAGCGTAACAAGCCTCTCTGTAATGCAACTTGTTCCAAACCCAGGCGTAATCGAAGGAGGAAAACTACTATACAACTTAAATGGACAAATGGTTGATCTAGCGAAACAAAAGGACGACTTTCTAAGACGCATACGTGGCGATGAAATTTCCATGGTTTTCCAAGAACCACGAGTGTACCTAAACCCAGTTTATTCAGTAGAATATCAAATAGGTGAAGTTCTGCTGCAGCACAGAAAGAACGAACTTATAAAAAATGCATTAGAAGAAGTGAAAACTAATCATGCTAAAAAGTTGGAAGCGAAAATAAAGAAAATCGAAGAAAAAATTGAAAAATTGAAAGTGAAGGGAGAGAAAGAAAACAAGGCGAAAATTGAAGAGTTAAGAAGAAAAATTGAAAAATTGAAAGGGGAACACCCTCAAAGTTTCACAATAAAGATTTATGAAAAGATGTTACGCAATCCAGATGCTAGGTCCATTAGAATCTTGTCCAGAATACCAGTAGTCAATAGATTTAGAAAATGGTTAAAGTTAGCAGTTAGGAAAGAAGTGGTCAATATATTGAAAGGCATGCAAATAGCTGACCCCGAAAGAGTTATAGACATGTACCCTCATGAACTTAGTGGCGGAATGGCTCAGCGTGTTATGATTGCTATGGCTCTCGTATGCAACCCAACGCTTCTGATCTGTGACGAGCCAACAACAAACCTTGATGTTACCGTTCAAGCACAAATTCTCGAATTAATTCGCGCATTGAGAGAACGATTTAAGTCTTCTATACTCTACATAACCCATGATCTAGGAGTTGTCGCTCAACTTTGTGAACGCGTAACAGTCATGTATGCTGGTAATGTTGTGGAATCGGCTGATGTTAATTCACTCTTTAGAGAGCCGCTCCACCCATATACTAAAGCCTTGCTTGAATCTATTCCGCGACCAGGACACGAACTTAGATCCATTCCTGGAACTGTGCCGAGCTTGATTAGCCCGCCAAGAGGTTGCCGTTTTCATACAAGATGCCAATATGCTATGCCAATATGTGAAAATCAAAAGCCATCATTTATTGAAGTTAAGAAAGATCATTATGTTGCGTGCCATCTTTATGGAGGTTATAGCAAGTGAGCATGTTTATTCATGTAGAAAAACTTAAGAAGTATTATCCTGTTTTGGGCGGCGTATTTAAGCGAAAAGTTGCTGAGGTTAAAGCTGTAGATAATGTTACACTAAGCATACGCAAAGGTGAATGCTTTGGATTAGTAGGCGAATCTGGCTGTGGAAAAACAACACTTGGAAAAACAATATTGAGGATACTTGAGGCTAACGCTGGACATATATATTTAGACGCGCCAGAAAATGTAATTAAAGAAATAAACGCGTTGGAAATGCAACTGGACGAAGCAAAAAAGAAGAAGGCGCCAAGGAAAGAGTTATCACAACTTAGCAGAAAATTGAAAAATCTTCGCGGAGAGTACGATTTAGTAGCTTTTAAAGGCCATAAACTCAAAAATCTGCGTCGACGGATGCAGATTGTCTATCAGGACCCTACTACGTCGCTTGATCCTAGAATGCTTGTAAAAGATATTGTTGCAGAGCCTCTAATTGTACAAGGTATAGCTAAAGGAGCTGAAGCTCGTGAACGGGTAATTAAAACCTTGGAAAGTGTGGGGTTAAGTGGAAATCAGTTATTTAGGTACCCGCATGAGTTTAGTGGTGGTCAGAGGCAGCGTATAGCTGTCGCAAGAGCGATTGTTACACATCCTGAATTTGTTGTTTTGGATGAACCCACATCTTCGGTTGATGTGTCCGTTAGGGCTCAACTTCTCAATCTTTTCAAAGATCTGCAAAAAGATCTGAACTTGACATATCTCTTTGTGAGTCATGATCTCAGTATTGTTGAAGTGATCAGTGATAGAATGGCTGTGATGTATCTGGGTAAGATTGTGGAGTATGCTTCAACCGAAGAAGTTTTTAAGAACACGCTACATCCTTACTCTCAAGCTTTGATAGGATCCGTACCTATTCCAGATCCTTCAAGACGTAAAGAAAGAGCACCTTTAAGAGGAGAGGTTCCTAGTCCAATTAACCCACCTTCTGGTTGTAGATTCCATCCGCGTTGTCCATTAGCTATGGATGTTTGCCGAAAAGAAGAGCCTACTCTAGTGGATGTTGGGCGTTCTCATTACGTGGCTTGCTACGCTGTGACAAGTTGATTTTTTTTCATTTTTTCCTTTTTAGTTATATTTTAGTAATGAATAGAAGATAATTCCGGAATGCTTAAATTCTCAAGTAGTTTTAGTAATTATTGCTGAAAAAGAAAGGAGAAAGGGGAGTATGAGAAAAGACATTCTTAAGGCAATATCGACTATGGTTGTTGCTCTACTCGTAGCATCGATGCTCATAGGACTTCGAATTCTTCCAGCACAAGCAAGTCCCGTTGAATTCAAAATAATTAACCCAGGACCGGACGGCTACCCAGCAAAGTGGACTGCAACAAATGTTGATCCTGCATCCATTGGAACAGAACACTTTAACTTTACTGGAGACCAATTGGGCAAGACCTTCTTCATCAACGTGACAGTGCAGGATGTCACGGCCATGAAAGGTTGGGCCGTCGGCATCATCTATAACGCTGCAGTGCTTAAATACAAGTCAGCGTGGCTACCAACAGACCACGTTTTCAAAACACCTGCAGATATGGGCTGGACACTAGTTCAGCCAGCCGTAGTAATTGCAGACTACAACGCTACTCACAAGGAAGTTCAGTGGGGTTGCACCTACATCATGGGCGAACCAGAATGGACATTCAGCGGCTCAGGCGTCCTCTGCCAAATACAATTTGAAGTGTTGCAACAAGTGAACAGGTTAAGTCCGCTACTAAAAACCTCCTTCGGCTGGGATCCAGATTGGACAAGTGTTTATTATCATCCGTCTGGATCAGAGACACCAACATGCAGCCCAGGTTACGTTAAAATAGAGTGGGTTCCGCCAGCAGAGAAACCAATCTTCTACTTGAAACCTTCAACGTACAAGGCAAGCGCAAAGGACGAAGATGTAGCCATCGAAGTCTGGGTTCGAAGCGTAAGTGCAGACTGGAACATTATAGCCTTCCAAGTTGCAGTGTGGTTCAACACGACATTCTTGGAACCTACCACTTACGAAACTGGAACATGGCTTAACGGCTTTGTAAACGGCAATGAAAGCATACTGTATGTGGCTCAAAATGACTTCCACGGCGACCCTGCACTTCCGTACTGCTACAACAAGTGGTTGCTAGGTGCTGTCATAATACCTGACCCAAACACCGGACAATATGTCCCACCCTTCCCAAGCGGCGAAGGAATGCTCTTCCGAATACACTTCAAGGCTATCTACGAAACGATCTTCCCAGTAGAAGATTGGACAACCCTCCAAGTGAAAGAGGAAGAAGTCTGGGACATGTTCGGATTACACGTTCCATTAGGCATATCCGAACACTGCCAATACAGAGCCCCCGTTAGGACGCTGGGATTAGACATAGACCTCTATACACAATACACCTTCCCATACGGCGGACAAGGAAAAGGTAACCCAAGCGACATGTTCGGTCCGCAAGCCGAAGTAATCCTCTTTGCAAGAGTTGTCTACAACGAATGGCCAGTGCAAATGAAACTAGTTGCCTTTGAAATTCGCCACGGCGAATTCTACATCTACAGAGAAGCCTACACCAACGAAGACGGCATAGCCATGGTTAAATTCAGAATACCTTGGCCATGTGTCGATCCAGTTGAAAGAGTCTTCGGCATATGGGATGTCATAGCCACCGTTGAAGTTGCAGAACAGAAAAAGAACGACACACTAAGCTTCAAAGTCTGGTGGTTGACAGAAATAACAAGCGTCAAATCCACAGAAGATTACTACATCCAGAGCAAGCAAGGCTTTGATGCCACCTTCGTGGTCGAGTATAGAACATACAGAATGCAAACCATACCAGTAGTGCTAACAGTAACAGTCTACGACGAATTAGGATTCTTTGTAGGATACGACACATTCACAACAACCGTGGGATGGGGTGAATACCACTGGTGTGAATTCAAGAACTACACAAAGACATTTACAATACACATCCCATCTAATGCTGTGGTTGGAGTAGCAACAGTCTACGGAAACGCCTACGACAATCTACCATGGAACGGTGGAGTTCCATATTGTCCAGAGGCCTCCAGCACCTTC
>Ga0272448_1000888_pt1 | contig 42852 bp, 28 predicted proteins | sample YNPCB0191_FD_202220 | JGI IMG/M metagenome (GOLD analysis project Ga0272448, IMG submission 202220) | Hot spring sediment microbial communities from Yellowstone National Park, WY, United States - YNP-CB-019-1 | ecosystem: Environmental > Aquatic > Thermal springs > Hot (42-90C) > Sediment...
CTAGAAGCACATGAGCAGGCTCATTCCGGAGGCATTTTCCCCGCAAAGGTTCCGGCGTCAGATAAGGGCTATCTGTTTCCAGCAGCAGCCGATCGTCCGGCACACAGATCACCGCTTCACGGAGCAGATCAAATTTTTTGTTCGTATAAGTGGCGGAGCCGGCAAAACTGATATACAGGCCCAACTGGGTGGCTTCGTAGGCGGCTTCCAAGTCGGCGGAAAAGGCGTGCCAGACGCCCCGCAGCGGCCCCCGATCCGCCGCCTCGTGCAAGGCGCTGAGCAGTTCCTCCTCGGCGTCCCGGCAATGCAAGATCACCGGCAGATGCAATTCCTGAGCCAACCGCAGATGCCGATCCAGATACTCCTTCTGCATCTGCCAAGGCGTGAAATCCCGGTACCGATCCAGGCCGGTTTCGCCTATGGCCAGCACGCTGTTTCTTTGGGCCAAGATGCAAATCTGGTCCCAATCGGTTGGGGCAGCTTGGCTGGCCGCATTCGGATGGATGCCCACAGCAGCATAGATGCCAGGCCAATTCTCGGCCAGTTTCACCGCCGCTTCGCTGGACGAAACCGATGTGCCTGGGCAGATCATCGCCCGGACCCCGGCTGATCGGGCCCGACCGACCACCTCCGCCAAATCCATCCCAAACGCCTCGTCGTCCAGATGACAATGCGTATCCACCCAAAACAGATTCTCCCCTCTGGGAGACGATTCGGAGGGCGGCACGGAACCTTCCGTCTGTTTCATCCTGGGCGCCTTTCAGAAATATCCCGGAGCATTCCAACACTCCAAACGTCCACCTGGAGCATAAAGGCCGCATTTTCCCAAAACTTCTTCACAAAGGCAAAACCACTGCTACCAACTTCTCGCAGCGGCTGCTTGGGCCAATGCAAACAGCCCATTCCACCACAGACCTAAAGCTACCACCGGCGTACACACCGCCAGCAGCCACAATCCCGCCCAGGAAAGCATCGGCAGTTCCCCTTCTGAAACCGGCGGTTTGTTCCCACCCAGCGGTGGTTGGGCAGATAACGAACCGCCTTCAGGTCCAACCGAACTCTTCTGAAAAGCGTCCGGCCCTGCCGAATCGGAATCGCCTAAGGTGACCATCACCCGAATGACCCGCAGATAGTAAAACAGACTCAGCACCGTATTGACCACAGCGATCAGCAGCAGAGCACCCAATCCGGCCTGCCAAAGGGTGGCAAACAGGGTGAACTTGGCCATAAATCCGCCCAAAGGCGGCAGTCCTACCAGGCTGAACAATTGGATGGCCATCAGCACAGCCGTTCCGGGGCTTCGTCGGCCAATCGCCCGATAGGCATCGATCTGTTCTCGGCCGATCCGGTCCCGCATAAAGGCCACAAAACCAAACACGCCCAAATTCATCCAGAGATACACCGTGGCATAAAACAGCAGGGCAGCCAAGGCGGTCTGGGCTGCTTGCGGATTCCGGCCCGCTAAGGCCAGCATCGCCGCCACGGGCATCATCAGGTATCCCGCATGGGCAATCGTGGAGTAGGCCATCAGGCGTTTCATGTTCGTTTGTCCATAGGCGGCTAAATTGCCAAATGTACATGTAACCGCCGCCAACAGGGCCAAAATTGCCAGAAATGTCTGCCGGGCCGGGGCCAATGCTGGGACGGGTGGGTTGGCCGGGTTGGTCAACGGCTCCGCTATTTCTTCAGCCGGGGCCGATGCTCGGCTCTCTGCTGGCTGGAGAGTCTGCTTGGCTTGCCAATTTGGTACTGTGGGCAAGGTGTTGGCTTCTTCGATGGGCATGGGCTTGGACGGGATGCACAAAAGCAAAGCCAGTCGGGCCAACAGCCCCAGAGCCGCCGTCTTGGAGACTACCGACAAAAAACCGCCCACTTCTGCCGGGGCGCCCTCCATCACATCCGGCGCCCAAAAATGCAGCGGAAACGCTGACAGTTTAAACCCCAGCCCTACCAAAAACATCACTCCGCCTAGAAGCAACACCGGGCCATATTCGGCCCAACCGGCGCCGGTCGGCCTGGTACTGGCCAGGTCGGCCCATTGTCGGGCCATGGTCGGCAAATGCACCGAGCCAAGCACCCCCGCCAAAAGGCTCATCCCATAAAGCATCACACCGGCCGTAGCTCCGCCAAAGACCGCATATTTCAACGCCGCCTCCATCCCGGTTCGACGATCCCGCTCCAAGCCAGCCAAAACATATGAACAGATGCTGGCCATCTCCAGCCCCACCATCACCATGACCAGGTGATTGGCCGACACCATCAAACACATCCCTAACACCGCGCCCATCAGGAGAAAATAAAACTCCAAGTAACCTTCTTCGCTTGGGCTGCGGGTCAGTCCGCTCAGGCTCACCACCACCAAACCGCCCAAAAGAATTAAGCCTCGGAGATACCAGGCCAGGCCATCCACCACCAGCATCCCGGTAAATATTTCTCTAGGACCTGTGGGCAACCCCGCACCCACCACCAGCCCTAAGGCCGCCAGGATCCCTGCCGCACTTCCATAAAACGGACTACTCCGCCATCGGGGCAGAAGCATCCGAACCGTCAGCATGGCCAGCAGAGCAGCGCAGAGGATCAGCTCCGGCCGGAACGCTTCCAGCGAACCGCTCCGACCAGCCGTGCCCCACAGATCCTCAAACAATCTCCCGATCCATTCTTTGCCGCTCACCGCCGCACCTCATCCAAAGCGGAGTCTGCTCGGGAAAATCTCATCCGGCCCTGCTTCTGTAAACAAAGGAGCCTCCCTTGGGATATTTCGGACAGGTTTGGGCCAAGGACGCTCGTTTCCAGGAAAGTTTCTGTCCACCGAAGCCGTCTGCCCGTGCCCAACGAGGTCGTCTGTGCCTCCCAGGGGGCCTTCTCTCGCTCTCCACAGAGACCATCGTCTCTTGCCCACCGAAGCCGTCTGTCTGCCCCAAATGAGGCGTCTATCTGTCCCTGTGACCGAGGCCGTGTTTCTGGAGAGGTTTCGGAGGAATCGAAGGAAACCGGTTGGGGCCGATCGGCTTCTGCTTGGCGGGTCCAATCGGCCAAGGCCTGGATGGTTTGCCGGATGCACGGTTCCGCCGCCGAAAAGACCGCCTGGGGATAGACGCCCAGGACCACCGCCAACACGGCCAACGGTGCCGCCACAGCAATTTCTCGGGCACTCATCGGTTGGAGGGCTTCCGGATGAGGCCCCCGATATTCCGCTCCCAGATAGACCCGCTGCACGGTCCAGAGGATATAGCCGGCTGTTAAGATGACCACCATTGCCGCCAGAGCAGCCATCCAGTGGTTATAATGCCAGGCGCCCAAAAGGACGAGCACTTCGCCGACAAAGCCGCACAGGCCAGGCAGCCCCATGGCCCCGAAAAAGATCACGATGGACAAGGCGCCGAAAATGGGCATCCGGTGCATGAGGCCGCCCATCTGGTCCAGGTTCCGATGGTGGACCCGGTCGTAAATCACGCCGACCAGGAAGAACATGCCGGCCGAGGTGATGCCGTGGGCGATCATTTGGAACAGGGCGCCGTTTGCGCTCATCAGCCAGGCATCGATCTGATAGGAGCGGGCCGCCGTAGCACTCCAAACGCCCAGTCCCAACACCACATATCCCATATGACTGACCGAACTGTAGGCGACCAGCCGTTTAAAATCTTTTTGGGCCATGGCGGCCAAGGCGCCGTAGATCATACTCACCAGCCCCAGACCGCAAACAAGCCAGGCCAATTCATATCCGCCTTGGGGACAGATGGGATAGGCGATCCGCAGCAGGCCGTAACCGCCCATTTTCAACAGCACCCCGGCCAGCAGCATGGAAATGGGTGTGGGCGCCTCCACATGGGCGTCAGGCAACCAGGTGTGCAAAGGTACAGAAGGCACTTTGACCAAAAAACCGACCAGCAATAGCAGAAAAGCCCACCATTGGGTGGATCGGCCCCACAAAAGCGGTCGATCCAAGGGGCCGGGCTGCCCGCCCGTCGAAATAGCCCGCTGGGAATGCGCCGCTTCTACTGCCGCCTTCTGCCCCGGCGGATCTTGGCCGGTTGCTCCTCCGGCTGAAGGCGAAACAGGAAGAACCATTTGCGCAGCGCCGGCGCGCTGCGGCCACTTCGCTGCCGAACTCCCTGCCTCCAAACCCGCCAATGGCAGACCAGCCTCCGGAATCAAACCCCGGTTTTGTCCCAGGGCGGCCAAAGCCAGAAGATTGAATGTATGGATCGGTTGATTAGCCTGGGCAGCGGTTTCCGACCTCGCAACCACCGGCAATGGTCCCACATGACAAGCCACCCGCTCCTGCTCCGAAAGAAGCCGAACATCGCTGGCAAAATAAAGCATCAGCATCGCCACTAACATCAGGACACTGCCGGCCAAGGTGAACAAGAAAAACTTCACCGCCGCATATTCCCGCCGAGGCCCGCCCCAAAGCCCAATCAAAAAGTACATCGGCAACAAGGTAACTTCCCAAAACACATAAAACAAAAAGAAATCCAAGGCCAAAAACACCCCTAACAGCCCCGTCTCCAGCAGCAAAAACAGAATGCAATATGCCTTTTCGTGCCGATCGATCCTCCAACTGGCCAGCATGGCCAACAGACTCAACAAACTTGTCAGCAGCACCAACGGCAAACTGATGCCGTCGGCGCCTAAAAAATATTCCACGCCAAAGGCCGGTATCCAGGGCAGCCGAACCAGGAAACCCAGGCCGCCCTGCTCCAATAGAGGCCCTCGGACTGGCCGACTGTGGTCCGGTTCTCTCGGAGCGGTCCTTTCTGTTGCTTGACCAATCCGGTCTTCTGCCTGGCCAAGTTTTTTTTTGCCCTGCCCGGTTGGTCGCTCTGGTGGATGGGTTGTCAGTTTTATTTGGTGGATCGTTTGTTCTGCCGGGCCGGTTGCTCGTTTTGCTAAACCAGTCGGAGGGGAGGTAGTAACCGGAATGGGCAGGACTGTTTCCTCTTCAGATAGTTCTTCCGTCCGGGCCTTGGCCACCGTCGGTGATCGCACTACCCAATAAGCCAGATACACCGTGGCCAGAAAGACAATCAGCGTGTCGGCAAGGCTGATGGTTTTGATCACTCCGGCAAACCGTTTCGGCACGATCAGCAAACCCACCGCCGCCGCTGCCGGCAAAAATACGACGCTGCTCAGTAAGATCGCTGTTTCCCAACTGCCTTCGCTAGGCATGGTTTTCCGCTCTCCGATGGACTATGCGAACAAGGCTTACTTTTTTCCTTCGGGTTTCCTTTGGTGGGCAGGGCTAAATCCACTTTCTTGGGACTGGTGGTGTAGGGGCAAAGATACGTGCTTTTCCTATCGGGCTGTTGAGACAAACCAAAAAGGTTTTACCGCCATAAACTGCACAAGACAAAGATTCCCACGGTACCCAGGACGATCCAGAGCACATATTGGCGCACTCGGCCGGTTTGGAGCCGGCGGAGTTGGAGTCCTAGGCTGTAGGCGGCCTCAGCCAATTGGTTGACCAGTCCATCCACCCAACGCCGATCGAGCCGATCGTCCAGCCAGGCCAATCGGACCACCCCCCCTGCCAAACCCTCCGCCAGTCTATCCAATACTTGGCGGTCTATGTCCACCGTCCGGTGGGCCAGCCACAACACCGGCCGAACGAACAGCCAATCGTAAAACTCATCAAAATACCACTTCTTTTGGAGGAACGCATAGATAGGGTAAAAAGTTTCAGATATTTTGGTCGGCTCGATCATGGGCCGGGCGTACATCAGGCTGGCCAAACCAAAACCCCCCAAGATCGCGGCAAAGGCCAGCCAACCCACCGGCCCAGCAACAGCCGGATCATGCGAAAGGTGTTCGGGCGGAATGGCCACTGTCCAGACACTTCCCGTCGGCTGCCTCCGCCCGCTCCCATCGGCTTCGCCAGACAAGACCGTTCCCGACGAAGGATTCTCCTCTGTTGGGAAAACCGGGGAATAGCTCGCCGAAGTCGCTTCGGCTTCCGTCCAGAGAACCTGTTCCGCCGGAAGCAAGAGACGGCCGTGCTCGCCAGGTCGGCCATGCTCTAACAAATGGGCCAGACTGATCCCAGTCCCGGGCAGGGTCCATCCGGCGGTTATCGCTAGCAGCGACAATACACCCAATGGCCAAAGCATCATGGTCGGCGATTCGTGGGCATGGTGGTAAATAGGTTCCTCTTTGGGCGGACCGGTAAAGGTCATATACCAGAGCCGAAACATATAAAAAGCGGTCAGCGCGGCCCCAGCCAGGGCCGATCCAAAAAGCCATAACCCCAGCCCTGCATTCTGCTGCCAGAAAGAATACGCCTGGGCTAGAATAGCCTCTTTGGAATAAAATCCGCTCAGGCCGATCAGGCCGGGAATGCCGGCTCCGGCAATGGCCAAACAACCGACCAACATACTGGCCGCGGTCCAGGGCATTTTGCGGGCCAGTCCGCCCATCCGAGGCATCTGGTTGGTCCCCACAGCATGGATGACCGAACCGGCCCCCAGAAACAACAGGGCCTTAAAAAAGGCATGGGTCAAAAGATGCCATAGCCCGGCCACCCATCCGCCCACGCCCAGGCCTAGCATCATATAGCCCAATTGGCTAATGGTAGAATAAGCCAATACCCGCTTGATGTCCGTAGCTACCAGGGCGATCGTGGCCCCAATGACCAAAGTGATGGAACCGATACAAGCGATCACCACCAGCACTTCGGCTGGGAAAGCTGGGTAGAATCGACCCACCAAATATACGCCCGCAGCAACCATGGTGGCGGCATGAATCAAGGCGCTGACGGGCGTGGGCCCTTCCATCGCATCCGGAAGCCAGACGTGCAGCGGAAATTGGGCGCTTTTGCCCACACAGCCGCAGAAAATCCCCAGAGCAGCCAAAATCCAAAGCGGCCGAGACATCGGGCTGCCCGCGTCGGCCTCCTGGGCGGCCAATCCCTGCTGAAGCTGAGTCAAAAGACCGGGAACCCATTGGCCGCTCCCATCCGGCCCATCGCCAAACGACCAAGTTCCTACCAGTCCGCCCAGGGCCATCAGCCCCACCAAAAATCCAAAATCGCCCACCCGATTGACGACAAACGCCTTCAGGGCGGCGGCCTGTGCGCTGGGCCTCTCTCGATAAAACCCAATCAAAAAGTAGGAACACAGTCCCACCAGTTCCCAGAACACAAACACCATCACCAAATGGCCTGCCAACACCAGCCCCAACATGCTAAAGGCAAACAAAGACAGATATTGGAAGAATCGGCCGAATCGGCCTGGCCGACGCACCGGACAGCCCGCCGAGTCCAGCACTTCCCGGTCCACCACTTCGTGCAACTCCTCGGCCATATAGCCGACCGAATAAATATGGATACATAAAGCCACCAAGCTGACCATGGTGCACATCAGCAGCGTGAGCGTGTCGATATAATAGCCGATGGAAAGCCGATAGGGGCCAAACTCCGCCCAGGTGAACCATTGGCCGACCATCGGCGCCGGCAGGGAATCCGTATCCGGCAGAGGCCGCCCCCTGGATGCTGACTTTAAAGGACGAGACTCCGGATGAGAGCCCCCGCCCGGCAATAGGGAACCAGCAGAGCCCAGAAAGGAGGAAGGTCTAGAAGCGGCTACCGCTCCAGTTTGGTAAACCGGCGGCGATGCCCCGAAGGAGGCTTCGTCTATGGACGCTGCAAGGCTTTCTCCCCGGATGCCCACAACGGTATGGGACGGAGCAGGCTGGAGGGAATGTTGGCGTACCCAAAGGCCCAGAGCCAGCAAAGAACAAACAAACGATCCGGCAATGCTAGCCGTGGCTAACCAACCAGCCGCCCGCCCCCGCCGATCCAACCAGGGAGCGAAAAATAGCAGTATCCCAAAGGCGCCCAGCGGCAATAGCCAGGCCCCTGCAAGCAAGCTCGGAATCAGTTCAACCAGGTCTGTTTCAGGCATATACGCCGCGGAATGAAGAATTAGGAATCTTAGTTAGCTGAGGGTGTCCGGAAATTCGCTTTATCTAACTCTTTGCAGCATAAATAGATATATCAAACTCCCATGTTCAAAGTGGGTGTCGGACGGGTGGGAGTCGGTTCTAGGGCGGAACTGCCCGGAATGGGGCAAGGAGTACCCCTGGAATTCCCGGACACCCTCAGTTAGCTGAATGAAGTGGAGCGATCTGTCACTGCTGCGTAAGCAGGAATCCAGGGTTATTCTCGCCCAAGCGGGAACCTATAGGGAATATGGACTTCTACTACCTTTTTTACTACTTTCTGGATTCCCGCTTTCGCGGGAATGACATCCCTCATCCGGCCTCTCGACGGCCAGGAGAGAGGCGGATTGCTCCATTCGGCTAAAGTGTTACGGAATATTTTCCGTTTGGGGATAGGAAGTGGAAGTGTTTCTGGGTTATCCTTTCAACTGTTCGGCCTGATCGACATCGACCGAAAGGTACAGGCGATAATAATTCAGGGCGATGGCCAGGGCCACAGCCGCCTCCCCTGCCGCCAAAACGATCACAAACAGAGCCATCCATTGCCCATCCAAACCGAGCCCACAGGCCGCGTCGCTCCGTAGGCTGGGATTCGACAAAGCCACCCAGTTCACATTGGCCCCATTGAGCACCAGTTCGATGCCCATTAAAACGCCCAGGGCGTTCCGCTTCAGCACCATGCAGAGCACCCCGCATGTAAAAAGTACGGCGCCTACTGCCAGATAATGGCCCAAGCTGATCGGATACAACTGCATGAAGACTCCTTCGTTTCCAAATACTGAAAAATTGAACATTCCTTCTCAGCCGGATGAATCCATCGGATGCTCCGGCGGCTGGAAAATACCTTGCGAGCTGGAAGAACTTGTGGGATGGGAAGAACGGGTCGGCTGGGGAGAAAACGGTTTGGGCATGCTCCGGGTAGAATCTGTAGTAGGCCCTGCTGGCAAAGACGAACTGCTGGGCATGGCAGCAGAACCGGCTGAAGGGACAGAAAGCAGACTTTTCCTGGGACGCCGAGCACGGGCCAAAAACGCCGCCCCCACCATCACCAAGAGTAAATGTACCGAAATGATTTCAAACGGCAATAGATAGCCAGATTTCCCCGGCCGGGCTTGGTCGGGCTGTCCATGGCTGCCTTGGTCCACACGGACACCTAATAGCGCCCAACCTAATGAATGCACGGTGCCGCTCTGAGGTTCTGGTTTTCCAGAGGGGTACGCCGCTATTTCGGAAAACGTCTTGGAGTCGCCGGTCCACCAGGAAGGCACTGCCAGAGTGGCCCAAAGCAGCACAGTCAAAAGACACCCTCCTGCACCCAGTCCCACCACCCATTGCCCAGCCGGGACTCGCCAAGCAGGCGGATTTCTTCGGGCCGTCAGCATCACACCGAAGGCCAACAGCACCACCGTGCCGCCTACATAGACCATCAACTGGACCAAGGCGAGGAAATCGGCTCCGGCCAAGAAAAACAGCCCGGCCACGGCCCCCAAACTCGCCAGCAAGGCCACTGCCATATAGACAATCCGCTCTAGCAGCAGCACGGCTGCCGCACTGGCACAGGCCAAACCGGCAAACAGATAAAAAAAGATGGTTATCAATGTCTGCTCGTTCACAGCAACAGGCCTCCCAGATTACCCAAACGGATCATGACCGCCGGATAGGGAAGCCAAAGATTTTCTTCCCTTCGGTTTTCTTTTCTTCCGGCCGAGGTGGAGGAAGATGGGCTATTTTCCCAGCGGGTAGGCATCGATGAACTCGGCAGATTCGCTTCCTTTGGGGCTGATGAGGGGAAAGGTGTATAATTTTCTAATTCTGAGGAGGTGTGTGGAACGGATAGGGCGGTCGGAGCCAGTTGGACGGCCAGGACTTGCCAAAGCACAGCACCGGTCAACATCGCCGCGGCCAACGGCACACAGTATTTCCAGCACATGGCGATCACCTGGTCGATCCTCAGCCGCGGCAGACTCCACCGGACCCAGATCATCACCGTTAGCCCTAGGAAGGCTTTGAGGAGGAAATTGAGCATGCCAAGGAGGTTTCCCGAAAAAGCGGCTAGATGTCCGTTGGCCGGAACAAGTCCTAACCAGGCCGCCACCGGCACTGGCCCGTTCCAGCCGCCAAAGAAAACAATCGTTCCCAGTCCACTCCAAGCAAACATGGCCGTATATTCCGCCATGAAAAACACCGCCCATCGGAAACCGGAGTATTCGGTGGCAAACCCGGCCACCAATTCGCTTTCGGCTTCGGGCAGGTCGAACGGCGCCCGGTTGACACCGGCCAGCACACAAGCGGCGTAAATCCAGAACGTGAAAAACGTAAACGGATCGTGGAAAATCAGCCAGCTCGTAAACCAGCCTTCCTGCAATCGGGCGATTTCCACCAAGTCCATAGTCCCGGCCGATAGGACAGGAACCACCACGCATAGGCCGAGCGGCACTTCGTAGCTGACGACCTGGGCAGCTTCCCGCATCGCTCCGAAAAGCGCCCATTTTGACCCGGAACCATAACCGGCCAAGATCACCCCAAAGACCTCCAAACCGGCCACTGCCAGAAAGAAAAACAGAGCGGAGTCCCACTGGACCGGGACCCAACCGTCGGCCACGGGCCAAACCACAAACAGACAAAAAGCCGCTCCAAAACTCACATAAGGGGCCAGACGAAATAGCAGCGGATCGGCGGCGGCCGGCATGAGGTCTTCTTTCATGAGCAATTTCAGGCCGTCGGCCGGCGACTGCAACCAGCCGAATCGGCCCCCCGTGCGGGTCGGTCCAAGCCGATCTTGAATCCGACCGGCAATCTTTCGTTCCATCCACAGAGCCAGCATGGCAATAAAAAGCACTAGCCCTAAAAACACCAGGGCCTTCAGCAAACCTGCCGCTCCATAGGCCAATAAGTCGAGAAAGGCAAATGGAAAAAACCAGTGGACCATGGATGGAATTCTACATCATGGGGTTTGAATCTCTACGAGTCTGTGTGGCACGAAGACTGTAACCGGGAACACGATTTTGGGAAACTAGCAACACCGCCCGAAGCATAAGCATCAGCGATCCACTTCTCCCAAAACGATGTCCAAGGAACCGACAATGGCCGGTACATCGGCCAGCAGGCAACCCCGGCACATTTCCGGCAGCACCGAAAGGTTGCAGAAACTGCTGGATCGAATGCGGACCCGGCGGGCTATGGGCGTTCCCTGTCCCACAATCAAAAAACCCAGTTGCCCTTTAGGGGCTTCGGTTTCCAGATAGGCCTCGCCTACGGGCAACTTTTGTTGGATTTTCATCGGTTCGCCCACCGAGCCGGATGCCTCCTGATAAAAGTGGATGGCCTGCCGGACAATCCGGACCGATTGGACGATTTCCCGCATCCGAACATAGAACCGATGCCAGCAATCGCCGACCACGGCTTCCGGAGGCGCCGGAGGCGAAAGGCCGTCGTCGGGATATTGGCCTTCCTGTGGGGCGACGATCTGAAAGTCATACGGAGTGTACATTTGAGTATAAATCGGTTCTCCGTGTCGGCGTAGGTCCCAGTCCAAGCCGCTGGCCCGCAAAACCGGCCCCGTGCATCCGTAGCCGATGGCTGTCTGGAGCGGTAAAACGCCAATCCCCGCCGTCCGCCGGATAAAAATATAGTTGCTCGTCAGCAGAGCGTGCAGATCAGCCAACACCGGTTGGAATTGGTCTAAAAATCGTCTGCATTCGCTCAACCATCCGGGCGGCAAATCCGACATCACCCCGCCCGGCACAATATAGTGATATGTAAGCCGAGCTCCACAAACCGCCTCGAAAAGGTTCACTATCTTCTCCCGCTCCCGAAAACAATACATAAACGGCGTGAAACTTCCCAAGTCCAAACCATAGGTACCCACCGCCACCAGATGGCTGGCAATCCGTCCTAACTCCGCCATCAGCACCCGAAGATGCCGTCCCCGTTCCGGCACCTGCCAGCCCAGCAGCTTCTCCACACATAAGGCCCAGCCCAAATTCATGTTCATGGCGGCTAGGTAGTCCAACCGATCCGTATAGGGCACAAATTGCCGGACCGTCAGATTCTCGCCAATCTTCTCCGCACACCGATGCAGATAGCCGATCTCCGGCTGAACCTGTTTGACCACCTCCCCATCCGTGCGCAATACCAGCCGTAACACCCCATGCGTGCTGGGATGCTGCGGCCCCATATTGACCACAATCTCTTCGGTCAATAGGTCAAATTCTTCCGAGGTGATCTTCTCCGACATAGGATAAATCTATGTTCCTGAGGATAAGGAATGCCTCCTTGGGGCGAAGTGCCGTTTTGCTTACTCTCTGGGGATGCCATGGTACTGTCGGGGCATTGGGTAATCTTTCCGGAGGGGATGGCCCTGCCAATCCTCGGGACAAAGAATCCGCCGCAAATCGGGATGGCCTAAAAACCGAATGCCGCTCAAATCGTACACTTCCCGCTCATGCCAGAGGGCAGTGGGCCAAAGGTCGCTCACCGTGGGCATCTCCGGCAATTGGCCTGGCTGATCCTCCTTCCACCGGGACACTCGCACTTTCACCACCAACCGATGCCGATAAACTAAACTGCTCAGATGATAAAGCACCTCCAAATAGCCGGCCGAACCTGCTTGGAATGATCTGTCCGGCTGCACCTCCAAATAATCCAAGGCCGTAATGCAATGAAGCATCTGGAACCGAAGCTCCGGATCGTCTCGCAAAAAAGTGCACACCTGCCGAAGCCAATCCGGACGGACCTCCACCCAGGGGTCTAAGCTCTCCAGACTTTCAGCCAGAACCCCCTCTGGAAACTGCTGGCGAAGACGTCCTAAAAATTCGGAAATTTCCATGGCGGATCGTTTCGGCAAGCAGGAGACCTAAGCACCGGCGTTTGCTCTGCTGACCCAGTCCGTTTTTGAACGGCCCCTTTAGCTTCCGGCCGTTCCCTATCTCGAAAATCATTTGCCTTGGTGTGACTCAACCTGTAATTTATTTCACAAGTAGAAGGTCCTCCGTTCGGTTTTTCTTTCCGTCCCACGGCTGAGAAACCGTTGCCCTTCAACTCCTCTGGCATGGGAAGAGGGTTTTGATTTTTATCATTCAGGAGGAGCCAAACCTTTTTGCCCGGTTTCCTGGCAGATGGGCAAAACCTCCAGAGCACGCACCCAATCTAAATCCCCCTGATACCAAAGGTAGAAAAATCCTAACAACACCACCAACAGGAAACAACCGACTTCTCCAGCAGCTAGCCAGAGGAACTGTAGGCCTAGATTGCCGCTGGCAGATTGCCGCTGCGAAGAGAAAACCGAGGCCGATAAGGTGTCTGTGGCCGTCACGGCCGACACAGGAGCCAACCCCGTCTCTCTTTCCGGGGAAAAAACCCCCTCGGTCATTCCAATCGATTCCCCCCCCGTTGCCCCTCTTTCTGCACGGATGAATTTTCCAAATATCGTGGCCCAAGGGAAAAAGAAGGCCAACTCCACCTCAAACACAATAAACACCAAAGCCACCACGTAAAACCGCAGGTCAAACTGCAGATCGCTCGACCCGACAGTGGGTTCCCCACATTCATAGGTGGCTAGTTTCAGTGGGGTGGGTTTGTGCGGCCGAAGGAAGCATCCCACCCCCAAAGCCATAAAAATAAACAAACAGGCCACAGCGGCAAACAGCACCACATCAGCCAATACACCTGGCAGACTCATATTCTACCTCTCTTGCCGCCAGGGGCTTTAGACAGTTCGTCCCTCTAGGCAAGCAAAATGTCGGGCAAAAATGTCCCTACGGGGACCTCCTCCCTGAAGGCTCTTGGTCCAATAAAAAAAGAAGACTTCCCCAAAATGGGAATACCACCTATTTTAATGATCTTCAGGAAGCAGAAAAGGCCGTCGGCCTGGAAGAAATTCAAATGGGAGGAATTCTCACTCGTATTTTTAGGACAAAAGCGGCCAACGAGGTCTCCTTGGGGCATTGGGAGCAGGGAGGGATGCCTGGGCGTTAGGAACAGCCGAAGAAAATAGGCCAGAGGTAAGCTGATAGAGAAAGAGAATAAGCTCGGCCTATCGCCTTTCAGGAAGAAGTCGGTTCTTCCGTAATCGGCTGAGCTCCATGCGCTATCGGGTCAAAGCCGGCAGGCCAGAGGGTTTCTGCATCGAAAGTAGCGCCTTCCAGACGGACGTCGGTCAGTACGGCTCCGGTTAGATCCGTTCCCAGGAACTTGGCGCCTACCAGGACCGCCCGGCTGAAATCGCACATAAACAAATTGGTATGGTAGAAATGGGCTTCGGTCAGGTCGGCTTCGGTCAGATCGGACGAGTTGAAAGAAGCGCCGCGGAGTTGGGCGCGGCAGAGTTTGGCGCGAACCAACCGAGTGTTATAAAGCATGGAAAAAGTAAGATCAGCCTCCTGGAGGTCTGCACCTTCCAAGTTGGCTCGGGAAAGGTTTTGCCGACTTAGATTGGCCCCGGCCAATAGGACGCCGCTCAGATCGACCCCCATCAAACTACGGGCTTCGACCAGATAAAGGAGTTGGCCAGTGGTCTTATGCTTGATCTCGATCAGGACAGAGACCCTCCGACTGGTGGAGATCGTTATCATCACAACCGTTCTATTCTTATTAACTTTACCTTATACCCTACAAAAGCTCCAGAAACCCCAGCCCGCTCCTCTGGGAACAGAATCCCTCTTTATCTCTTCGCTCATCTAGCCGGATATACTCCGAAGGCCCCCATCCAGAAGGGCGCCTTTTGCCTTGCTATCCTAATTTTTCTATTTTCAAGAACTTGGAAAATTCCCAGCGAAGCTTGAAGATGTCCCTGGTTTTAATTTATTTATCAAAAATGCATTATCTTTATAGCTAACAATGAGTTAGGACCTGATTGGGTCCACTAGAAAGGTTGTGGTCAGAAAAGATATTTCGATTGGATAAAAAAAAGCGATTTTGTCGATAATGAGGATTAAGAAAGTTGTTTGGATGACGAAAGGAACGCTTGCCCATAAGGATCCCAGCCGGTGGTTCCATTCCTCTGGGTTCTGGTGTTTGGTCTAGGATGGGGAGGAGGAGAAGCCAGTTGGGGATGCCCTCCCTTGGAGCAGAGGAATTGGTCGTCTTTAGGAACTCCCGGACTATGCCTTCAAGGAGAATCGTTTCCTTATCCAGCCTTATTCCAATCCCCTCTGCTAACTCCAGGGGGCGCCCCATATGTCCGGAATGGAGAATGTTTTCCCCATTGGGGGGTGAAAAAGGCTGCCCTGGGGTACGGGAATTGTGACTGTTCGGGGAGTTATAAATTTCCTGTTCCTTCTCAAGCCACTTACCACTGGCCTGGAATGTACGCCCATCCCACCTTCAGCCAGTATCCTTATTGGGCTCGTTTTCCGCCTCTCAAACAGCCTTCCCAAGTTTTTCCACCACTGCAACAGCCAGGTCGATAGCCTTTCTGAACGGAGAGGCCTCTTTGCCTGCCTTTTCGAACCCTTTCCGCCCGCTGTGGAAATGCCACGCCATGAGGTTTTTCTGGTGAGCATTAGAAAAAGATTGTAGAACAAATCTTCATCAGAGCGGGAAGGAACGCCCTTGGGTTCGTTTTTGGTCCAAATCCGAAGCCCAGGCAGGCTGTGAAAAGAGGGTGGGAGAAGATGTCCCTTGAGTCTGTTTTCGCATGGGAAGGGAAAGGAGTCTTTATTCGACGCCGATTTCATCACGGACGTCGCCTTGGCCTCGGCGGCGGAGATAGAGTTTGATCGGTACTTCGCTGTAGGGAAGGTTTTCTCGGAGAAAGCCCAGAAGGTATCGTTGGTAAGGGGGTGGGAGCCATTTCGGTTCGTTGCAGAAGAGCACCAGGGTGGGCGGCTGTACCCCCACCTGGGTTCCGTAATAGATGCGGGGTTTTCGGCCTTGGTGGGTTGGCGGCGGATGATGAGTCAGAGCGGCTCGGAGCAGTTGATTCACTTGGCCGGTGGCGATCCGCTGGCGGGCCTGTTTGAAAAGCATTTGGGCGTGGTTCAATAGGGCTTTGACGTTTTTGCCCGTCTTGCCGGTGATAAAGGCGATCGGGGCGTAGATCATGGTGGGAAAGCTGTCTCGAAGATAGCTCGCCCATTTTTCTGTAGGGGTTTTGCCTGCCACCAAATCCCATTTGTTCACTACAAAGATGCATGGTTTATATTGTTGGGCGATATACTCGGCCAATTGTTTATCGAGTTTTGTTACATATTGGGTCGGATCCAGAAAAAGCAGAACCACGTCAGCTCGGCGAATGCTCCGTTGGGCCCGATGAAGGCTGTAGAAGTCTAAATCGCTGCCAATGCTCCGCCTTCGGAGCACACCGGGCGTATCTATGGCGATAAAGGCTTTGCCGTCCAGTTCAAACCGCACATCAACGCTGTCCCGCGTCGTGCCAGGAATTTCGCTTGTAATCATCCGTTCCGCATGGACCAGCGTGTTGATGAAGGTGCTTTTGCCCACATTCCGTCGGCCCACAATGGCCAGTTTCATTTCCAGATCCGGCGGCGTTTCTCCCTCCGGCGGAGGCGGTGGAAGACGCTGAAGGATTTCCTCCAAAAGCTCCTGTTTTCCGCGATTATGGGTCACACTGGTCGCAACGACCTTTCGACCGAATCGATAAAATTCCTGCGCCTGGGCGTCCAAAGCGGGGCTATCCGTCTTATTGGCCACGCAGAGCACAGGAATTTCCACATACCGCAGTCGCTTGGCCACTTCCTGATCCAACGGGGTCAAACCGGCCTGGCTGTCCACCACATGCAGAATGACAGATGCCGTATCTAAGGCCAGTTCGATTTGTCGTTCCACTTCTTCGCTTAGAACGTCCTCCTCGGGGGTGCCCATGCCGCCGGTATCTACCAACTCCACAAATCGATCCCCCACTTGAATCAAATAGGTTATGCGGTCTCGGGTGACGCCCGGTGTGGGATCCACGATGGCCAAGCGTCGGCCTGCCAGCCAGTTGAAAAGACTCGATTTGCCGACGTTCGGTCGTCCTACAATAACAACCTGCGGTACCCCCATAGCCATTTCCAAACGCCGCAGAAACAAAATTCCACAAGTATTTCACCCAAGGAAGAAAGCTGTTTTCCCTTTATCTAGCCGGAAGGGAAGAGTGGGCGGGGCCAAGCCTCAACGTTTCCCGCATCCAATGGGCACACTGTTCCATCCCCCGACCTGTCTTGTGAAAGACCACCTTCACATGAAACACCTCCCGAATCTTTTCCTCGCTAATCCGAAGGTCTCCCCCCGTGTAGTCCAAATAACTCGTCAACAGAGCGGACGGCGTATGATGTTGGAAAGCCAAAACACATACGGCATGAGCGGCGCAATCCGCCAGCCGCACTCCCCCAGGCAACTCTTCTCCCACCACCAAATGCCGTAACACCGAAAGCAAATACCGGTTATCCCAGGCCGGATTCAAGGCCACATCCAACACCACCAGTTGCACCTGATGGTTGTGGATCAATCGCCGGACATCTGCGGGAACATCCGTCTCCAGATACTGATACGGTCCCAGCCGACCCTGCTCCACCCCCAACAACCGGGCCAGTTGGAGGCGAATCAATTGGTTGTATTCCAGATGAACCACGTACATCGGCGCGGCCTCCGGCGCCCCTTCTCTGTCGGTCGGCCGATTCCGCTAGGATGGTCTCCTAGCCAGAGTGTTCTCTTCCTATTAGAACATTCTCGAAGACTAAAGGGAACCCCCTCTTTTGGGGAGACCTTCTAACGGTGATCCTCTTCAGAAATCCCCTCGGATGGCCCCCCAGTTTGATGAGGCTTCAGAAACGGAACGATATTCCCCGACCCTCAGACAGGCACATGGTTGCCGAAACCGCGGCTACCGCAAAAGCCGGATTCCAGCCGAACATGGTTCAGAATAAAAAACTGGGGAACACTTTAGCCGAATGAACCTGCTCGCCTCTCCCCCCGTACGAGAGGCCGGCCAACCGTAGGCTGGCCGGGTGAGGGGGCAAATAGAGTGCCCGACGGACCTAACAAGCAGGTCCCTCCAAGGGCATTTTCATTCGGCTAAAGTGTTACAAAACTGGATTCCCGCTTCCGCGGCTATGACATCCAGCCATGATGGAAAGTTATTGGGTTTGCGATTTTCCTTGCGACTTTAGATGGAAGGTGAACTGGTTGTGGCCGTCCGGCTTGACTTCTGCCGTCAGGATCGACTGGGAATTGTAGCAGGCCGGGATGTAGCACTCCCTGGGGGCCATGCCCATAACGGGGTCGATTTTCCCGGTGGGCCGATCCGCGGTGATTTCCACCCGGTGTCGGCCTGCCTTGACCCGAAGCTGAAACTTGCCGTTCTCGATCGAGCCGCTGTCCGGCGCCGCTTTGCCCCCTTCCGGGATAAAACTGATCCGGCCTTCCGGGATCGGCTGCCCATCCAAGGTTACCGTACCGGAGACCGGATAAGTGGCCGGTCCCTTCTGACCACAGCCGCCGAGGGCCAACAGACCTACCCCCACCCATCCCACCCAAATCCCCAAGCATTTCGGATTCATGGTTTGTCCTCTCCTGCATCCGCCAAGGGGAACGGAAGAACCTAGCCTCTCATTTTATGTCGATATCCTCGGAGAACACCTGGTAGCCGATACACGAAAGATGGTTAGTCCACCCCAAATACAAGGGGAGCAGGCACCTGCCCTTCGGCCCGTTCGGAGCATCCCTGGGATTGCCTTTCTGCGGGATGAAGAGCCTCGAACAAAATGATTCTTTCTATTACCCTTCCAGCGTCATGGAGGCTTCCAATTCTTGCGGGATTTGCCCCACTTTAACCGAATGAAGCAGCTTGCCGTTCCCCTCGGCGAGCTAAACCCAACGTGTTCTTCCCGCACAAGCGGGAATCTAGAAAGGCGCACTCCATATTGACTGGGTTCCCGCTTGCGCGGGAATCAACCTGGACTGCTGCTTCCACAGCAGTGACACATGGCCGCCTGCATTCGGCTAACATGTTCTCGGGATTTCATTTTGTTAGAGGTCCTAGAATTCGCCGATGCGTTCTCCGCCGTCTCGACTGCCCAGGGCCTTGAATAGTTCCGGATCGATGCTGTCGGAGACGAACCGCACGGAGCCGTCGGCCAGTCCTAGGTTCACCCCGCCCGGATGGTAACTGCGCACCGAAACGAACATATCCGTACCTGCCCAGACGCAGGGCGCCCGGGGCAGTTGGTCCTCGGCATTGGCGCACCAGTTGAACCGGTCCGGCACCAGGTTGTTGGGCGGCAGGCGGGTGCTGAAAAGTACACCACCATGCGCCGGGTTATGATACCGGCCCCGAATATCATGCGAGCCTTTGTCCGGCGTCAGGATCAACTCGCTGGACATGGCCGTATTGGAGCTGCCGTCTTTGATGTCCGTAATGCGGACCTTGGAAATAGCAAAAAACAGGCCGTTGCAGTTGGCGCTATTGGTCCAGCGCTCCTGCTGGGTGTTGCCGGGGTTGAAGTACCCGTTGCCGGCGCAGAGGACCACATTGCCGGAAAATCCCTGGGTGGGCGTATTGAAGCCGCCCCAGTAGGTATGCAGTTTCGGACTGACCGGGTCGGATGGACACATCAGCGTCGGGATCACCGTATCCAGTTTTGGAAACCCCAACGCACTGGGGTTGGTCTTCATGTAGGCCTGGAACTCGGTAAAGAGAGGCACCTGCTCAATGAACGGCAGGAGATCGTGCATCCAGCAGCGGCGGTCCTGCTTGTCGCCGTTCCAGATACCGGCCATGGTACCGTAGGGCGGCGGTGTGTAGTGGGTGCTATCCAGGTAGTTATACACGCCGTGCGGGAAATAGCCGTAGGTGTCGTGATGGTTATGTAGGCCCAGGCCGACCTGTTTGAGATTATTCGTACACTGGGTTCGGCGTGCTGCTTCTCGGGCCGCCTGCACCGCCGGCAGCAGCAAGGCAATCAAGATGCCAATAATGGCAATAACGACCAAAAGCTCCACCAGGGTAAATGCCCCCCTGGTGGCCTCGTTCGTAGTTCCCCTTCCCATCATGATCCCCTCCTTCCCCGGCAAAGAGTCCTGCCAAACGGGTGGGTAACCCTTTTTAGAATTGGGGAACCCCCTTTAGAATACGGAAGTTTCGGCCATCTGCCAAGCGGGCCGCCTGCCAACCGGAGGGTAGCCCGCCGGCAATGGAAAGTGAGAAATCTTCCGCACGAAGGGGCTATCCGAAAACCCCGTCGCCCTTGTGCGGGAAAGTGCCAAGACCGGGGGTTTTTCGGAAAGGCACTAAGGACCCCGTCGCTCAGGCGGTCTTGTCCCGGCGGCGCCAGCGCAGTGCCACCGGCCCTAGCAGCGCAACGCCCACGCCAAGGATCACCAGCGTGGAAGGTTCCGGCACCAACTCCAACGTAAATGCGTTCAGGATCGGATCGTGGTTGCCATAAAGCGGGCTGGTCGGAAGGAGTTGGATGGTCAGCTTGTTGTCTTGCGGCCGGACAATCGTGCTAAAGACCACGCCCAACGTGGGGCTACCTGCGAACGGCCCCACCATAGCCGAGGCGGTGAAGTCATCAAAAAGCGTTTGCCCCTCGACCAAGATATCGAAGGACCTTCCCCCGTAGAGCGAAAACAGTCCCGGGTCGTTCTCGGAAAAAATGAGCTGGAGGTTATACGTGTATCCGGGCACCACGTCTAGCTCCACTTTGACTCCGTTCTGGTTGCCGGCAGGCGTGTAGCCGATCGAGTGCATCATGGTTTCCAGCAGATCGGCCTCCGGCGTATTTCCGTACTCGGGGCGATTGCCCCAGGTGGTAAGGCGGGTTTGGTAACTTATGGACACGCCGGGAACCGATTCGCCGGTGAAGACCGCATCGCCGATTTTGCCCACTGTGCCCGAAGACGTGTTGCCCACATCCACGGCGTAAACGAAATGCCCCTGGAAATCCAAAGAGGAGGCCGCAGGACCGTTGAAGACAAAGGCGCCGTAGGCGGCCGAATAGTGCCGGCGAATCTGCTCCGGTGTCAATTCCGAAAGGAAAACGGCTGCCTCATCGATCGCACCGCGGCCTTGGCGATCCGAAGACGATCGCACACTGGAGTCCACGCCTAGGTAAAGGCTGATCGTGTCGGCCAGGTCTCTCGCGCTGGTGTAGCTCAGGTTCGTCACGACCGGTATTCCGTCGAAGTAGAGCCGCCCGCGATTGGCCCCGTCGTAACTGATCGCATAGTGGTGCCAACCTTGGATGTCCGTAGGAGTATAGCTGCCAATTTGGGGATAACCCGTGGTGTTGGTTACGGCGTAGCCTGCCCAGGACTTCGAGTTGGGATACGGATGAAGGATCAATCCATTGGGTTCCCGGGCGCTGGCGATCCAGCCGTAGGCGTTCCAGTTGGGAGTTTCGGAGCGTGCCCAGGCTTCGAAGGTGAATGCCCGGCTGATGTTGACGTTGTCAGCCCGGACGTAGCCGCCCTCGGTGCCCCCAGGCGTAACATAAAGCGCTCCGCCGACTTTGCCCGCTCCCAGGGTGGCCGTTCCCACGTAAACGCCGTTTTGTGCGCCGTCGGCCGTGGCCGAGTCGGCGGCCGGCTGCGTGGTGCTGCTCTCCTCGAAGCGCCAATAGGCGGTGGGATTGTCGGCCAGGATCACCTGGTCATAGGTGATGCCTGCCCAAGCGGCCTCGGAAAAAGCCAGCCCCCATCCGGCCGCCACCAGCACCATGGAAAACCATCGAACACCAAAGCCCACATGCGAGACAAGCGATTTCATGGCACACCTCCTCCCAGAATAGTGGAGCCCCCAGAACCAAAGAACCCTATTGCCAGACCAAGGGATTTTTTCAGAAAAGTTTTCCAGCGATTCCCTCATGGTATAGTATCATCACCCCCTCTTCCCCGGTCAAGCATTTTGCGTAACATTTTTGCGTAACAGTTCAGCCGAATGGGGGGACTATTTTCCCTCTCCCTGGCCGTCGAGAGGCTGTCCTAGCCCGAGGCCCCGAGGCAATGCCAAAGGCCAGGTAGGGTGGGGGCCATGTGTCATTCCTGCGTAAGCAGGAATCCAGCTCCCCTTGTGCCGCCAAAATTACTCCTCACCGGGTTCCCTTCGCTCCGCCGGACTGCCCCGCCAGGGGAGAGGCGAGTTGCTTCATTCGGCGGAAGTGTTCCTCAGAAATCCGATCGCCGGGGGCAACCACTCGGAGGAGTTATTGTTGGGCGGCTTGAAGGCGGCGGTCGGACAGGTCGAGCCGGTACATGATCTGATTGTACTCGTATCGGGGCGTGGGGGTGGGATTGCCGGAAAACGTGTGGCTATACGTACCCTCGAAATAGATGATGCGGCCGCCTTGCTGGTCCAGAAAATCATGATGCACCGGGTTATAAAAGCTGTACCGCTCGTGGGTAACAATTTTCACCGCCCGGCGCCAGGGGCCGATCGGGCTGTCGGCCTCGGCGTACCAGACTTCGCCCAGGAAAGAGGAGGAACCGCCTTGCTCCAGGCCGATCAAAATCCATCGTTTCCGCCACGGATTCCACCGGACCGAACCGCTGTGGATTTCTACCGGTTTGCCGGTCTGCACATCCACCGGCAGGAAATAGGTTTCTTCCGGTCGGAGCAGGCCAGCCTTCACCAGTCGATGTTCTAGGGCGGGGGTGATGGGCGGGGCCTGTCGGCTCCAACGCCAAAGTGGCTTCCCGGCCGAGTCCCGTTCGACCGCCGGCAACCCCGGTGGGGCGTCGGAGCGGCCTTTGCCGACCGATCGTGCAGAATCTTTCTTCGGCGGCGTGTGAAGGGGCTCGAAGCTGTTTCCACCCCACAGGATGCCGACCGATTGTGCAGAATCTTCTTTCGGCTGGGCTGCTGGGATTTCTTCTGCCAGGCAGGTCCAGGTTTCGTATTGATCTGGGTCGGCTAGGGCCGCCAAGGTGGCCCGAACCCGAATATTCGGAAATGCCAGCCCGCAGTAGATATATTTCGGGTCTTCGCCGGCGGAGGGAGAAGATTTTTCAGCCGGCCCTTTGGCCTGGGCAACGCCACCCCCCTCTGAAACAACCGGACCGGCCGAACCGGCCCCGTCCCGGCATAGCAGCGGATGTCCCAGCAGTGTCCGTTTTGCCCTCTCCTGGGGAAACCGGACCCACCGGCGGAACTGCTGTTTCTGGTCATCCCAGATGGCCAGGCCGTGTTCGAGCATTTCGCCGAGCGATTTCATGCGGGCGTAATGGGCCAGGAGTGTGTCGCCCTGTTGGGGATCGGGCACGACCACCACGCCGTCGATCCAGATCATGCCTTCTGGAGGCTCAAAGGGGCACATATTTTTACATCGGCCGTCCGGGCCGGTAAAATAGCGGATCGGCACCCCTACCGCCGGGTCAAACCCCTCTTGGCCCGGCAGGGGCGATACGGCCCCGGTGGTTCGGAAATTGCCCAACGGATACCCAAGCCGATTGGTGTCGCCCCAGAACCAATAGATTTTTCCCTGAAAAACGGCGGCCTGGACGGAATCCTGACCGGCCACGTCGGCACGCACCAGAGGCGTATTGCCGGGCGGCGGCTGGCCCAAAAGTTCGGTATCTCGATAAATCCCAGCCCCTGTGATTCGATACATTCGTTCCGCAATATTCTGCCGCTCCAGCCGAACGGTCGCCCGCCCGCCAGGCCGAACCTGAAGCCGCACGCCCCGAAAACCAAATCCATCGGCCGGCAACGTGTAACCCGGACTTCGCACATGAAAATACACCTCCCGGTGCATCAGTTCGGGGTCTCTAGTGGCGACCCAACCGGCACTATCGGTCCAATAGGAAACTTCGTGCACGGTGCGCAGTTCCACCAGGGGGATGCCCCGGCCGGTCTGGGCGTCGATGGCCCGGACGCCGAAATACCGGTCGCTTGCCCGGAGGTCGAAAGATGGGGCGTTTGTGGGGACATCGAAAGTCCCCCGGGTCGAGGGGGCGTCCGACAGGGCCGCGTCTGCCGACAGGACCCGGCCCCGACACCAAACCACAAACGCCATCCCCGCCTCCAGTAGGACCATGAGGGGTAAGAGACGATGGCGTGCTGGCCGACGAATGGAAGTGGACATCTCTTGCATCCAATCTTTCATCCGAAAAGATGTTCTGTGCTCACCGCTACACAAGCGATAGTCCGGAGGTTACGCCTCTCCCCTGACCGTCCAGAGGCGGGCCTGGCCAGATGGAGCGCCGAAGGACTGGCCGGGGGAGGCATGTCATTCCTGTGCAAACAGGAAGGACCCCCGCTGGATTCCTGCTTGCGCAGGAATGACACATTGGCCCCTCACCCGGCCTGCGTGCCGCTCCCTAGCGGTCGCGGCTCTGGCCGGCCTCTCCCGCCCCTGGGGAGAGGACCGTTGAGAGCGAAGCCGGCTGAGGGGTGTCACTGCCGCGAAAGAGGTAGTCCAGAAAAAAGAAGTCCATATTGCCTCGATTCCCGCTTCCGTAGGAATAAGGCTGGATTCCCGCTTACGCGGGAACAAGCCTGGACTGCTGCTTGCGCAGGGAGTGACACATCACCCTCCATTCGGCTAAATGTTACACGTTTTATTTTTGCAGATGAGGGTTCGGAAGGGAAGGAGCAATTTGAGGAGGGGTGGTCTGGGGACCAGGGGCGTCCTTGTTTTCTGGGGCCTTGGTGGGTTGGGCAGGAGAAGATTGCGGGGGGGATTTTGCCAGGGCGGCTTGTGCCTGGGCAACCGCGGGGGCGGCCCAGGGTTTATCGGCATATAGGTCCACGATGGCTTGGCGGATCGCCCGGGCCTGTTGGGGAGAATTTTTTTCCAATTCTTCGGCTCGATGGAGCCGTTCTTCTAAGACCTGCAAGGCCCCGGACGCTCGCTGTTGGATTTCTTGTCGCAGTCGCTGGAGCCGACGCCGAGCCAGTTCCAAACATGCACCGGTCGGCCCGGACCGTGCCGTCTGATTTTCATATAAATCCAAAAGAGCCTGGAGTTTAACCACACCAAGATCCGGATTGGAGCGGGCAATGGCCACCGCCTCGGCATACGCCCGTTCGACCGGCGAAAGCAGCGGATGGATTCGGAGCCGACCGCTGGCCTGCAGTTCAAACCGCCGCTCCAAGCGGTCCAGGTCCAATTCCCGCTCGTATTGACGGATTTGTTCGGCTCGGGAATCGGACGGGTATCGGCTCAAGAATTCTTGGATGGCCGGTTCGGCGGCTCGAAGGGCATCGATGGTTCCTTCTTCTGCCGTGCGCATAATGCGTTCGTACAGTCGATCGGCTGAGGGCGGCTGGAGAAGATACCAAACCGTGATCCCAATGGCTAAGAGTCCACCGGCTAAGAACCAGGTTTGCCAGGAAATCCACGGCCGGGGTGGTTCTTCGACCGGTATCTGATCCAGTTCTTGTTCGGAAACGGGGGTGAAGTGGCTGGGTCTGCCCAACTTGTTTGCCGGTCTAGTACTTTCGGCCCGATCTGAAGCCGCTATGTGCCCCGCCGCAGAACCCAACTCCCCCGCCGAATCGCTCGGCATATCTTGTCGAAGCGCAGGCGGAGTGGCTTGTTGGGTGGGCGCCAACTGGGATGCAGAAGCCTGCTCAGCTTCTTCCGGCATCGGCGGCAGGGATAAGGAATCTATTTCCATAGGAACAAAACCTTCGCCCTGCTCACCCGGTCGGATAGCTCCTGGTAGATTCTCCGAAGACGGCCCTTCCGAAGGACCTCCCGTTCCAGGCGGCCAGGTCATCGGTTTGGTCTCCGGAAGTTCCCCGGCTTCCGGGCCGACTCCGGAAGCCTCATGGTCCCTCACCTTCTCTTGCCCCGAGGATTCCGCTGCCATGGGCCAATCCCCTTCGCTGGATTCGGCCGATGGGGCTTGTTGTGCGGATTCTGCCTGCCGCCTTTCCGGGCGCAGCTCTACCCCAGCAGGCAGCTCATCCGGCGGGGAGGGGGGGGCGGACAATTCTGCCTCTTGCAAAAGGGTTTCCAATCGGCGGGCAGCGGCCAGGGCCGTGGCGATCCGCCGCTCAGGATCCTTTTCTAAAAGCTGGTCCAAGAGTTGCTCCAGGGCTTCGGGCGTTTCCGGCGCCAATCGGCGGATGGGTGCGGGCCGACTGCTATAGAGTTTTTCCAGCATTTCGGCCAACGTTTTGGCCCGCAGCGGCGGCCCACCGCTCAACAGGGCATACAGCACGGCGCCCAGGCTATACAAGTCGGCCCTGGCATCCACCAACCCGCCCTCGGCTTGCTCCGGCGCCATATAGTCCAGGGTACCCACCACGCTGCCGACGGCGGTCACCCGAGTTCGGCCAAACAGTTGAGCGATGCCGAAGTCCGCTAGTTTGATCGTTCCATCTGCGGCCATCAGGAGGTTTCCTGGTTTGAGGTCCCGATGGATGACGCCCCGGTCATGGGCGTGCCGAAGCCCTCGGCAGATTTGCAGGCTAATCTGCGCTGCTTCTTGCCAAGAGAAACGTCGGCCACGGCGGAGTTCGGCTTGCAGGCTCGGCCCATCGACCAATTCCATCGCATAGAAAAGCACCCCATCCTGCTGCCCAAAACCATACAGCCGGACAATGTTCGGATGTTTCAACCGTCGGAGGGTTTCAATTTCGCTTTCAAATCGGGTGCGAAAATCTTCTTCTTCATTCAGGGCGGCAGGGAGGACTTTCAGGGCGGCCCGTTGCCCCGTTTCCACATCCACCCCTTCATAGACCACGCCCATGCCGCCCCGGCCAAGCGCACGGACCAGTTGATAAGGCCCCAGCCAGTGGATTTCCATGCTCGATGGCCCCTTCGGAAAACGCCCTTTTCGCCCTACCTGTTCGACCCTACTGTTTATCCTACTGGCAAATCCGCTCCGTATCCAGCCTTGGAAAATGTGGGGAGGGCCTAGACGAACATCGCCTTTTTAGGGGAAAATGAAAGTAACATTTTAGCCGAATGAAAGGGTCTATGTGTCCTTCCTGCGCAAGCAGGAATCCAGGGGGGCCACCGGAGGCGGGAACTCAGGTAATGGAGTTTTACTTTCTGGATTCCCGCTTTCGCGGTAGTGACACCCCTCACCCGGCCAAGCTGTCGCTTGGCCGGCCTCTCGACGACCAGGGGAGAGGCGAGTTGCTCCATTCGGCTAAAATGTTACAAAATAAAAATGCTTTGCTCTGCTCCAAAGGGGGAAGAAATGGCTGGGCGGGAAAACCTCGGCGCAGGGGTTGTCTCCGTTGGAACCCGGAAGAGTTCTTAGACCAAGGGGTTTCATCGGGCAATCTTTCGACGAGGCGAGCGCCATGGCGGCCAACGGCGCACATGGCCGCTCCTGAACAATTTCGGAACACATGGATATCCTCAGAGGGAGGAAAAATTCGCCCTTGGTTTCCAGAGTGGTCTCCATGAGAGATGGAAACCACACCACAACAAACAGAGTCCTTGTCGGGCGGGAGGTCTGTTGGACCAGCGGACAGAGTATCCAGAGAGGCAAAACCATGTCGGTGGAGCACCCTACAGATAAAACTCCTCTATCCGAAGGTCCCGGTCCTTTCGGGCTAAAGGCGGCAGGTATTCTCAACATTTATAAACCGGCCGGGTTGACCTCTCGGGACGTGGTCAACCAGATTCAGCGTTTGGTTCGACCGGCCAAAGTCGGTCATGCCGGTACGTTGGATCCCTTGGCCACCGGGGTGTTGGTCGTCTGTGTAGGTCCAGCCACCCGACTGATTGAGTATATCCAACGGATGCCCAAAGAATATGTCGGTCAATTCTTGCTGGGGCGGACCAGCCCCACCGAAGATACCGACGGTCCGGTTACTGAACTGGACCATCCGCCGATTCCCAGCCAAGAGGAGGTAGAAACAGCGGCTCGGGGCATGTTGGGTCCCATTTTGCAGAGGCCCCCAGCCTACTCGGCCTTGAAGGTGGAGGGACGTCGGGCGTATGAGCTGGCCCGCCAAGGGCAGGAGGTGGAACTCGCCCCTCGGCCAGTAACGATCTACCGGTTGGATGTGCTTTCGTATCAGTATCCGGAGCTGGTGCTTCGGATTCGCTGTAGCAGCGGCACCTATGCACGGGCGATTGGCCGCGATTTGGCTGCCGCTTTGGGCACCGGCGCGGTCATGTCGGCCTTGGAACGAACGGCCATTGGGCCATTCCGCTCCAAATATGCTCTTCGGCCAGATCAACTCAGGCCAGAGAATTGGGATTTGCATCTATTGCCTTGTACGTGGGCGGTGGAGGGGTTGCCGCAGATTCGTCTTCGGCCCGCCGAGGTGGAACGAGTCCGCCAAGGGCAACCGATTCATCGGTTGATCCGTCGGTCTGAGGAGCGAGAGTTTGCTGCTGTGGATCGCCGCGGCCGATTGGTGGCTATTTTGGTCCCCCGAGGGGAAGGCCGCCTCGGTCCTTCTCGCACGATGCCGCCGATGTGAGGCTTTTCGGCGGTTTTTTGCGGATAGAAGTTTTTTTCGGCCATACTGGTTTTGCCGGTTCTGCGTGTTTTTCCGGCCTCGCCGTGGCGGCTATTTTGTTTTGGCCCCTGCAGAAAAGCTTTTCTCTCCACAGAGTTATTCCGTTTGTACCTAAGATAAGAGTTTCGCCGAATCCATGCACCAGGTAGGCCACATGGGCTGAGCAGGGGAAGTTCGTTTTCCAGAGGCGGATTGGCCGATCCTTTTCTCTGGAAGCCCTCTGGAGCGGCTTATGGACACACTCCGCACTAATTTATGGCGAGATTTGGCAGCCCTGGTGTTGTTGGGGTTGACGATTTTTTTGGCAGCGGCGTTGCTGAGCTATGACCCGGCGGATCCGCCTGCGCAGCTTGTCTTTCCTCAGCGAAGCAGCCCGGCGAATTGGTGTGGTCGAGCCGGTGCTCTGGTCAGTTGGGCCTTGCTTCAGGCTTTGGGTGTGGGGGCCTACTATCTGGTGGTTTCCCTGGGATCGGTGGACCTGACCCTCTTGGCACGGCGAACAGTGTCGGATCCGGTGCTTCGGTTTGCCGGGTGGTTGGCCTCGTTAGCAGGTCTAACGGCGTTGGCAGCCATGGCCTGGCCTGCTTGGCCTTCGGGACCGGTCATAGGACCAGGCGGGTATGTGGGGGCAACCTTCCAGACATTCCTCCTAGGGCATTTTGGACGGGTGGGGGCAACCATTGTAGCCATGAGCTTTTTAGTCGGCGGTCTTCTGCTGGCCACAGAAACCTTCATGGTGTTGCTGCTCCAATGGTGTGTGGCGGCGCCGCTGAAAGGGCTCTGGCAGGGAGCGATCCGGGTGGCTGCCGCTTATGCGGATCGGTTGGGGACCGGTCAGACCTCGCCCCGCTCGGGAAAAGGGGGACAAACAAAGCTGTCCTCGGAAGAAAGTTCGCCTCGGATCAAAAGACCTGCCAACGCCTCAGAAGCCCAGACGGTTTCTTCCCAGGCATTCCCGGAACAAGCCGCCCAGGCCGCCTCGGCTAAACCGACGCCCCCTTCGGCCTCTTCAGATCAGCCCCAAGGCGCTGAACCCCGAATTCGTAAACCTCACAAACCCTCTCGGGAAGAATGGATTCAGGAGATCGAAGCCGCTAGCCGAACCGAAGACGCTCCTCCGTATGAATTGCCCGGCTTGGATTTGCTCTTAGAAAGCGAACCGATCCAATTTGAACTCCAAGAAAAAGAGGTCCGGGAGCGGGCGCAGATATTGGAGAAGACCTTTGCGGACTTCGGCTACAATGTCCGTGTGGTGGAGATTCAGACCGGTCCGGTCATCGCCCAGTATGAAGTCGCTCTGGAGGCAGGTTTGCGCCTCTCGAAGATTGCGAGTTTGGCCGACGATTTGGCGATCGCCCTACGGGTGCCCAGCGTGCGGATTGTGGCTCCGATTCCGGGGAAAAATACCGTTGGTATTGAAGTGCCGAATTCGCAGCGGCAGATCGTTCGGCTTCGGGAAGTGATGGAAGAAACCCTGCCGACGGCCCAAAAGATGCGCATCCCCATCTTTTTGGGCAAAGACGTGGCCGGCAATCCCATGGTCGTGGATCTGACCACGCTGCCGCACCTGTTGATCGCCGGGCGCACGGGGACCGGCAAAAGCGTCTGCCTCAATTCGATGATTATGTCGATGGTGATGACCCGTCGGCCGGACGAAGTGCGGATGCTGCTGATCGACCCGAAGATGGTGGAACTAAGCCCCTATAAACGCCTACCGCATCTGATGCATCCGGTAGTTACGGATATGCGGAAAGCTGAGGCCATCCTCGGTTGGGCGGTCGAAAAAATGGAAGAACGCTACCATCTGCTGGCCCGGACCGGCGTGCGACATATCAGCGTCTATAACCAACTGGGACTGGAGGAAATTTTAGAACGTGTGCAACCGGCCGACGAAGAAGAACGCTCTCAAATCCCCGCCCATTTACCCTATATCGTGATCATCGCCGATGAAATGGCCGACCTAATGATGACCGCCGCCAAAGAGGTCGAAGCCCATATTATCCGGTTGGCCCAAAAGAGCCGGGCAGTAGGCATCCACCTGGTCCTGGCCACCCAGAAACCTACTGTAGATGTAATCACCGGTCTGATCAAATCGAACTTGCCCGCCCGAATTTCCTTCCAGGTGGCTAGCCGAATTGATAGCCGGGTCGTCCTGGACGAAATGGGCGCCGAACGCCTCTTGGGCAACGGCGATATGCTTTTCCTATGGCCAGGAACCAGCACCCTGATCCGGGGTCAGGGAACCTATGTCAGTGATGAAGAAATCGCCCGCGTCCTCAACGCCGTGGCCACCGACGAACCAGATTATGTCCACGAATTGGTCGAATTAAAACCGGCCGAACCCGCCCAATCCGGTGCCACCGGTTTCCAGGCCAAAGATGAACTCTATGAAGCGGCGGTGGATATTGTGGTCCGTGAAGGCCGAGGCAGCGTCTCCCTCTTGCAGCGGGCGTTAGGGATCGGCTATGGCCGGGCCGCCCGGTTGATCGACTTCATGGCCGAGGACGGCATTGTCGGCCCCTACAACGGTTCCCAAGCCCGCGAGGTGCTCATCAGCCTGGAGGAATGGGAGCGGATGTGCGGACGAGTCCCTTTGCAAGCAGCAGCAGGTAGTCCGATTTCTGACCCTGCCCGCCTTCGGCGAAGCCATCGGATCTATCTAGGCCCCAGTCCTACCAGTGCTTCGCCTCCCAGTTTTTATCAAGAGGGATACCATCATAGAGGGGATAATATCCACCCAGAAGATGAAGAAAAGTTCGCTGAATCTGCTCCTTCCTCCCCTTCTGCTTCAGAAGACCGAAATTCTCTCCCTTCAAAAAACCTATCCCCCCCTCCCGAGGGTGGTGGAAAGCAAGGCAATGGCCAAACCATAGGCTCCCCACTTCGGGCTTCCGAGAAACTACCAGAAAAGTTACCTTTGAAAAAATCCCAAACAGACGAAGAAATTTCTGAAGACATGGACGATAATAAAATATAGGTAATTTAGGAAGATTGGAGAAATTAACACAACAAAAAATCCCTTCCATTTTTCCACTCTCTTAATTCCCTTACTACCTTAAGATTTCAAGCCCTTTCCCCCGGCTCAGGGAAACCCTTGACACACGCTTGGGGGAAGATAAGATATAAGGTTCATGGAGTTTTGTTATCCTAAAGGATAAGGGACCATGTTGTTGGCGTTTTCGGCCCCTGGATGTGTGTTGCCCATAGCGGACGGTCCTGTCTGCCGGATCGTTGGCATTATTGGGATTATTATTGGCAACGGGGGGCCTTGAGGCGCCAGAAGAGGAACAGACACTCCTAAACGCCCTGAGGCCCCGGAAAAGGGCCGAAGGGCGTTTTTTATTCCTTGTGTTCGTGGCCAATCTATTAAGGGAACCTTTTATGCGCCGCATCCAGGTGTACGATACCACCTTGCGGGACGGATCTCAGGGCGAGGGGATCAGCTTCTCCCTGTATGACAAGCTCCTGTTGACCCAACGATTGGACCAATTGGGATTTGATTATATTGAAGGCGGCTATCCGGGTTCCAACGAGAAGGATTGCCAATATTTCAAGGAAGTTCGGAGACTTCGGCTCCAAGGCATTCAGGTGGTCGCATTTGGTATGACGCGACGGCGGGGCGTGAAGGTGGAGGAAGACCTTGGGCTACGGGCGCTCCTGGACTCACAGGCCCCGGTGATCACGTTGGTCGGCAAGGCATCCGCCTTTCAGGTTACCGAAGTGCTCCGGTGCAGTTTGGAGGAAAACCTGGCCATGATCGCCGAAAGTATTCACTTTCTTCGTTCTCATGGCCGGGAGGTGATGTTCGATGCGGAACATTTCTTCGACGGCTGGAAGGGGGACCCTACTTATACGTTACGGACGGTTCAGACGGCGGCCGAAGCCGGTGCGAAAATGGTGGTCTTGTGCGATACCAATGGTGGGTCTATGCCCGAGGAAATTGCGCAGATCACCCGGGCTGCCGTAGAATCGCTTTCCATACCGGTGGGTATCCATTGTCATAATGATTGCGACTTGGCGGCGGCCAATACGTTGGCCGCCGTGGACGCCGGTGCGGTGCAAGTGCAGGGGACTATCAACGGTCTGGGCGAGCGGTGCGGCAATGCCGATCTGATTTCCGTGATTGCCAATCTCGCCTTTAAGAAAAAGGGCTACGAGGTGCTCCGGCCAGAGTCGTTGCAACATCTGACAGAATTATCCCGGTACGTGTATGAGACGGTCAATATGAATTATCGGCCCAATCAGCCGTTTGTGGGCCGAAGCGCTTTTGCCCACAAAGGCGGCATTCACGTCAGCGGCGTTTTGCGCACCCCGGCCAGCTATGAGCATATAGATCCGGCGTTGGTGGGGAATGAACGGCGGATTTTGGTCAGCGAACTGTCAGGCCGGTCGAACATCTTGGCGCGGGCCGCCAAACACAATATCCAGCATGATCCGAAGCTGATGGAAAAGATTCTGGCCAAGGTGGTTTCGATGGAACATGCGGGGTATCAATTTGAAGCTGCTGAGGCGTCCTTCGACCTATTGATCAAAAAATCTACAGGTCAGTTCCGGCCCCATTTCGAGCGGATCAATTACCACGTGAATATCGAAACCGACGCCCAAGGCCGCTCGGTTACCGAAGCAACGGTGAAAATCCGCGTTGGGGACCAGATGCGCCACGAGGTAGCCGAGGGCGACGGCCCGGTCAACGCCCTGGACGCGGCCATCCGGAAGGCTCTCAACGGCGTCTATCCCACCTTGGCGAAAATGCGTCTGGTGGATTATAAAGTACGGGTCATCAACTCCGAAGCAGGCACCGCCGCCGGCGTCCGAGTCGTCATCGAAAGCGCCGATGAAACCGACAGTTGGGGCACCGTCGGCGTCAGCGAAAACATCATCGAAGCCAGTTGGCTTGCTCTGGTGGATAGCTACGAATACAAATTGTGTAAGGACGAAGAGCAGCAGGCTTCCGCGGGCCGAAACACTCCGGCGCTCGTTCGCAGCTCGTAGGAGACACACCTTAAAATATCGCTGATCATTTCCTGCGGAGCGTCCCTAAAATGAATTCCCCGATGAATCCCCCCAAGGAGGATGTAGAATGCAGCGGTCCGGTATGGAGAAAGAACTCCCGAAACAATATGATCATTCTTCCACAGAAACGCAGTGGTATTCTTTTTGGTTGGAAAAAGGATATTTCCACAGTGCGCCCCATCCGCATCGGAAGCCGTTCACCATTGTCATCCCGCCGCCGAATGTTACCGGCGCTCTGCACCTGGGCCATGCCCTGAACAATACGCTCCAGGACATTCTCATCCGCCAAAAACGGATGCAGGGGTTTGAAACGCTTTGGATGCCCGGCACCGATCATGCCGGCATTGCTACTCAGGCGGTGGTAGAACGTCGGCTCTGGCAGGAAGAACACAAAACCCGGCACGACCTAGGACGCGAGGCCCTGGTGGCCCGCATCTGGAAGTGGAAAGATGAATATGAAGCCCGTATCCTCAGCCAGCTCCAACGGATGGGCTGCTCCTGCGATTGGCAACGTACCCGATTTACCTTGGACCCCATCTGCGCCCGAGCCGTCCGACATACGTTTTTCCGCCTGTTTCGAGATGGGCTGATTTACCGCGGCAAACGCCTGGTCAACTGGGACACCGCCCTGCAAACCGTCGTCAGCGACGACGAGGTCTTCCATGAACAGACGCCGGGCCATTTCTGGTACTTCCGGTATCCGGTGATCGACCCCCAGCCGGGCGAACCGGAATATGTAACTTTGGCCACCACTCGGCCCGAAACCATGTTGGGCGATACGGCCGTGGCGGTGCATCCAGATCCGGCCGCCGCCCTGGACAAGGCCGAAAAGGAACTCCAAACCCGGCTTGCCTCTGCCCCGGCCAAAGAACGTCCTTCCTTGGAGGCCGAATGGGAGGACCTCCGCCAGCGGAGGGCCAACCTGCTGCCGCTTTGGGAACGTTTGCGGGATATGGCCCGACAAGGCCGACAGGTGATGCTGCCGTTGCTCCAGCGCCCGATTCCGCTGATCTGCGATGAGTGGGCCAAACCGGAAATGGGCACCGGCTGTGTAAAAATCACCCCCGCCCACGATCCGAACGACTATGAGGTGGGACTGCGGCATCGGCTGCCCATGATCAACATTCTGAATCTGGACGGCACGCTGAATGCCAACGCAGGGCCTTTCCAGGGGCAGACCATCGAACAGGCCCGTCGAAACGTGGTCGATGCGATGCAGCAGCAAGGGCTCCTGGAAAAGGTGGAAGATCGCCTGATCGACCTGGCCCATTCCGATCGTTCCCAAACGCCTATCGAGCCGCTCCTGACGGATCAGTGGTTTATCCGGATGGAGCGGCTGGCGCAGATGGCGATGGATGCCGTGCAGGACGGCCGGGTCAAGATCGTACCGGCCCGGTATGCCAAGGGCTATCTGGATTGGCTGGCTGAAAAACGGGATTGGCCTATTAGCCGACAGCTTTGGTGGGGGCACCAAATTCCCATCTGGTACTGCCCGACCGCTTCGGAAGCCGACCTCAAAAAGGCCTTTGCCGACCGAAACGACATCTGCTGGCGGCAGGACCCGGAGACCGGCTGCTGGCTGATCTGCGCCCTGGAAGAAGACCTGCCCGAAAACGCCCTGCCCGGCCATCGCTTGCGCCGAGAAGAAGATGTACTGGACACTTGGTTCAGTTCCGCTCTTTGGCCGCATTCCACCCTCGGTTGGCCTGAGCCAACCGAAGAACTCCGCTATTACTATCCGACAAGTGTACTGATTACCAGTCGGGACATCATCACCCTCTGGGTGGCCCGGATGGTGCTGATGAGTCTCTATAATCTGGGCCAAATCCCGTTCCACCAGGTCTATATCCACCCGAAAATCCTGGATGCTTACGGCGAAACCATGTCGAAGACCAAAGGCAACGGCGTCGATCCGGTCGATGTGATGGAGAAGTTCGGGGCGGATAGCCTGCGGTTCGGCCTGGCCTATCTGACGACAGAAACCCAAGATGTGCGGATGCGGGTGGATTTCGAATGCCCGCACTGCGGCAAGCTGCTGGAGCAGACCCAAGAAAACCGCACCTTGCCGCGGATCGTCTGCCCTCATTGCCGAAAGCCGTTTGCTACCCAATGGGCCGAAAAACCGGAAGACAAAGCCCTACCCCGCGGCCCGGTGGTGAGCGAACGTTTTGAATTGGCCCGCAACTTCTGCAATAAACTCTGGAACGCCTCGCGATTTGCGATGCTGAACCTGGACGGGTACACCCCCGCCCCGGTCCCGGACGCGGAGCTTCGGATCGAAGACCGTTGGATCCTCAGCCGACTGTGCACCGTAACCCAGCAGGTTACCGACGCTTTGGCGGAATATCGTTTTTCCGAGGCGGCCCGTACCCTGTACGAATTTGCTTGGGATGAGTTCTGTAGCTTTTATGTGGAGATGCTCAAAAGTCGGCTCCAGAAGGCGGAAACCCGACCGGTAGCCCAGCGCTTGTTGGTCCATACGTTGGATGTGCTGCTTCGACTGCTGCATCCGATGACGCCGTTTGTTACCGAAGAGATTTGGCAGCGGTTGGCCCAGTGGGCGCCGGAGCGAGGGATCGACCGAGCTGAGCAGGCCGCCGAAAGCATCATGATCGCCCCTTGGCCTACCCCGGACCGCCGGCGCGATGCCCCGGCTATTGAGGCCCAGTTTGCCCAATTCCAGCAGGTCCTGCGGGCGGTGCGGGACGTGCGCGCCCGGCACAATGTACCGCCCCGACGAGTGATCCGATTTTCCGTTCGGTGCGACGCCGCTGCGGCCGATCTGTTGAAACCGATGGCCGTTTACTTCGGGCCGTTAGCCCAGGCAGAGCCGACCGGTTGGGGACCGGATGTTCAGCCGCCCCCTTTGGTGGCGGCGGCTGCCGCACCGGGCATGGAAATCTTCGTCGATCTAGCGGGGCTGATCGACTTGGACGCCGAAATCACCCGGAAAAAACAAGAGCTGACCAAATTGCAGTCGCTGATGGAGTCCAAGCGGAAAAAATTGGCCGACCCCGCCTTTGTGCAAAAGGCCCCGGCCGCCGTCGTGGAACAACACCGCCAAAGCCTCCAGACCCTCCAAGACCAATACGAAGCCCTCCAGCGCTGGCTTGCCCAACACGGCCAGGAAAAAGCCTGATCAGCCCGCTCTTGATCATTCTCATTTACCGAAAGCCGCTTTCTCCTACGGGCAGACGGCGGGAGGGAATATCATCCCCGGGCGTTGGGCAGATAGGCGCCCAGGGCTTTGAGCCTCTTCTGAAACCCTGGAGGGACCTGCTGGTCAGGTCCCGCCTGCTTGCCTCTTGCCTGGCTGTCGAGAGGCCGGTCAGGCGTCCGCCTGGCCGACTGAGGGGGGAACCCATCGGGCACGACCCGCGTGCCTCTCCATTCGGGCTACCTTGGGTGGAAGGCCGGCTTGGCAACGGCAAGAACCCCGTAAACGGTTGCCGCCTGGGTTAGACGGTTTCATTTACGGTTTGCCCTAGTTCCTTCCCCGGGATGTCGAAAAAGTGAGAAGTCCCTTTCAAGAGATTAGCGTCCGACCGACTTTTTTCGCCGAATCCCCAAGGCCAGGAGTGCGAAAGCGAGCCCAGCCAGGGGGAAGGTAGCTGGTTCTGGCACCGCTCCGACTTCGATCTCGTCGATGCAGATCAAGTTACCGCCCCCTGCTGCACTGATGGTGAGAATCCGGATGCCGGTTACATCGTTGATGCGGTCGAAAGTATAAAGATGACGTAAGTAGCCGGTGCTATCGGCCGCCGGGATGCCCAGATAGTTAAACTCGCCGATGGTGATCCAGTCCGTATCGGGCGTAGAGGCATTGGGATTGGGGACCCGGGTGTACTGCAAGACATACTGGCCCACGTAGCGATCGGTATATTGCTGGGCTTCGCCGCCGTTATCCCGGCCAAAGGCGATCGAGGTGATGTCATAAGGCCGATCAAATGCAATGCCCGCAAAACTGTTATTGGAACCGGCAATCCAACTATTGGAGTTCCCGTATTTACCGTCGTTCAGGTGGGCGATTTGGTGCTGAGGATAGCCGGTCAGGGCGTCCTTGGCAAAGGCCGTCCCGTACAAGGCGATATTGTTTCCCTGCATACTGCCGCCAGTTTCGGTAAGGTGGGTCAGGTTCCATAGCCAGCGGTCCATCAGATACGTTTCCACCTGGGCCCGTTCGGCCGGAGTTAAAGCCCGGTTGTAGATCAGCACTTCGGCGATATCACCCGCCAGGGGATAGGAGGCATCGCCACCGCGGATACCTAGATATAAGTTCACGTTCTGGTTGCTTTGGGCGCTACTGGCCGTATCGGTACTCTGGACGCCGTTGACCCGGATATACCCTGTGCCGGTATCGACCCGGGCGCCGAAGGCATGGAAGGCGCCGGTGGTAAATTGGGTATGGCTGCCATAATCGACCGATTGGGTTTGCCAGGGGGAATTCGGGATAAACCGAACACCCTGTCCGCCGGGGCTGCTATTTAAATGGATCTCATAATGTTCCTTAGTCCCACCGGAGATGAGAAATTGGATGCCCGAAGAGGTGGACCGAGCCACGACAAACATTTCGTAATCGTGGTTTTCGATGCCCAGTGTGGAACTGAGGGGCAATTGCAGTCGGTCATCCGAGCCATCGAAGCGAACCACCGGCCGACCAGCCCAGAAGTTATCCACCTTGAGCGGCCGAATACCGGCGGTGCTTTGGGTGGCATCGTGTCCTTGTCCGGACTGGTCTTGCCAGGTTTGCACGTAGCCGCTTCCATCGACGATCAGTCCGGCGTCGCTTTTGAGCCAGACGGTTAGGTCGGTCGTGGGGATCGGGGCAGCATGGACATTAGATACCTCTGCTACAAAACTCCCCGCCACCACCAAACAGGCCACCACAAGAAGATTCCGGAGCAGTCGGCACATCGGAAACCTTCCTAACTTCAAAAGACCGAAAAGAAAGACTCCGAACGCCGTGGAAAACAAAATACATTATCCACAAACGCCGATTGTAATTCAAGCGGTTGACAATGCAAGTTTTTTTCGGAATATTTTTTCGCCGAACGCGGCAGTCTATGTGTCATTCCTGCGTAAGCAGGAATCCAGGGCCTCCTTGTGCCTGGCCCCTTAGTATGGGTGCGGAATCCAGAATCCAGAAAACACTGGGTTCCCGTTTGTGCGGGAATGAGACTGGAGGTTCTACCAAAAATCCTCCCTGCTTCACTCGGTTAAAATGTTACGTAATTTTTCACCGAAGGAAGGAACCTGGTTCAATCTCCGGCGTTTTGGGCAAGAAGTGGGTAGATAATGGAGGGGGCTGATTCCCCTCTTTATGGGGATGTGATTGGGAAAATCGCCGCCGGAGGGCTTGACAAAAGAGGAAAAAGGGATATAGTGGAGGGGAAATATACATTATGCATAATCCTTTGGGAAGGACGCTCCATGCCGGTGCATATCCCCTTCCTGGCCTGCCGGGCCCGAAGGCCGAAGGGTTCCCCCGGGACGCCTCCGCCTGAGGCCGTCCCATCCAGCCCGCCCGCCTTCCCCGGAACCGCAAGCCCCCTAGGGGCTGTTGGGCAGGATAAGCAATTCCGCCTTGGGCAAGCGGGTTTTACCCTAGTGGAACTTTTGGTGGTGATCACGATCATTGGCATTCTGATCTCGCTGCTTTTGCCGGCGGTGCAGGCGGCCAGGGAGGCGGCCCGACGCGCCCAGTGCGCCAATAACCTCAAACAACTCGGTATCGCCCTCCACAATTATCATCACAGCTACAATCAGTTTCCGCCCAGTGCGATCCACGACAATTTCACCTGGAGCCAGGCCCATCCCACCCATCACGCCAACGTGTTTGTGGCCCTGCTGCCCTATATCGAGCAACAGGCCCTCTACGACGCCTGCGATTTTAAGGTGAACACCTCTCACATGAGCCGAATCGGCGGCACAGGTCAATTTGTTCACGAAATCGTAATCCCCACTTTTATTTGTCCGAGCGATGAGCGGCCGCGGTACTGGGACGGTAATCCGCTGTATCATAATACCGGGGCCTCCACCAAGGGGCAAAAACGGGCCACGGCCAACTACGGCGCCTGCATCGGCAACCAATACTTCTGGACCTGTTCGTTTCCGGGCAATCTGTTCGGCACCGGACCGGCCGGTCATGCTGACACGCTCAATCCCTCGCAAGTTTCCGGCGTGTTTAGCCATATGATCTACGGTGCTTCGATTTCTGAAATCCGGGACGGCACGAGCAACACGATTGCCATGGGCGAAGTGCGGCCTAAATGCGCCTGGCACCTGTGGGACGGCTGGATGCACATCAACGCCAATAATTGGATTGCCACCACCGCTCCGATCAACTATCCGACTTGCCCTGGGGAAAGGGGTTATGGACAGTTACCCTGTGCGGTGCTGGACACCACGTCCTGGGCCGCCCAGCAAGGGTTTAAGTCCCTGCATCCGGGCGGCGCCCAATTTGTGCTGTGCGACGGTTCGGTTCGGTTCCTAAACGAAAGCATCGACTATCGGACCTACCAGCGATTGGGGGACCGACGCGACGGCGAACCCATCGGAGAGTTTTAAACGCCTGCCAGCCGCTCGGCGATTACAATCCTGTGATCCGGACGCGACGGCGAACCCATCGGAGAGTTTTAAACGCCCCTGTGTGGGGAAAATTCCCCACTGGGAGCTTCGCCGAGACAACGCCGAACTCATCGGAGAGTTTTCAGCGCCAGACCTACCGGAGAAGCATCCTGGGTGGGAACCCAGTGGGTTGTAACGGTTCATGGGGTGCACCATTCGAGCATAGGTTCATGCCCCGGAGGGACTTGCTTCGGAGGTCCGGCGGGCAGGGCAATTGGACCCCCTGTTGGAAGACACATCCAGGCCATGAAAAACATCTTGGCGAAAAAGGTTCTGCTGGTTTGGGTGATTCTGGGGGTTTGGGCCGGGTGCGGCGGCTCGGATCGGCCAAAAACCTACCCAGCCGTCGGCAAAGTGATGTATCGGAATCAGCCCGTCCAAGACGCCGAGGTAACCTTGGTGCCTGCCAAAGGGCCGATGGCTACCGGCAAAACGGACGCCCAGGGCCAATTCCAATTGAGCACCTTTGCCCCCAACGACGGCGCCGTGGCCGGGGAACATTCCGTGCTCATTGTCAAAAAAGAAAAATACGCCGATCCGAAAACGCCCACTTCCCCCTATGAAATGTGGAGGAACGTTTTGCCTGCCCGCTACGGGAGCCTCCAAACCTCACCCCTAAAAGCAACCATCCAACCCGATGGCCCTAACCAGTTTACCTTTGAATTGACCGATTGATGCAATCAGACCCATAGGACCAACTTGCAGGAAAAAGGGTTCTTTTCTCTATTGCCTTGGCCGGTCAGTAGGTTAGGCTAAAGGAAAAGAGTCGGTCCTTTCGCCGGAAGGACTTCCGATTTTTATAACATTTTAGCCGAATGAAGCCGTGGCAATGTTGCTAGAACCTCCATCACGTGTCATTCCCGCGAAAGCGGCAGTCCAGAAAGTATTTCCCGAGTTCCCAGTTGTCCAACAGAAACACCGTAGCAGGCACACAGCAGCCTGGACTGCTGCTTCCGCAGCAGTGACAGATCGGCCCCCTTCATTCGGCTAAACTGTTATCCGATTTTTGACCCTTTCCTTTTGAGGAGCCATACGATGTGGACTGTGGCTTTGGCATGGACTTTTGTATGGGCTGCGGAACCGGCGGAGCTGAAGATGGACCTCTGGCCGGATCGGGCGAATGCAGTGCAGTTTCCGGCGCAGGAGGCGCGGTTGGTTCGGCTGGTGATCCACCGGACAAACGGCACTCAGCCCTGCATCGACGAGCTGGAAGTTTATGGGCCGGACGGGCCGGAGAACCTGGCCCTGGCCACCGCCGGCGCCAAAGCCACTGCCTCCTCCTTGTTGCCCGGCTATCCGCAGCATCGGATCGAACACTTAAACGACGGCCGGTATGGCAACGCATTCAGTTGGATTCCGGCTACCGAGGGGGAAGAGTGGGCGCAGATTGAACTGCCCAAACCGGCGAAGGTCAACCGGGTGGTCATTTCCCGGGATCGAGAGGGCCAGTATGTGGATCGGGTACCCACGGATTTTGAGGTGCAATTGTCGCTGGATGGGAAAACCTGGAAGAGCGTGGTCCGGGTGGTCGGCCGGGCGGTAGGGGGTGCAGGCCGGGCACAGCCGGGGGGATTTGTCGGAGTGGTGGGACCGGCCCCGCCGCCGCCTCGGATGACGCCGGGCACTATGCGTCCGGAAGCTCAGCCTGCCGCCGACCTCCTAGCGCCCAAAAAAGATGCCCTAGGTTTTGAGAACCTGGCGCTTCGGCCTGGGACCAAGGCGGCGGCCTCCTCGCTCCTGCCAGGCTATCCGATCCACCAGATCGCCCACTTAAACGACGGCCGACTGGGCAACTCGCATAGCTGGATCAGTCAAGGCGAACCCTCCTGGGCTGAGATCGACCTGGCCGAGCCGTTTTGGGTCTATAAGGTGGCCTTCGGCAGCGATACAAGCGGGCAGTATCAGGATCGGGCGCCTCGGCAGTTTGCGATTTTGGCGGCTCTGGAGTATCAGGCGGATTCGTCGGCGTCGAGCTGGCAGGTGGTGTATCAATCGGATGGGGCGCCGGTGCACCTACGGCGGGAGTTTACGTTTCGGCCGGTGCAGGCCCGATGGATTCGGGTAGCTATACAAACGACCAGCGGCGGCCAGGCCCGCATCGACGAACTGGAAATCTACGGCCAAAAAGAGCCGATCCCGCTGGAAAAGATCGGTCCGCTCCCCAGCGCATTGGCCGGCGAAAAACCGCCGGAAGAAATGGAACTTTTGCGATATGCGTTTTTGAGCGAAGAACATGCCTGGCTGAAGACGTTTGGCCGGGCCGATTTGGACCCCAGTCTGGTCCCCTACAACGGCCGGGTGAAGGAGTATCCACGGCATGTGGGGGACGATCGGCTGCCGCTGCCGCCGCTACGAACAGCGCCGAAACTGGACGGCAACCTGGACGACCCCTGTTGGCAGGAAGCAAGCCGGGGGGTGGCCCGGGTGGCCCATCTGGCCGATTTCGACCAAAGCCCCCTGGTGGAAACCGCCGTTTGGGCCGGTTGGAAAGATAAATATCTGTATCTTGCCCTCCAGACCGATCGGCTTCTCAGCAGCCATCTAGCCGTGGTTTCCGGCAGCAGCGGCCAAGGCTGTGGCGTAGTGGCCCTGGAAAAAGAAGGCCTGGTCTTTAAGACCTATCTGCGGGAAGGTCCGCACCAGGCCAAGCTGGACCAAACCCGGCCGGTCGAAGGGGCCTGGGACGCAACCCTGCGCCGATGGGAACTGCGGTTACCGTTGGAGTGGTTCCCCAACTGCCAGCAGGAGGGGCTTCGGATCGGGCTGGGCATGGGCGGTCGGCATACGCCGGCCATTGGGAGGCCGGTGCATTTCGTGTTTGCCGACCTTGCCGTGGCCGAAGAGCCGCCCTGTGTGGATCGGACGTTTCGAGTTCGGCTTCGGGCGCCAGCCGGAGGCAAACC
>Ga0272448_1000889_pt1 | contig 42798 bp, 38 predicted proteins | sample YNPCB0191_FD_202220 | JGI IMG/M metagenome (GOLD analysis project Ga0272448, IMG submission 202220) | Hot spring sediment microbial communities from Yellowstone National Park, WY, United States - YNP-CB-019-1 | ecosystem: Environmental > Aquatic > Thermal springs > Hot (42-90C) > Sediment...
TGTTTCGGGTCCAATATAGATCATTGGTACATACGAACCGGTCGGCATGTCGCCGCTGACAGATATGGTGCATGACTGGTTCGCCGTATTGATGACCACAGGCGGTGTTCCCGGTTTGGTTATTTCGCCAGAAGAGAGGTTTACGTTGACGGAAATGTTGCAACTGCCGGATTCCTGGTAATAGAGAGGTCTGCCGCCTGTCTCCCCTTCCCCGCTGCCGTGTGGTACGCCCGCGTTGATATCGCCAGTCACAAGGCCGCCGTTGTTGCAGATTACGCCGATGGTCAGATTTCCTATGCGTGTCAGCGAATCGATGGCCACGCTCACCGTGCCGCCTAACACATAGATGATCGAGACTGGTGTGCTGTTGTTCCCGTCAATGCTGCTTGCGTTAATGGAAGCCGTACCGTCGGTTATGTACAGAAGACCGCCTTTCACCGCGCCGGACACAGACACATTGGCGCTGCCGCTCGCCGTTATAGCGTATCCGCTGCCGCTGTCGTTGGTGACATTGCCGATATTGGCAGCGCCGTCGCTTACACCAATACCGCCGCCGTCGTAGGCCGACAGTGACGCACAGGACAGAGAAGCGGACGAGCCTACCAGGAGAGACAGATAACCACCGGCAACAGTGACGACATTGACATACAGGCTTCCGCCTTCAGCAATAATCAGAGTAGATGTCGAAGAGCCTTCTACCTTATCGACGTAAACGGTCGTGCCGCTGATTGTAACCGAATGACCGTTAAGATCAGCGTCGTCATACGACGCAGGAGGGCTTGGAGACCACGCCTCGTCGTCATTCCAATCGCCGTCGGTTATGCGCCAGACTGTAGCCATTACTGCTCTCCGCCAATTTCAGCCTGTACGGCGTCCTTGATGCCGGAAACGAGAGTCGCTATGTCGTGCTGAGGATAATTCAGCGCGCAGGAAAAGTTTCGCGGCACAGTTACCTCGGTCGTGCCGTCCTGCAGCTTCTCGCGGGTAAGATATACGGCAGTAACGTTTTTCGTCACGAAATCGATAATGATGCGACGAATCTCCATAGCTGGTCACCTCGCGCCGGCGGATCTCTCCGCCGCTTATCTGCCCCCATTATACTCAAACAGCGACTATTCGCGCGCGGCCGGCCGATTAGTCTGGTTCAGGCTATCAAGGCATTTCTGCACAGCGGCGGACCAGTTGCGCAGCGCAGACAACTGTCTATCGGTAGGAACGCCGCCTTTTTCGAACGCAGCCAGCATGGATGCCGCGGCCTTGTGTACATCAGCCAGAAACGTGCCGGCCCGTTTCCACAGCGCCAGAGGCGCTGTATCTATCATCTGCAGCAGCTGTTTACAGGTTTCCACGCCCTGGCGAACAGTATTCTCGGTGGAAACATTCCACAGCTCGTCGGGATCGGGCCTGCGCAGCGGTTTACGTCGCTGTTTCATAGACCTTTCTCAGCCCCTACAATTGCAGGCAGCTCCATGTATTCCGCATCGGCGACCACGAAACGCCGCCAGATGCCTGTCCCGCGCCGCACGCGATAGGTGGCTTCGCGGCGCAGCACCGCCTGGGCTAGGCCACTTTCGTTGCTGATGGCGGTGGTAATGTTGCCGCTATAGGCTCGTCCGGTATCGGACGGGGGCGGCAGCAGCATCTGGAAGGAAATCTGGATGCCCGGTGCCGGCATCGTGTTGTTGTCGTAGCAGTAACAGTAAACGGTGCACAGTTCGGGATCGCCCGGCGGCACAATGCCGATGGCTGACATTGTGTACTGCGCCTGAGTATCGCCCGATACAACCAGCGTGGTCGCCGGTGCCTCGTAGGCGGCTTTATGCAGCCGTACCGTCCAGGTACCGCCATCCAGCATGAACTCCGCCTTCCCGTCGAGCTGCGTTTGCAGCGCATAGACCTCGCCGCTGCGGTTTATTCGCACCAGCACGCCCGGCAGCGGGTTTGTGCCGTCCGTCACCGTTACGGTCACATGGTGCGCTCCTGATCCGCCGTTGTAAACGCTCTGGAGCAGCGACTGGATTTCGCCCATTGTCTCCAGCGTTTCGCTTGCCGTCTCCTGTATGTTGCCCACTTTCTCCAGCGTTTCGTTGATTTCCGTATTCGCCGGCGGGATATAGGAGCTTTCTGCCAGGCGTGAGCTGACGCTGGTGTCCAAATACATGGATATGTTGCTGGCAGCCTGATCGAGAGCGTAAGCAAGACTGTCGGACCACACGCCGGCGTCCGTCAGCCAGTTGCCGGAGGGTGCGACAGCGGCGATGGCTACCGTGTTGCTGTTAATTTCATACGTAATAATGTCATCCCCTTTGATGGTGGCCACATCGACGGAGCCTATGCTCTGGCCGAGATACGGATGTTGAGCGTCAGGGTCGCCGTAAGTCTCCACGATGATGCGTTGATCCTCCCATTCTTTCGTCGTGCTTTGATCTATGAACGTAATCACCAGGCGTTTGGCGCACATCAATCCTGCGTTGAGCGAAATTTTCACCTGGTTTGATCCGCTCGGAGCTACTGTGACGTAATCGCTGAGCGGGCTGAAATCGGATTGTGATCCGTCATCCACGGAGTATTTGACATCTCCGGTCTCCAGCGTAGGGCTGCTCTTGAAATCCATAGCGTTGCGCGTAATCAGCGGTATGCCGCTGATTACCGTATCCGCGCCGTATCTTCTGAGAATGATCATGGCCAGATCCCTCTACCTATTCCGCGCGGCATTTCGCGGCTGCCGCCCGGCGCTGCATAGCGCGCATTGTAATGCGCCGCGACCTTTGCTGCGGTCAGCACATTACTGTTGATATAGACCGCCAGCTCGTCAACGTCCCATTGCCCACCATACCAAAGAATACCCATGCGGCCGACATCAAACGACTGATCGGTGAAATCTTCCCCTGACGGTAAAGGGTTAGTTACTGATATCGGGGCGACTGAAAGGGAGGTTGCGTCAAAATATATTCTGCTGTTGGCAGGAGTTACTCTATCCACTACAAAGACAACGTGGTGCCATTGCTGATCATGCAGATTCGCCAGTGCAGTAGTATTTTGCAGCGCTACGTTGTAGCCGGCCGCGTCCATACGCGCTACCATTATAGCGTTTTTGCTGAAACCCGCCCATTTGCTGGTATCCAGCATCGCGAAAACGCTTTTGTTCCAGTACGATACGCCCGCTGTGCCGCACAGGAAAAACCGTTCGGTGACTGATGCGTCGGGAAGAACCGATCTTATCCAGGCTTCGATGCATACTGCTGTTGCCTGCCCGAGCGCGGTCATGTACGGCTTGCCATTAGCGGGGTCTGGCGTATATCTGCCGTATTTCTGGCCGGCGTTAAGTATTTCTCGCGCCGTGTCGGGATCGTTTGGCAGTGCGCCTGAAACTATTGGCGGTGGGCCGCCATAGACTCCGTTGAAGGTGCCTGTCTCGTCAACCAGAGTGCTGGCAGAGCCCAGGCGGTAGTATAAATAGGGATTATCGGCCAGTATGATGCTTCGGTAGCTCATAGGACGTTACCGGAGGCCTGTCAGGATCGCTTACCGTGCAGATCGCGCTGCATGCGCTTGACCAGATCTCTGGCATCTCCTGTGCGCAGCGGAAGGGAGGAAATCTGCATCACCAGATCGCGCATGCCGTCGCGAACCATGTCATCCACTTCCTGCGTCTTCTGCTCCTGCATCTTCCATACCGCGGCGGCCAGATCCTTGTCATCTGAGAAATCCATCACCATCTGCTCTCTGAAGCTGTCGCCGAGAATGTGCCTGAATATCCTGGGCGGGCGGATGAAGCCCTCGGCCTCCAGGATGGACGCCAGATAGTGCTGAATGTCCTCAGCAAAGGTTTCGCCGTCGTCCGGAGGATTGAGCAGCACGCCTTCGGACAGGCCCCAGGCGCACTCTTTCACATCGGGGGGATCGAATACGTCCGGGTCTATCTCGTTACCGCTGAGCGCCTCGCATATGTAGCAGAAGCGCTTCAGATCGGCGTAGAAATAGTTGGTGGTGACGACGGCGATAGCTGCCATAAGGCGGTCGCACAGGGACTGAGGCAGCTCCACGTCGAAGTCGTCCTTGACCTGCATCTTGATGGTCTGCGGATGCCATTCCAGGGCGTCCGGCCCGTAGGCATCTACCAGCATCACCAGCAGCGTCGAACCGTAGCTTTCATCGCTGGTCCAGGCCTGACGCAGAAAGTCCCGGCGGCGCAGAATATCAGATCGTTCTATTGTCGGCATTATCGCACCTCTGACAGCGCGGCTGTTGCGCTGCCTTCAGTCTATCACGAAAACGCAGCGCCAGCACGTTCAAATCAACAGAGATGCAGGTGAGCACGTTGTGCGGCAGCATATCCAGGCAGCAATCGTCGTCCAGATCATAAAAAGGGAATGCGCTGTCGCCTATTCTGGCTGCGACGAAGCGGAAGTCCAGCAGGGCGACGCTGGCAGGCGTGCGCGGGCCGGCCTCCTCGCTGTCGAACAGATCTACGAACTTCTCCAGCGCCGGACGCAGATGGAGTATGATGCGCTGCCGGTCGGCGAATTGGAGAATGCCGCAGGCATTCAGCCAATCGAACACCAGCAGCTGCATCAGACATGCTGGCGGAAGGGGATTCCGGGAAGCCGGCTGCAGCACGTCCAGCAGCAGCCGCACGTGCTTTCTGTCCGTTGCCGACAGCAGATCTGCTGCCTCATCGGCAGATACCTGCGCGAAAGACATCAGAACAGCACCTAGAGAGCCAGGCCCCGCATCACGACAATATCGACGCGATAAGCAGCTGGCTTCATGCGCGGATCGGTGAATGGAAGCGTGTTGCCGTGCTCGTCGCGCACGTCGCTCAGGACCAGCCCCTCGCTGTTCACAGGGTAGGGATGGTTGACGCCGCTTATTGCCGCATACGGCATGCCCTTCGAGGTAGCGAAGGAAATAGCCAGTTTACGCGCGGCCATGCTCTGCAGCGTTTCGATGGCCTGCGCGAAGTTTCTATTGTTCGACTCGATAACCACAGTAGCTCGCGACATGTCGGGAGCAAATGTGCTCTTGTCGGGAACCACTTTCAGCATAGTCGCGCTGTCCTGCAGCGGTGTGCTGTTCTGCGGCGTATCATCTTCCATTGTCTGTTTCCTGGCCTGTGCCATCGTATCTCCTCATCGTAAAACCGCCAGATTCTAGCACGCTGCTGACCGGTACGCAATGCCGTCAGAACGTCAGCTGAATCACCTTTCCATCATCGGCGCGGTAAATGACCCTGACCGCCTTAGCCGACAACATATGTTTCAGCTTCTGTTTGCGATCGGAAGCCAGCCCGGCGATGTTGCGCTTGACGGCATTGTAGGCTTCCGCGTTAGCGCTGTTGCGCCGCCCGCAGGCCCCGCAACCACCGGTGCGCGTCAGCTTGGTGAGGGCGGACAGAAAGGGAAACTCTGTTATGAAGCTGTCGCTGGCGGCCAGCCGCGTCAGCACGCCATCCGTCAGCACTACAAGAACGTGACGAGGTTGCTGTTCCGTGCTCATACGCTATCAGGGATTGCCTTGCTGAATGCTATCCTCGGGAGGTGGCGGGGGCGAATACCCGTCCTCAACGACTACCGTTATGGACGGCTCAGACTCCGCAGGCGAGGCCGCCGGCTCCGCCTGCGGCGGCTCTTCTTTTTTCGGCGGGCCGCCGAGCACGGTCACCGTGCCGTCGGCGTTGTATTGCAGGTCATAACCCTCCGGGACGACGGCCGGGCGCGTTCCGGTGTAGGTCTCCACCATGGCCTGCGCTGCCGAAGACAGCCGGCACAGATCCACGGCCTTGTCGCCGTAAAGGTCGAATATCTCCTGCGGGGTAAGGCCGTACGGATTGCGCCATACGAAATCAGCCATGCGCCTGAAAGTGTCAACCACGTTCTTGAACAGGGCGGCGATCACGTCCTGATCCCGCTGTACGCGCTTGAGCGCTTTCTGCCGCACGTCGTCATCATCGAAGATGTCCACTATTCTCTTGGCCATCGGAGCTCCTGTTACAGAGATTCACTTTCTCCGCTGCTGTCGCTTTCCTCGCTGGCGTCGCCGCAGGAAGCTGTCTCCTCCAATACCATGTTGTCTGCCCTGTTGAGCGCATCCACCAGAGCGCACACTTCAGTGCGTATTATATTCCAGGCTTCCTCTGCGTCAGCAGCGCTGCGGAAATCCAGCTCCACCACGTTGCTGCGGAAGAAAGGGAGCGACGATTGCGGATCCGGCTCGCCTACGGGGTATTCGTCCAGATCCACGAAGCTGGCTACGGTTACGAACTCGTCGAACACTTCCTGCGTGTAGGGGTCCGGAGGATAGCGGCGATAGACGAAAACATATGACGTCATGTCGCCGACCGGATCGACCGCTTCCACTTTCATCCGGAACCCCCGAATGTAATAGTGGTTGGCCTGCGCGATGCCGTATCTTTTGAGCGTTATGCCCCGTCTGGTAGCCATAGATCACCGCTTACCGCCTATGATAACCGGTATTGCGGGCGGATAAAATGCTTTACACCACGGTGGAGGATCGCAGCTGCGACGCCTGCCCGCGTGGCGCACCATCTGCTTTTCCTTCCAGTAAGCCCTGATTGGGAATCCCGCCTGCAGCGCCTGCAATCCGATAGTTACATCTCCGCCCGTGTCGGTCAGCCGCGCATCCGGTATGTCCGCAGCCTCCAGCAGCGCGACCGGCGCGGCCCAGAACCATTCCAGCACGTATGGGATCGCGTCTACAAGCACCTCGCGGTGCTGCCACCATTTTGCGCGCTTGAACCATATCAGCGGATCCGCTGTCGGAAGCAGCGCGCGCAGGTTGAAGGTAGCCGGTATGCCGTACAGCGCCGGGCCGTCCGCAACCAGCGTGCGACACAGCTCGCCCCACACTGCCGGATCGAGTATCAGCGTGCCGCTGTCCATCCAGACGACGTAGGTCGTGTTCCAGGGGCCGGCCAGCATTTTGCGCATCATGGCGAAGTAGCCTATGTTGGCATCCTCGCGGAACACGCTGACGCGGCAGCCGGCGCTGACAGCCTCCTGCAGAAAACCGTCGGCAGCGGTAAGGACGGGCGTCGAGGCGCCCATTATTCCCAGGCGCCAGTCCGCGCAGCTCCACGGCAGCGTTTTGCGCACGCTGTCCAGGGAAGCTCTGGCGGCAGACGCGTCGCTGCCCGTGCACAGCAGACACACTGTAAGGCGGCCTCCGACGGCAGGGGAATCGATCTCTGCCGGACGGCGGGCGATCTCAAAATCGTTTTTTAGATCTCCTGCAGGCGCAGTCTCTGAGAATTTGGGTGCAGGCGGAACATGGAAGCACGACGGCAGAGCCGTCGTCGGCATGGTGACAAGCGTCCGCGTCTCCGGCTCCGTGCCGCCGTAATAGCTCAGCACGGAGTTGGCCACGTCTTCTGGCTTGATCGCCGCCAGGCAGCGGGGCGTAACGTGCGCGCCGCTGCGTACAGGATAGGGACAGCGCCGGGACATCTTATCCCATTCCGTCCCGTCGTTCAGAGCTACCGTGCGATGCTTCCAGCAGCCTTTCTTCTGACAGCAGGCCATATGCCCCACCGTGTGCAGATAGCGATGCTCCACCTTCACGGGGCTGCACTTGGGGCCGAAAGCGTTGTAGGTGTTGACATAGCCTTCCCACCACGGCTCCTCTCTGCCGCCGGCAACCACAACGCAGGGCTTATCGAAACAGGCGGCGATATGCATAGCCGCCGTTATGCCGCAGACGACGCCTTCGGAGTGACGGATAAGGTTGATGAACTCCCGGGCCTGCAGCGTCTTATCCAGCATGTTGATGACGCCCGTCAGCGTCGCGTGCCAGTGGCCCTTGGCCCGGATGCCGGCCTGCACCACCTGAATGTTCGCTGCCCGAAGCAGATCCACTACCTTCTGCCAGCACTCAGGCAGCCACCACTTGCAGGTAACGTCCTCCTTGCCGCCGGCAACGACGACCCAGTAGGGTTCCTCCACAGGCCGCTTATCCATCTCAGGAGGCAGATGCAGATCCCCGTGAGGTTCCAGCGGCTCCAGCGGCAACCCTGTCTTGCGGCTGAAGTCCTGATGGAATGCCCGCAGCATATGAATGCGCTGCCCGCGTCCGGCGGCCATGATGCCGGCGCGGTAGCTGATGCGCAGATCCAGAGCATTGGCGGGCGGGTCGCCGCCGCGCCAGATGCGGCAATAGGGGCTGTGCTCGAAAATGTCGTTCTGAAAAGTACAGTGTACGTGGATATCGAAACGGTCGCCGTAGGTACGGGCGATGTCCCGCACCAGTCCGCTGAACACTACGCTGTCGCCCAGCGCATGGCGATGCCGAAGAATAAGCTGTTGTCTGGCGCTCATACGCCGTTCTTATATTTTGCTTTGCCCGTCAGAAACACAGTCACCTGCACGGAGGCCGCTGCAGCGTTCCTGACGCGCACCCTGACGCCTTTGTTGCACAGCGCCGCGCCCAGGCAGCATGGCTCGCTGGCTACGGCGGAGAGAATGGTTAGAGAATCCGGCTCATACATCTCGGTGGCTTCCGCCGGCAGCGCCGCCGTTCTGCTGCCGGAGCCGTCCCCCCGCGTGTAGACGCGCAGCAGCACGGGCAGTACTGTTGTTGCGCCAGTGAGCGTCATGTGGCCTCCACTATTGTCAGGGTGGCCGGCCCGGAGCTGCAGCCGGCATCGCGCGTGTATTCTCCGATAGGACTGGTACTCTGACGATGCCCCTGCCAGATCAGAATATCGTTGTACGGATCTGCGCAATTGAGAACCACGGTCCATGTCTGCGTTGTGCACTCATAAGTTATGAAACACCACCCTATACGCTTACCTTTCCACGATTCTGCATAAGTCCGGCCGTACAGTATCTCCAACGGCTCCCAGAAATGCTTCACGGACAGAGAGAACTTCTCATCCCATTGCGGTTCCAGCGTACTGCCAGCACATGTCGAGCATGGCGTCATGCCTGTAGATGACTGCAAACGCAAATATTGCGGCGTGTACGGGCAGCATCCGCCCGGGCCGTACCCCAGCCCGTAGTAGTCCCAGAAAACCAGGCTGTCATTCTGCGTAGTCAACCCGCTCATAAAAGAAAGCCGCTATTCCGAGCAGCGGTAGAATGTGACATCGCCGTCGCGCCACCTGCCGCTGGCTGCGCCGAATATACGTATTTCTCTTTCGTGCAGCTGCAGATGCGGATACCCGTTTGTATCCACCACCAGGCGCAGCATATCGCTGCTGCCGCTGTCGGGAACAACCGCAGTTACCACCTCCGTTAGCGGCACCTCCTCTGCAACGTGATACAGCTGCCACGTGCCGTTTTCGTCCTTGTACAGCAGTGCGCGCACCCACCTATCGGTAGGAACGCTGTACGCGACACCACTCATACGGGCAGTCGCCGGAGCGCAGCCCGTATTTACCGACGCGCCGGGAGAGCTGAGATATATGTCATAGACATAATCGCAGCTGGTCCAGGCGCTGCCGTTCCATCCGCCGGCACTACCGCTGACGTAGCTGGCCCACCCGGGAGTGGCTTTGCCGGAATCCGGCAAGCCCAGAGATACGTACACCGTGGTCGAGCATGATTCGGAATCAGGCGAGGTAGTGAACAGAAGATAAGGTTCGGAAACCCCTGTCTGAATATCCGCCGGATAAAAGTTAAGCGCCGGCGGACTGCAGGTCGATGAAGGAAGATACAGCGTCAGATCTATCGTCCGCGTACAATCGCTATCGCTGTGAGCAACTGTCACGTAGGGGCTGACATCAGACGTCCAGGTTGCGCTGGCGGTCAGAGAAACCGATGGAGGCTGACACTGTGGCAGGCCCAGAAACAGCTGCAGCACCGTATTGCATTCATCTCCGGTCATGCTGGCCAGGAAATAGGGACTGGAAGCACTCCGATCCAGAGTCGTTTCCACGCCCAGGCTGAAGCAGCACGGAGGTTGATACTGCAGCTGGTAATGCTGCAGGCACGGATCCTCAGTCTCTATGCGAACGCTGCGCAGCATCCCGTGGCAGTCATTCGCCGGTGGCAACGTTTTTGCGGTAATCTTCTGCATGCAGCAGGGAATCTGCATTTGCTCCTGCAACTGCTCCTGCAGCTGCAGCTGATAATGCACCAGACAGGGGTCCGCGGTATCTATCAGCAGAAAGTGCACAAAGCCCTGCGTCTGCCGGGCAGGAGGCAGACGATGGGTCGTCAGCAACAAGTCGGGAATGCACGGCAGGCCCAGAGAAAACTGCAGCAGCTTGTCACAATCGCCGACCTCGACCTCGTTGACTGTGAAATACGGCGAATTGGCATCCAGCTCCAGATCGGTTTCCACGAACACTTCGGGAATGCAGGTTGCCGCGTAGGAGGGCAGGCCCAGAGAGAAATGCAGCTGCGGAGCGCAGTCGTCGCCAGCCTTGAACACAGAAAAGTACGGCTCCACAACGTTCAGCCGCATCTGCGCGTACAAGTGGATCTGCGGCTGACACGGCAGACCCAGGGAAAACTGCAGCAGGCGCGCGCATTCCGCATCCGCCGTGTTCACCTGGAAATACGGTCGGACGACGTTTTCCAGAAGACTGGTTTCGGCCCTTACCTGCGGCAGACATGCCGGCTGATACTGTAGCAGATAATGCGTCTGGCACTGCAGCGACGAGGGCAGCTTGTCGAACCACAGACGGGCCGGCCCGTACAGACGCATCGGCAGCTGCTCGCTGGTGAAATACAGCCGCGGAATGCACGGCAGCTGCAGCTGCGGCTGCACCTGGAAATAGCACGGATCCTGCGGGCCAATCTCCGGAGGTTCCTCGCCCAGATCCGACCACTGCAGGCGGCGCAACCGCAAATCGAACGTCGGCCTGAAGTCCGGATTCTGCACTTCCTGCAGAATGGTCGGCAGCACGTCTATCTGCGGGCACGGGTAAGGCACCTGCAGCTGCACGGCAATATTGAAGCCGCACTGCTGCGCGCCGCACTCATCCTCCTGAGCAAAGGGCCGTATCTGCAGCTCCAGATGCGGCTCGCCGATACGGATCTGCGTCTGCACCTGAAACGATATCGGCGGGCAGGTGAACAGCGGCGGCTCCGGCACGGGTACGTTGATGGCCAGATCGCCCGGGCATTCGGTAATCGGCGAAGGCAGTTGCGGTATATCGCATACCTGGATCACGGGCAGCTGCGGTATGCGCGGCAGCTGCGGCAGCTGACACTTGCCGGGTGTGAAGACAGGCGGCGCTTCGCAGGGAGCGACGGCCTGCAGCGTCCAGGACGGGGCTGAGCGTCCCGCCGTGTTGTCGGAATAATTGCTGTCGTAGAGTCGTATGCCCAGCGGCCCACCGCTGTGATCGATGACCACCGGTTCAGCGGCGCTGTTGGCCGCAATAGCCATCTCCGGCGTTTCCCATCCGCCGTCCGCGTACAGGCCGTAAGGGTAAGACGGAACAGGATTGACTGTGCAGGGCGCGTTCGCTACGTCCTGCGGCGCGCCGGATACCATCTTCACTATTCGCCAGCTGTTTGCCGCAGCGGAAACGCCCCAGCCGGTCGTCGAGCTGTAACGCATGCAGCCGCCGGCGTAGGACACCCTGTACTGGCCGGCTGCAAAAGACCTGCCGCCATCGAACCACACCGTCTCGTCCGAGGCCACGTTACCGGCAACGGTGTACGACGGCCCTGTCGGCACCAGCGTTCCTTCAGCTTGTCCGGGTGCACAGTCAACCATGAGACATCCGTGTCATCAGCTATCCTCAGCTCTGCTCGTCGTAGCACACAGCCAGCTGCTTCATGTCGAAGGCCAGCACAATGCGGTGATTCGCGTGATCAGCAGTCACGGTTACGCCCGGCCCGGCTTTGATCTCAAAATGCCTGCCGCCTATGCCGTTGATGGAGCGGATGACGTCGTTGCAGCGCAGGGCGCCGTCCAGCGTATAGCGCCCCACCGGCGGCTGCTCCCCGGCGAACAGAGGTATCTGCGAGTTGCCAGGAGCTCCTGAGCCGGCGCCGTAGCTGGCCCCAATATAGATCGTGCCGCTGTCGTTATCCTGACGGAGAATGATATTGTGCCCGGCCGCAAGGCGGATATCGCCAAGCAGGCAGGTGCTGTTTATGTGCAGATCGCGCCTGGCGAAAGGCCATATCAGCTCAAGGCAGTCGGCCGGGTTCGTCGCCCGTGTGCGATCGTCGTTGGCCAGATTGAGACTGCTGACCCAGCTGGCGGCAGCGTTGTAGATCAGCGCCGGCTCAATACGCGCTGCACCGGCGACCGAGATCATCTGCTGGCCATCGGCTATGAGAGCTGCCAGCTCGTGCAGATCGCCAGTTACCAAGTAGCCGCTCCACACCGGCTCGTCGCCGCACTGCGACATGCTCGTCTCCGAGCTTTCACTGTTCTGCTCCACAACGGCTTCCGAATGCTCCACAGAATACGGGGCGTCGCTCAGCGATCTGGTGAAAACCAGGTATATCCCGTCCAGCGAGGGCGCGCTGCAGGCGAAATAGAAACTGAACGTATCGCCGCTGCGGACAATGTGATGCAGATATACGGTGTGCACGGCCGCATCGAAATCATTCTGCACACCCAGGACGAACCCGGCATCGACAATAGCTGAATTCGGCAGCGCGGCTGTGGTGAGCGGATTTGCGCCCGGCACGGCTACCGTGCCGGCGATGAAAGGATACGCGCGGTTGGCGTTCTCGTTGTAGAAGTCGGCTCTTGCCATACAGCACTCATTTTACCGCACGCTCTGCAGCAGCGTCCCGACCGCATGCACGTACAGCCCTTTATCGGTAGCGCTTATGCGCAGGACAGGATGCTGCGCCAGATCGTTATTCACCGCAATGCGTATATTGCCGTAATCGCCCGGGGAAACTACAACAGTCTGATTCTTGTCAACAAAAGTCAGCGTTTGCACAAAAGAGGGCGTCTCGAAAAGATCGCCGCAGGCACAACGCCGAAACAGCGGATCGCCGACAGCATCAATGGTAATGGTGGTAACCGGCTTGCCCTGCGGATTATCTCTGCGCGCCTCCAGATCCGTGCGCGAGCTGAGTGTCACACCTTTGCCGCCGACCAGCCACACCTCCCCGGTCAGCACTGTGCCATCCGCCAGGCGAATGCCCCTTACGCCTGTGTCGGGAATCGGGACTACGCACGAGGCCGCGAACATCGTCTGCTTGAGCGTAAACTGGTGCACTCCAGTTCCCCACCCGTTGAACAGGCCGAGACGGGAACTTTCGCTGACCAGCACACCGGCGGGACGGTTCGCGGAATCGACCACTTTGAGGAGATCCGGAGGTGCGAGACGGGAAAAGGTCGCGCTGCAGAGCTGCTTCTGCGCTACGGTTCCTATGTATATCCTTACGGCGTCGTTTGTTATGACAACCTCGGAAATATGCAAATCGTATCCGCCGCCAATCGGATACAGCGAGGCGTCGAGAAACATGCCCTCCAGAATCGTTTTGCTTCCGTTAGTCAACGAAGCACACTGAGCGAACGGGTATTTCGTCGCTTCGTTTTCAGCCCGCCATTCCGGAAACAGTATGCGCTGTGCCATCAGATGGTCTCCGCGCCCAGGAACGAAAATCTCGCCCGCGACATATCAGCGGACAGGCCGATGCATTCGTCCTCAACCGTGAACGCGCCGGTGGTCAGCTCCAGCGTGGCTATCGTCGCGCCGCTGAGCGTCTGCAGCGTCACCAGAATATGCGTCTGCGACCCCGCGGGCGTCGTATCGACGATCAGCTTGTACCAGGTATCCAGCGCAATGCCCGGTACATCCGCCCAGGCGATAACGCTCAACCGCTGCTTGCCGCGCCACAGCGAGATCTGCAGGCGCTGTGCGGCATAATCCAGCTCGGCGGAGAACCATGTGGATTGCTCCATATACGCCGGATGCGGATGGTAGCCGAACACCATACCGGCCCGCGTTTGCACACCTGTCAGCAGGCATATCTCCGCGGTCCGCCTGACGCCTACGGCGGGTGTTATGATGCCGTTGTAGACCACCAGGCACAGCATGGAGGAGTAGCCCTCCGAGCTCCACGAGCCGGGGCGGCCCGGCGGAGCGGCGCTGGACAGGGTGAACGTGCCGGACAGATAGTTCCAGTTCGACGGTACGCTGCCGAACGTCTGCGACCACGGCATCTCGGCATTGAGCACCGTTTCGCTCTCGCTGTATGCCGGAGGCTCCGGTTCCGGCTCGCCCTGCGGCTCCGGTTTGCTTTCGGAACACTGATCCTCGTAGTCGGTGCGCAGGCGTCCTTCCTCGTCCGGCAGGCGTTTCTGGCGGCAGACGTCATCCAGATCCAGCGCGCAGTCCAGCACTATGCCGCTGTCGTCGAGTATGCCGGCGATAGTGGCGCAGCCGGTCAGCTCGATAGTGATATTGCCCTCGCAGTCGGGCGCTACTGTGTTTATCGTTTCCAGCGGCTCCGGATCCCCGCAGTTGCGGTTTTCCGCGCGCTTACCGCACGGGCCAGCCATCTGCTCCAGATAATTAACGGTCGCAGCCGAAGCGTTGGCGGAGCCTGCGGCCGCATCGCCCTCCAGCGAGATCACAGCCACCAGACGCTCCTCGCCGTCTATGCTGCGCGTGTCGGCGGAAATGCGGACTGGCGGCTCGCCTATGAGCGTAACCAGGCCTGTGAGGGGCGTAGCATTATTCATTGTGGCCAGACTGCGCACGGGAAGAGGACGGCAGGGGCGGGCGGCCTTGGGCGACAGCAGGCCGGCGCGAGGGGAAAACTTTCCTGAGAACGTGGCCACATCCTTTATGCCATCCCCGAACACGATCCAGCCAACCACGCCGGGGTACATGGCCGACAAGGGATAGTTGCGGTTTTCTACCAGATCCTGCTTCCTCGCCGAGAACGCCGCCAGAGGAACACAGCTGGAAGGATCGTCCGGATCAATAGCGCATTGAATGATGACAGTCACCAGAGTAGCGGTGACGCTCACAGCGGAGACGAACGGCCAGTAGCCTGCCTCCTTGGGATAACGCATGTTCAGATCTACCAGAATGCTGGAAGGCAGACGCTCGCCGTCCGTGGAGATCGCCAGCGCAGTATCCGCCAGCGGATAGCTGCGTGTAGAATTGGCATCATACCAGTGCAGGTTGCGAATCATTCTTCACAATACCTTCCGCTGCCATAGCAGCCATCCAGCGGGCTGAATGCGGTCTGCTTCTCCATCTCAGCGCGCACCGGATAGGGGCTGGCCTCCTCCAGGACAGGCACATCGCACTTCTTCCCCGTTGACGGCTCGTAAATATCGGGAAAGTGTGCAGTGAGAGTTACCTTTATGACGTCGCCGTCCTCCTGCGGCGGGAAGCGCAGGCGCAGCCTGAAACGGCTGACCGCGTGCGGATCCGCCGCGGCAAAATACGTATCTATCTGCGGCCATGTGCCCGCCGGAATATAGCGCACTTCCTCGTTATTCGTGTCGGTGCCGCTGCGATAAGCCTCATTGCACAGCAGGGACGCCGTCGGCGGAGTTATCTCTACGCCGTTGCGATAGTAATGAACACGCGCACGCAACAGAAGCGGCGTGATACAGCACGTGGTGTTGTTGCAGTAGGCTCCGCCGATAAACAGCCCGCCCTTCTCCTCGGCGCGCACAACCAGGTTGATATTGCGATATCGTCGGCATTCCGCCTGGCTGGTCCAGCGATCTATGGCGTACTGCAGCTGATCGCGGATTCTCTCGGCGTTGCGCCCGATGGCGAAATAGCGGTTGAACATCCGCGTCAGGCCCTTATACGTGTTGACGAAATCATCACAGGTACAGCAGGGCGCGCAATCGTTATTAATGGCCAGCGCGGCATGCACCAGATCACCGCTGCTGATCACTGTGTAGGTGTACCGCGTCGTTGCCTTGGTCTCTATAGTGCGACCATAGATGTGCTCGTCGGCCACGGCTCCCAGTGTGCGCACGGCAGCGTTCTGGAACACTACGCCGCCCAGATTGAGGCTGCGTTCCGGAGAGTTCACGATGGTGCCTATATGCTGCAGCCACAGACAGCCGTCGGCATCCAGAGTGAAATGGCCCGAGGAGGTGGGTCCCACAGTATTTATGCGCTTTATCGCCGGTTCGTTTTCGGGCGAGGCGGGATATCTGCCGATGCCGTTGCCGGGCACCGCGCGCATCCGTATCCGCGTCCGCCGGCGCCGGCCGTCGGTAGCGGCCACAGGCTCAATCACCAGGCTGATATTGTAACCCTCCACCAGCTCTATATCTCCGGACAGCACAAGCGAGCCGACCTTTATGCTTTTCACAGCCAGCGGCATCCGCTGCCACGTCCTGGCGTCCAGCTCGCCCGATTCCACGGCGATATCGTTGCTCCAGGTGCGCTCCTGGTCCCACGGAGGTCCGCTGGTGCGCATCGTGCAGCGCAGCACTGCGCTGGCGCCGATCCAGCACAGCGTGCGCAGATGCTCGCCCCAGGCCGTGTCGATGTAGTCGGTTATATCCCGCGTATCCACGACGACCTGGGGGATTTCCGCCGAATCTGTTATCACCATGTCGCGGCGAACCTCTCCTGCGCTGCCGAAATTCAGCATGCGGCTGACGCGCAGCGGCGGAATAAACTGGCGCCGGTCGTCACGAAAGGACAGCCACAGATCTCCCAGCAGATAGCGGACATCATCGGAAGGTGCGACAAAGGGGTAGTCCGTGCCCGCCGCCGGGCTCTGATTGACGGCCAGCGTCTGCCAGTGGTGTGCGAGATCGACCGGCATGGCCTGCTCCTGCGCCTTACGAGCTGCAGCCGCGATCACTCAGTCGGCTGCTCAGCGTTATCTGGTTCAGCTGGGTCACGACAGCATCCAGGCGTGTGATGAAATTCTCCAGCGTAGCCGCCTTCGAGCCGAACTGCTCCAGATCTCTGGTTATCGCCTCCAGCTCCTCGCAGCCGCAGCACGGCTCGGCGCACATGTCGGAAATACGCAATCCGTTCTGTATGGACTGAATGCTGATACAGTTGCCGGCCAGCAGAGCAAAGTCGCCGGAAGGAGTCGGCGGAATGCCGTTGATGCGGCGGATGCACGGCGCGTTTTCATTGCCGGAACAGGTCTCCGGCTGGCTCAGCCCTTCGCCGCTGATGGCGCTGAACTGTATCTGCGGACGCTGCCCTTCCACGATCGCCGTGGTTATCCGCATATTCGTTTCGGCTACCAGCTCGACGTCCCCGTAAATTGGCTGGCTGAGACCGGCCGTGGACCGCACGTAAATGGCCGACACGCCGCGCAGCATGGGCCGGATGCAGTCCGGCTCTATTCTGGCGTTGGCCAGAGAGAAATTGAACAGCCCGGACGGCTGCTTGTTGATCTCATCCAGGCTGCCGATGGTTACGCGCCCGATGCTGTCGGCAAAATCGTTCATTCCGCCAAGGGCGTAGGAGGTGTTGGGCGTGTGCGAATCGCGCGGAATTACCGCGCTGGCCACGCTAATGGAGCCACCCTCGGCCAGGGAATACCCTATTGTGATGGAGAAGCCGGTGGCATATACCCCCAGCTGTTTCAGAAAAAACCGCGAAGGATCTACGTCCATTCCCGCGTGTACGGGGAAATCCAGATGCACCAGAAACGAATTCGGCAGCTGAAAGCTGCCGGTATCATCGCGCCCCGATGAGTCGGCAGTGAGAGGGTAGCGCCGTTGCGCGTTGGCATTCAGCCATTCCAGCTGCCAGATGCTTACGGGCATAAGGGCCTCCGTGCCAGCTCATGATCACTCGGTCGGCGACAGCATGATCGTCATGCGCAATATGCCGAGCTCGTGGGTGTAGCCATCGCTGCTGCTCCTGGTCAGCGTGAACAGTATATCGTCGCCTGGCTGCACATCCTTTATGTCGTCGCTGATGACATCGTAGTAGAGGTTGGCCGAGGACAGCACACGCGCCGAGGTCAGATCCACGGCTGCATCGGTATCCGGCAGAGCTGTCGGCGACGTCGCGGCGGGAATGCGTCTTACAGTGAGCGTCAGATCGGGCGTGGTGCCCGCTCCTCGCCCCAGCAGGCGCAGCCGCAATCTTCCCACCAGCGGCTCGGACGACAGGGTTTCCGGCACGTGCACGCGGCCGCGCAGGCTGGTTTCCTCGCCGGCGGGGAAGCCCAGATACATGACATCCAGCACGTACTGCTCCAGCACGCCGTCCAGGCGCACCAGCTGTACGGGCAGTTCGCGCAGGTCATCGCTCAGCGTGTCTATGCCGACAACGCCTGTAAACAGATCCACCTGCTTGTCCTCGCCGATGGTTCTGGCCGTCGAAGTACCCAGAAGCGTGATGCGCGAGCTGTTGGCGTACACACCGGCCACGACCGGCCCGCTTTCCAGCTGTCCGGTCGAAGTCAGAGCCTTCAGGGCTGTGCCGGACAGGCTGCCGGTATTGGTCACGCTGAGAGCGAAATCGAGCGCCAGCTGCAATGCTCCGCGACGAGCAGCAAGATCGGGATTGCCTTCGCAGAAAATCCGAATACGCGGATCGCTGCTGGACAGGCTGATCACCACGGACGGGTCGGTAACAAATGCCGGCTGCGTGAAATACAGGTCCAGGTTGTAATCTATGTCCGCCGGACAGGATTCAGAGGATTCAGAGGATTCGGACGATTCGCTGAGAGTGTTCAGATCGACGGGCCACGGGGCATCCCCGTAACAGTCGCTCATCCACCATATGCCGTTGCGGTCGAACAGCACCAGCCCCCCAGCGCCGCTCGGTACGCAGCGGCCGTCGCGGAACAGCGCCAGGCATTCTGTCAGCGGAGGAGGCCACAGCCCCGCCAGCGCCGCATTCTTGCTGATGTTGTAGCCGAACTTGGCTCCCTCCGGTGCTTTGCCTTCGAATACTTCGTGACTCGCCGGCAGCCAGCCTTCCAGCTCCGGATCCGGGTTGCTGATAACGTGCTTTCCGCCGGGAGCGGGCGGCGTGGTGTCGCCCGCCGGAGCAGCCACCAGCGGTATGCGCTTGTGCACATGGCCGAAGGCCAGATCCGGATGTGCCGGATTGACAAACACATTACCGCTGCCGTCGGCACGCAATACCGCTACGGCAGCCGCCGGGCGTACCGCCGTCAGCCTGCCGGGCGTCCTGGCCGACAGGTAGTATGTCGCTGCCGCCAGCGTTTCGCCGTCTTCCAGAACGCCGGAAATATCCACCGCGGCATACCCCAGCAGGAGAATGTCGGCGGTCAGGCCGCTGTTTCTGGCGGCTACTATGCCCCACACCAGGCTGGAGGGGGCGTTGTGCGTAACGCCGTCCTCCACGCTGACGGCGGCCAGCGCCCGCTCAAAACGACCGCTGGCGGCGTTGTAGTACACAGGCGTTCCCACGCCGGCCTCCGCCTCCGTGGGCACGGCCCGTGCGTACAGCGTCGAGCCTATCTGCGCCGCCCGCAGGACATCCCACAGATAGCGCACGTTTTCGTCCAGAGAGGTCAGAGGCAGATTCACGGTACCGGCGGCCACAGGCTGGCCGTCGCGCACCAGCGGTATGTAATCATTGAAACCCATTCTCACGCTCCGTATTGCTTAAGATACTGCACCGCCTTAGTCAGCACTGCCAGGCTGTCGCCAAACAGCCCCAGACCGCGATTGCAGCACGGGCACAGCAGACCGCGTATCCTGCCAGTGGCGTGATCGTGATCCAGATTCATACGGGCTGTCAGACTCTTTCCGCATATGGCGCACTTATGCTGCTGTTTCACCATCAAAGCTTCAAGATGATCCAGCGACACCCCGTATTTGCTGCGATAGCGCGCGTCCCGCTTGCGCCGTAACCTCTCCGCGTTATTGATCGACCGTGTACTCTTTTTACGCCTTGTCCTTACACTGCGAACGCGTCCTGCCATACACACCATCCCTGGCGTTACTTCTAAAGGTCATTGCAGTGTTATCTCCCACTCGATGCCTATTTGTGAATTGTCTGTTTTCTCCATATGTTGTTCCGCCGGCAGATAGAATCTGGAGAACACCAGATCCAGCGAGCGATTGCTCGCGTCGGGTACCGCCACCAGCGCCCCGCCATAAACAGTTGACCTGTACATCGGCTCAAAGTTCTTGCCGTGCACGCCCACCGTTCCATCGCTCATGGCAAAGGCCGTCAACACATTGCCCTGCGGGAACTTGCTTTCGTCGCTGGAGCTGCGCGTGATCGCGATAATCGGCACCCGCAAATAGTCGACATACTCGGAGCTGCTCAGGCCGTTGTAGTAGCTGATCCCGTCCCCACGCGAAAACTCGGGTATAGAGACAGGATCCGTACCGTTGTGAAACTCGATATACATGCCCGACAGCTTGTAAGCGGAATTACCCTCCGCCAGCAGCCTGGCCGCTATCGGCGCCCAGTCGTACATGACGGTGTTGCGCAGCCAGCCGGTGCAGCGCCGCCATACGCCGGGAAGCACAGTGGTTCCGATTGCGCAAGCGCTGCCGGGAATTACCCTGTAGAGCCGGACACGGCCGCGCGCTGCGCTGTTTCCCGTCAGCTTGTCATTTGCCATATCGTCTCCTAGCCGCAGGTCGCGGGCAGGCGGAAGGCCCGCACGCGCTCCGAAGTCATCTCAGATGGATCCAAAGCCTCTTCTGCAAAGCTGTTACCGGCGAACGTCGCGCCTGTCTCCTCATAACCGGCGTTCAGATCGTCGCCGCTTCCGTTCATTGTAATTGATGTCCCGACCGCCTCCAATTGAGCCGCCAGCAGAAGCAGCACGTTGGGAGGAACCAGCCGGGTCAGCGCCGGCATTGCCGACAGCCCGCAGCCCTGTCCGAAGGAAGCAGGACGGACTACGGCCAGAATCGTGTTGCTGCGGAAGACGTTTTTCAGCACGAACTCGGCAGGATTGATCCTCGCCGCCCCCACCAGATCCCGCAGCGTCAACCCTTCCTCGCGGCAGCGCCTGTTCAGCTCGTCGAAGAACCTGTCCACGTCCTGCTGCCAGCCGCGCACGGCCCAGCGCGTTATCAGATTACCTTCATCGTCAACATCCGTCTCCACTGCCGTATCGGTGTTCTCGAACAGCAGCCCGCCAGTAAAACCGGCCAGCAGCATATGTCTGCCGACAGCCACGGCCGCCAATCTCTCGAAAGGCGGAAGAGCCCCGTTCTGCTCATCGTAAAACACCAACGCGTCGCACAGAGGCTGATACTTCGTCAGAGCATCGCCGACGCTCACCAGCAGAGTGCTGCTGCGGGGCAGAACATAGGCGTTTTTGTCCGTGACAACGATGTGTCTGTCCGCCTGTGTTTCCACGAGCTCGACAGCCTCATCCCCCTGCGCCAGCGGCACGCCGGCCATTGCCGCCAGCGCGCGGCGGATATGCCCCGCCGAGGTGCCATTGACCAGCGCATCCAGCAGAATCTCCAGCAGCATCCGCGACTGTTCGCTGCTGGGCAGATCTACGCCGAACACGTAGGAGAACAGTCGATGCAGCCGCAATGTGTCCACCGCTGTGTTATAGCCCCACAGCGTCACGGATCTGTCGCTTACTTCGCTGCCGGAGAAATGCTCCAGTTTGGGAATCAGCTCGTCGACAAAGGGGTCGCGCAGGAAGGCGATCTGCCCGTTGTAAATGACGTAATCCGTCCCGTGCAGCAGCGTCCGGCTGGGAGCCTGCGTGCGGTTGCACAGCAGAGGAATGGCCGCTACGCCCTCGGGAAGATTCCATACGTTGCCGGCAGCCGCCATCTGTCCGAACGCATAACCGTTGCCGGCACCCCACAGCACCGACGAATCATGCTCGAAAGACAGCGCCGGCGGCCGTGTGCGTCTGCTGTTGTACAGCGTCAGGCCGTACCAGCGCACCGTGTGCCACACGGGGCAGGTACGAATGCTGCGCGCATCGACCAGCTCCCGGATATCGTTATGCGCCTGCGCCTCAAGATCCAGCAGCCCCCTGACCAGCGCTTCGACAAGCGCGCGACCGCCGTACAGGGACCAGGCCGATCCCAGCGTGTCGAACAGCGTATCGGGTTTATCCAGCTCGCTGGCAGGATAGCGTATGCTCATGTGGCCTCCGTGCCGATTCAGCTATTCGCGGCTACGCTTACGGCGATGTCGTTTGCGTCAATAAAAAACTGTACCGTCTTGCTGCTGACACACTTGTCCGGCTCGTAAGGCACGGCCAGACATTCCGTGGCGGTAAGGTATTTTGAAGTGCCGTCGGGATAGCGGACCCGACCGAGCATATGAATGGCGCTGAGGCTGTCCGCCCCGCCGATGTAGTCATGCGCGATGTCGTACAGATCCGACGCATACAGCTTGCCGGTAAATCCGAGCGTATTGATATGCCGGCACAGAGCCTGCTTCATGCCGCTGATATCAGGATCGGGAGACGAGGGCTTGTGAATAACGGAAAACGACAGCTGCACGAAACAGGGAACCGGAGCTCGAACCAGCACGTCGCAGCCAGCCGGTCTGTTATCAGGATCGTTATACCAGTCCTGGATCTCCTTTATGAGAGGCACGCCCGACAGTGTTACGTCGTATTCCGCCGTCGCGCCCACGCTCAAACCCGTGTGATCGGTAAGGTTATCTATGAACTTGATCATCGCCGTCTGATAACGGCTGTAGAACGCCTCGGCAGCCGACGCCATGTCGGGGCGGAAACCGGGTATGGCGCCGTCCATGTCCCGCGTATCTTCGACGATGGAAAGTGTGCCCAGGCCCGTGTCCTGCGGCCGCCGGATGCTGACTGCCTCGTAGAAGCCAGGATAGTCGTCACTGCCTATCGCTACCTGCCAGATGCCGTTGCCGCCCGACATGCCTACCAGCGTGGCTGTCTTTCGCACGGTTGCGCGCCGCACCGTCTCCTGGGTTTTCACGTACATGTCGAGCCGCCCGCCGGTGCTGCCCGGCCAGACGGAATGCCTGTCGCGCTGCATTTCCGCATCGCCAAAGCCGACGATGCTGGCGGCAACTATGGCAGCAAACGCGCTGTCGGCATTGCGCAGCGCGGCCAGCATGCCGGGGCGGTGAACGGCTGAGCGCGCCGCCCGCCCCTCCTGCATGCGCGTCAGCAGTGCTTCGTTCGTTTCCGGATCGACGCCTCCGCTGAAATCGTCGGCGACGTAGCTGGTCACGTAGCCTACGGGCTTGGCCGCCGGAATGATCAGCGTGTCCTTCTTGAGCATGCCGGAGCTGCCCGGCTCCACGGCTGTGACATCTATAGTGAACGCCCAGTTGCCGTCGTTGAGGCGCGTGAGCAGCCTGTCGGTAGAGCTGTTGATCAGCGCCGCGCTGCTTTTAGCAGTGAAAGCCGCGTCGCTGACGAAGGATACGCCGTTGGCAGTGAACACGGCACCGGCGCCGATGGTAACGCTGTAGTTATTGTTGAGCACTATGATGACCTGGCCGCGCGCCCGGGAGCCGGTGTTGCGCACAAGGCCCCAGTCGGCCAGCACCCGGTCGACTACCTCTTCATCAGCCAGCGAGGGGTCAGCCTGTATATCCAGCAGGCTGGCTGCCGACTCGTAGCGGGAGATGTTCTTCTGAATACGGGTAGCAATAGCCGCGTGCAGGTACAGCAGCAGATCGTGCAGCACGCCCCGACGCAGATCCAGATCGGGGGCCAGCTCGTTCACCCGCTGCGTCAGTCTTTCCAGCGTCTGCTGTACTTCCGTGTCAGACAGGCTGGTAAGAGAATCCACCGTTATCGCCATGTCGCCTCCGTGCTGTCATCCGGTACGTACTGGATGCGGCATCACTGCCAGCGGCAGTATGACCTTGCGGGCTGTGCCTGCCCGGCTGCCGATCTCGATCGTCAGCGTCAACCAGTCCTTTCCCAGCCCTATGCCCGTAAGCGTCACCTTCCCCAGGCGCTCGTCATCCGGCATCGTGTCGTCTTCTTCGCTCTTGATGTTCACCTCTATCTGCTTGGCTGACAGATAAAAAAGGCGCTGCACGTCGGCAGTGGTACGCAGCTGTCCCAGACGCGCGGCAGTGAGAAACACGCAGCCGCGCTCCGGCAGATACCGCATGGACGCACGCTCGGTGAGAAACTCCAGCAGCCAGCGCTGCGCCAGCTTCTGTATGCCTGTGCACAACTCGCCGGCGGCGTCGGCGCGGGCCAGCTGCTGCGTGAGCAGAGTGGATCCGGCCTTCTTCCCGCCGTAGGCCAGAAGATCCACCGTGCGGCCTTCGTACTCTGCTGCGCTCGCTGTCATGTGCCGGCCTCGGCCTTATTGGCCTTATCCATGCCCGATATATACTCCAGCACGCCCTGGATAAGCGGCCCGCTGTCGTGGGAATAGCCGTAGTGCCGCGCGCAGGTGTGCAGCAGCATCCTCGGGCGGCTGAAGGTATGCCTGTGCCGGAACGCGCGCTCCATGCAGGCCAGATAGTCTATCTGCGTCGTCGCTATCACCATGTCATACGTGGTCCCGGGCTCGCTGGGCGTTTTTATAGCTTCGATGAACTTGTCGTTGGACCAGGACCGGTCGAATGGCTTGTGCATGCCGTTCCAGTCAAACAGATCGCCTGACCAGTCCTTCAGCTCAGGCATTGTCCATTTCGTCTGCTGCCCGGCCAGCCGCTTGCTGTACTGCGCTTTCATCTGCTGCTGAAAGCTTTCCAGCTGCTCTTTCAGCACAGGCTCTACGCCGGTACGCGGGCGAACATGTATTTCCTGCGCAGCCATATGCTACCTCGCAAACGGACTCAGCTCGTACTCCGAGTCCAGCTTCCGCTGAATCTCCAGCTTGCGCTGGCTGACGCGCCCGGGGCTTATATTGAGCCGCCGAGCTATTTCCTGATTGGACAGCTTCGGCTGGCCGTTCATCCCCAGCGTCCATTCCATGATCTTTTTGTCCGTATTCGACAGATCGTCATACACCAGCTGCACCCAGGCAGGATTGACGCCTGTCTGCTGCACCGCCGGATCGAAAATGCCTTCGGCATCTCCCGTATCCGGTGCCGAGCCTTCCATAACAGACATAGGCACGCCCGATTGCGCTGTGCGGGCGCGGCGCAACCGCTTCATGGAGAAGCCCAGATGGTCGGCAATCTCGCTATCGGTAGGCGGGCGGCCCAGGCGATCTTCCAGATCCGCCTCCGCCTGACGGATAGCCTGCTGATCGGCAACCACGCGCTCCGGCACGGATACGCCCTGCGCCAATCTTCCGGCATAACGCTTGAGCGCCTGCATGTTGTTGTAAACGTGGCTGATCAGCGGACCTTTGGACGGATCGTATGTGCTCAGCGCCGAAAGGGTTATAGTTTTGGCTTTGCTGTATATCAACGGATTGACCTGCAGAGATTGCGCGGCAACGGCCTTGTTTATCAGCGGCCGCATGGTCTCCAGCATAGCTGCCGTAGTCTGCGGGCCGGGCTTTGCACGCCACTCCTGCCAGGCTTTGAGATAAGTATTTTCGGCAGCTGACGGCTTTGCCGCAGGGTCAGTAGGGACGCGCAGCGGCCGTGATGCGCCAGCAGACGCGGAGCGCCGGGGCAGCGGTACGGGGAAAAGCAGGCGCGCTGCGAGGTTGGACTGTTCCTTCCCCTGATCCTCACTGGGCTCCTGCGTCTCGTCCGCACCCTGCTGCTTGTCCGCGTCCGGTATCAGGTAAGGGTCGCCGGGCATAGATCACATCCTCATCTGCTGTTCTCAAAAAACGGCAACAACGGAGCTCCAAGCACCATACTGCTGGCCTCATAAAGCGGATGCGCTTGCGCGGCAGCAGTATCCGTCTTGTTTTCTTCCTCGGTGCGAATATGCGTAAGCAGCATATTCGTAGCCGCAGAACGATTTTCTATGTCAATATCTATTGTAACACGCTCTACTTGGCCGTAGAGAGAAGCCGCCAGCGCGTCGGGCGCATCCTGGCCGGCAAACTGCTCAGGACTGACCTCCAGACGCACATGCGAACCCGGAGCAATATCGAAACGCAGCCTGCCGGATAAACTGCCGCGCCGCCCATATAGCGCATGCTGCAGGAAAATGCCTTGGGCAAAGCGCTCCAGGACAGCAGCCGTAGCCTGCTCTTCCTTTTTTACGTCCTGCTCATTTTCCTCCCCTTTTGTTGTAGATGGCGGCGTAGTGGACGCGTTTTCATTCGCTGTAGGAGGCAAAGGCGAGGCCCCGCGGTTGGCGAAGCAGGCAAGCCACTCAGGAGCAGGGACAAAAAGAATCGACCCTTTTCTGGCACTGGGGCTGCTGCTGTTGTCTATAAACACGCCCGGCACCCCAGGCGGCATTAGTGCACCCATACGGCTGTTGATGTTAGCAGCGCCGTGGTCAACCACAACGTTACCATGCACCACGACGCCGCGAAGCGGTTTGGCCAGCACGGCAGCCATATCCAGCATGACGTAATCGGTAGACCGAATCGTTCGCCAGTATTGCCCATTGGTCGGGCGATAGCTGGGCAGGCGAGGCATAACTATCGCCCTGTCGCTCATGGGACACAAGTCGAGCTGCAGAGACGGAAGCAGCGTGCCTGTAAGCAGATCCCACAGCGTTGTACGCGCCAGTTGCGCCAGTGCCATGCCACTTATATGCTTCGCCAAACGGCCGACGGCGTGCGTAAGCTGCACGTCCTCGGCAAATTTTACGGGTTTGCCGTAGACGTATTTTGCGTTTTCTTTTTCCGCGTCAGCAAACGGCTCCATCCGCTTCAAGGCATCCAGCGCTGCCACGTTACTGGCAACTTTCTTCCCCGACGCATTAATCAGTCCGAGCTTCTGAGCCAGACTGAGGTTGGTCAGCATGTCAGCCGTGCTGAAGCGTTCCGCCGCTCCCCACAGCAGATCGCGCAACGCCCTCCACACGTCCTGCAACAGCCTTTCGTTCAAGGCATCCGCCGCCACCAGATGCCCCACCAGATAACCTAGAGTCTCGCCCGCTTCAGGAATCCCTGCACTTGGAGACGGCGCAAGAGTCGGCAGCACGGCAGGAAAAGCCCAGTCCAGTGCGCTGGCAGGATGCACAAAACCGAGCACGGCGCTGCTGCAGGCCAGATCTGCCAGCCAGCCGATAAGATGTACTGTGGCGACTACCTTGCCGAGAATCTTGTTCAGAGCATAACCCGTGTAGTAACCGGAAAACAGCTCCAGCGGCTTCGTCTTATCGCCATCCGGCGGCGCCAGATAAGAGTCGGGGGGAACGACCATCTTTATACTGACAGGGGACATGCGCGGAAGTGCGGGCAATACATCATGCGCGGTGAGCATAATACCGCTTCCCGCTATCTGCCTTCCCAGCGCTATTACGCAAGTGGCAACGGGGATTTCGTTCAGAGCGTAGCTGATCGACACGCTGACTATGTCCACCAGCCTGCCATCGCCGAGATCGAGGTACAGCGCCCGCGGCCCGGCAAGAGAAGTATAAATGACCTCGGTCTCAGCCACGCTGACCACCTCCTGTCCGGCGTCTTTCGGTCTGCAGAATCAGAGCGGTAACCGCCGCGCCCAGCCGCTGCGGCAACGCCGGCGCGTCGTAGAACATGTTGCGCAGGCTGGCGTATGGTTCCTGCCCGAAGGGCTGCCACAATTCCAGAAGCGCCTCCTCGCCCACGCGATCCAGTGCCGCAAGCATCTGCGATAGATCCCGGGCCGGACGCCGATTGAGGGATACGAGCCAGCCATCTCCGGCAGCGAAAGAACCTCCTGTAAACCAGAAAGTACAGCCGGAATCGGCCAGGGGCACAGTCCAGCTGTTATTGGCATCCGGGCTGATAGCCACAATACGGTCAAAACCGGATGGCATCGCCCGCCACACACGCGCCGATTCGCTGCTCAGCGCCGTTATGACGTACTCGTGATGTATGACGCCGTCATCATCGGAGGGAGTCGGCTCGCCGCTCACGATAACGCTGCTGGCAGATCCGGGTGCTCCCGTGGCTACGTACCTGACATTCGCCAGGTGTACAATGTTGCACGGCGGCGGAGGATTGCCGGTAATATAGTGGTATGCGTCCACGTCTGTCGGCGGTGTGGGAGGCCTGTCGTCCGTGTAGTACAGCATCAGGAAGCCGGAATTTTCCCGCAACTCTGTTCGCAGCTCCCAGCACGGCTCATTCTCTGTGTTGTACGAAGGATACAACCGCACATGACACAGGCTGCTGTAAGCTTCAAAACCGTTCTGAGCATTCCCGGTAAGAGCAAACGTGCCAGCGAAAGGGCAATCGTACTCCCCTGCGAACGTTACACTGTACAGAGGCTGATCGATGCGGCCGCTGACGGCACTGACCTGCGGCGCCCAGGAAGCTGCGCTGGCAAAATCAGGCGGTATCCTGTCTGCGTAAGTCACACGACGATCGAGTGACGCCAGCATCTCGTCCAGCCCGGCCGCGCGCACCACCGACAGCAGCTGCCAGCTGCGATAGTTCAGCATGCTGCGATCGGGGTTTGTCCCGAACAGACACCTGCGTATATTCTTCAGCCCTGCCGACAGCGGCACAGCTCTGTAGGAGCTGTCGAGCACGTCTTCGCCCAGACTCCACGGGGGAGCTAGTTGATTGCCGTCAATGTTGAGAAGCAACATACGAGCATGGTTGATCATGACGTGCTCTCCTCGGGTGCGGCGAACATTTCCAGCGTAAAACGCCAGATATTCATCGCAGGATCCACCATCTCCACGGTCAGATCGGCGGCATACGCGCGCAGTGCGGTGTTGCCGATCATGACGATTATGGGCTTTTTGTGCACGCTCAGTTTGTATTTGTTCCACCAGGCGAGCAGCTTTTCCACGCCGTGCGCCCTGTCAGCCGCCGTATCGCCGTCATCGCAGCGGTTGGCTACGCAGAGGCCGTTGATCAGCAGCGCGCTTATGCGATCCCCGAACACGTACAGATAAATGCGCTGTCCTATAGTGTGCAGAATCTGCTGGCTTGTCTGCTGCTTATAGGACATTCCGGTAAGTATCACCAGATGCTCCGAAAAGGTAAGCGCATCACTGCCAGCTTCCTGCTCGCCGCCACTTTTATCCGGATAGACAACCAGCGCGCCGGGCACGTTGACGTCCGTCTGTACCTCAACGACCGATCCGGGTTTTTCTGCGATCAGCAGAGGCATAGCTCACCTTCAGGCGTTAGCAGTGGGAAGATAGGGCATGCCTGTGGAACCAGACGCATCTAGCACTCCTGTGCCGGAAAAACTACCGTCCAGCGACAGAGTACCCTCGATCTTCAGCACTGTCCCCTTGGCCAGCACGGCTGTCACCTGCGAGGGCAATGCCGCACCGGCTGCGGAAACTTCGGACGGCGTTATTTCCTTGATGCGCTGCACCAGGTCCTCGATCTTCACTCCACCAGGCTTCAGAATACCCAGAGAACGCAGATAAGCAGCATCTTCGGGATTCAGGCCAAATTCCGTCAAAGTCCTGAGTGCACTTTCCTTGGCCGTATTGTCCTGCGCGTTCTGATAACGGTCATACGCTTCAGCCAGCCTGCTCCAATCCGCAGCCTCCATCTTGCGCTGGTACTTTTCGAGGAAACTACCACGCACATCACGAATAATATCGATAGCGGACTGGACGCGGGCGTGGCCCTCGCGGCTGCGCATAACGAACCCCGTCAGATCTTCTACCGCCTTACTGTGCTGTTCGCTGTCAAGACCCACACCTTGAAGCAGTTCTTTGACATCTACCGATGCGCGAAGCATCATATTGTCGTAGGCCGCGCGTGTTTGCGCGCCAGCGTAGGCCCGCATAGAAGCCGCCGCTGTCAGGACTTGCCATTTGTATTCGTCGCTTTTATCCTGCATGTCCTTCAGCCGCCCGCTTTCAGTTAGTCTTTTAACCAACCCGGCTCTGCCCTGTTTTCTCTGCTCCTCTGTCGGTAGCGCTGTTTCTACCGTCAGAATAGTCTCGATCTCCTCTTGCGAAAGCGCGCCTGCCAGCTTCAACGCTGCCCGCTGTTGCGAAGAGGATAGCTTGATAGCTTCCGAACGTTGTAACACCTCCTCACGCACCTCCTCTGGTAACATAGTCCAATCAAACTTATCGACGATGCGTTTACTGATATCCTCAAGAAGCTTTTGGCGTTGAGCCTGAAGCTGGCGAGCCTCACTGTTTCCAGCAGCCAGCAGGCGGGCGATATCTCCGCCAGCGTGTCTGTCGGCCAGTTTTTGCATCTTCAGATCGATCTCCTGCAGCTCCGCGATCTTCCTCATTGTGTCCGGGCCGTATGCCGAGATCGCTATTGGTGTAATCTTCGCCTGTGCTATAATCTCTCCGGACAGGGTCATCATGTCCCGCACGGCTGCGGCAAACGTTTTACCCTGGTCTGTGGCCAGATAAGCGGTGATTTCTTCCGGCGATTTCGGTGCTGCGCCCAGCTTTGTCGCAGCTTCTCGTACATTCGTGCTTACCTCTTTAGCCCGCTCTACTGTGCTGCGCTGAATAATAGAAGAGCTGGGCAGATGCGCCTGCAGGGCACCAGCCAGCTGTATTTCAGTCTGCACCAAAGCATCCGTAAGCTGCTCAAGCTGTTGTCTATAAGCCTGCACGTTCTGCATCTCCTTCGGGTCATACTGAGCTCTAGCCAGCTTCTCCATTCCCTTCCTGTACTCGGCGTAAGCGCTCTGCATCTTTTGCATCAGAGGCACGATTGCCTGTTGCGCCTCAGCTGCGCTTACAGTGGGCAGCGCTCCGGTTATAATCTTGACAAGATCAGAATCCCCTTTGCCCGCTTCGATTACCTGCTCCATTATCCTCCGCATGACACCGCCGCCAGTTACACCTGCCAGACTGGTTCTCGCCCGCAGTTCCATTCTCTGCAGCACACTATTGATCGCAGCTATTTGCTGAATCCGGGGGCTTACGAGCCTGAATACGTCGATAAACGGCGCCCCTATGACATACGGCGCAGCTTCGGCCAGATCCGGATAAACCTGCAACGCTGCCTGTCGCGCCTGCTCTGCGGACACTCCGGTGTGCTTCGCAATAATGTCGGCGATAGCGGCAGTGCGCTGCTCCGTATCTCCGAACGCCTTAGGATCTATGTGGAGTATGGCGCCCATCATTTCTCTCGCCTTAGCCATGTTTACTTCTATTCCACTAATCCGCAGGCTTTTTGCCAGGGAGCCGGACATCTGATTTGCCACATCGCGCCACTGCAAACTCCGAACCACATCTGGCAAGTTGTTTCTGGCAATTATCTCCTCGTTAGCGGTCCGCTGCAGCAGCAGCCTGACCAGCCCGTTATCCTCTATGCGAGCGATCGACGAGATCTGGATCATCCTGCGCCATTCGTCCTGATCCATCGCGAAATCACGCACTTTCCCGGTGACCGGATCTGTCCAATAGCTCACACCTGTCTCGCTGGCTCTGCGCAGCGCTTCTGCATAAGCTTCCGCCTGCGAACCCGGCCGAAAGGCGCCTTGCTCGTGAAGGCGCAGCAGCACGGCCATGCGCTGCGCTGCAGGGCTGGCGGCCGCCTGCAGAAATAGACGCTGGCCCCTGATCATCAATTCGTCAGCTGAAGATGCGCCCCACACAGGCGTAGCACCAAAGCCGCCGCCTCTATATGCCGCCGTCCAGGCAAGAGCGTGCTGCGTCGCCAGGGGCGCCATCGTCGTATCCATGCCCATGCTTCTGGCCTGCTGCGCCGCGCCCTGTTGTATCTGCATCACGGTGCTCATCGATATGCCGGCCATCTGCGCCAGCTGCTGCGTCATGCGCACTATATTGGTTATCTGCGCTCCGCCTATACGCCCCAACCCGCCACCGGTCAGCGCATCCAGCGCCGCCAGCAGCTTGGGCATCGGCGCGTCCGGCTCTCCCTCAGCTCCGAAGATTTCCTTCACTGCGGCCAGAGCATCTATATACGTGGTAAGATTGGTCTTTATCTTGTTTATGTTGAGCGACTGCATCTCGCGCTGTACTTCGGGATTGGTCGCCAGCCTCTCTACGTCTTGCATCGTAAGCTTTGCCAGATCCACAGGCTCGCCCGCCGGCTGCCTCAGTATCTGCCGCACCATTCGCGCAGTCGGCCCCTCTCCCTGTCGCATAAGCTCAGCCAGCGTCTCTCTCGGATCCAATAGACCGCTTATCAGCCCGCGCGAGGAGAGCTCCGCGAACAGCTGTCCCAGCTGCCCCGCTCCGATTCCGCGCATATTGCGCAAATCGCCCACAACGTACAGATCGCGATAGATCTGCTGCACCACACTGGAAGCCACGTCTGCGGTTATTCCCCCCAGCCGCCCTGACGACGGATCTATTCTGTAGCGCATCGCCGGCATCATGTTGGCCATCATCAGCGCAGCCGAACCCCTGGTACCCAGCAGCGTGTCCATCCACTGGGGAAAGAACATGTTCAGCGTCGGCGCCATGGAAACGGCGGCATCCGCAAAGGCCTCGGCAGCGCGTATCTGCGCCGGTCCCCAGGGGATTCCCAGCAGACCGGTAGTGATGCCGCGAAAACCCTGGATATATATCTCGCGATCTGCCTGCGCGGCCGCGCGCTGCGCCGCCATCCACTGCCCGCGAAAGGCGTCCAGCTGCAGAACGTCCAGCATGTTCCGGTCATTCCAGCTGCCAGGAATGGTCCCGGCTTTGGCCAGCAGCTGCTGAATATACGGATACAGAAAGATGGCGAAAGGCGAACGGCCAAGCCACGGTATGCCGCTTATCAGATGTTCATAGTACGGCATCTGCCCGTGCTGAGCGAGCACCGGAGGCAGCTGCGCTCCGCCACCTAGAGCGCCGCCGCCCTGGCCCTGCGACATCGCCGCGGCCATCATCTGCATCATCTGCTGTGGCGATATATCAGCGGTCATGACTGCGTATCTCCTGCATCATGCGGTTGACCTCCGCAGGGTCGATGCCGAATGCCGCCGTATACTCTTTCCTGTACCTGTCGAACTCGCGCTTCCTGCTTTCAACATACTCCTGTTTCTGCCACGGGAACAACTGCCGCATGATCTGCCGCAACTGCTCGGCGGCGGATTTCTGCAGGCTTTTGAAGCTGTCCGCGGTAAGCGCGCTGTTCGACAGCAGCGCCAGGTCGTATGACAGCCGCGTCTTGTAAGCTTCTACAAGCTTTCTGCGGGAAAAGGCGGCCAGCAGCATGCGCAGGCGGAGCCACCAGCGCCTGTCGCGCAGATTCGCAGATGCAGCATCTATCACTCCGGCCGCAACGGCGTCACTCAGGGTGACTGCGAGGCGGTCGGTTTCGTAAAACCCGGACGCTGACTCAACACCTCCAGCCTGGCTACAAGCCTGTTGAATTCGCTGCACAATCTGTTAACAATACGGAACATGCTTTCCGACTTGAGAATGTTCTGCGACACGTACTGTTCGATGCGGCGCAGCGGCTCGGGGTCATCCGCAGGAACCTCCCAGTAAGCGCTTGCTCCGGGATTGGTCTGCAGAGACAGGCCGTCGGGCATGTCGTGATCGAAATTGCCGGGCGAATGCAACCGCTGCAGCTGCAGACACATCCTGTAGCGGCCCACTTTTTCCCAGTAATCGACCATCGAGGTGATTTCCTCGCGAACGCGCTCTTTGTACACCTGGCGGAAACAGGCATCCAGTTCGCCGACGGCCAGACACCGGAACGTGACCTGCAGCTGCCCGTCGAACAACATATACGTCTTGGTGAAAAGTTTGCCCAGAACCAGCGCCGTTATGTAAGTCGTTCTGTCATCGTCGGTAACCTCGACAACATTGGGCACGCTCAGATCCCAGTAGCAGTACGGGCAGTGAGTCAGCTTCGGTGCACCGCCGCCGTGTTCATCCGTCCCGCCGGCAGGAGCATCTTCCGCGAGCCGCTCATCCGCTGTCGCATCGCTGCCGAATACTTCTTTCACCTCGTCATCCAGCGACTTTACTGCAAGCGGAGTGACGGTTTTCTTCGCTTTCTCGATCTCCTCCGCACTGGGACGGGCTGCCGCATTATCCGCGCCGTCAGCGCTGTTTTTGACCCCCAGCACATCCTGCACCTGGCGCAGACGATCCGCCGTGAGCTGCTCGCCGGGCTTGAGCAGCCCCATCTTCTCCAGCTCCCTGCGCTCATCATCGGTCAGCATCCGTATGACAGGAGGCGGCGCATCCGCCTTTTCCGTCTTCGTCGGTGGCGCTGCCGCCGGAGACGGTGCCGCCGGTGCTACTGGCGGTATGCTGGGAGACTTTGCTGATTTCCCTGACAGATCAATAGGCTTTGGCATTACCGGACTCCTTTCTGACAGCTAAAAAACGTTTTTTAGGTTTCTATGACGGTATAGTCGTTCTGCGGTATCGCCTCTTCTAAGGCAGCGATCTCCGCATCAACGTAATTGCCCGGACGATCGGCATCGCAGCCGCTGGCAGCGTCGAACAGAACATACCGCGCGTGTCTCCGCAGCGTCGGCGTGTCCTGCCATTTCGCCTTCGAAGGATAAGGCATCTGCTTGCGCCCCTGATAGACGATCACGCCCTCGTCGCCCCAGGAAGTGCCGCCGCCAGCCAGCCCGAGCCTGGCCATCTGCTGCCAGCGGCTTTCCAGCAGCACAAAATCGCTTGTGCCATACTGGCTTCCGCCGTCATCGCGCAAACTGAAAGCGATATGCTCTATCGTAGCCTCGTGGCCGGGCCGACTGTCGGTGTACAGATCGCTGGAGAAGATGCCTTCGTGCATCTCAGCGCCGGCCGTCTTCATCTGCTCGATGATGTTCAGCCCCTCGGTAAGAGAGCGATTGACGTCCTCGCCGTCAGCCGGAACGACCATCGGCCAGCCGGTGACGGCCATGTAGCCCTGCGTGTTGATCATTGCGCCCTTCTGCAGTATCGCGCCGTTGATCAGCATGCCGCCGCCGACTGTGACATAGCCGCTCAGCACAGCTCCGCTGGTGGTGAAATTGTAGGTGGCCTCGACATCGCTGCTGTCGTCATGAGGCCCCAGCCACAGATGCACGGCGTTGTCGCTGAAGATATCGACGGTCGAACCCTTGAGAATCAGATCGCTGTTTCCCGCGGCGGCATCCAGCACAAGCCGACCCCGCTCCACGTCTCCGCCGCCGGTGCGCAGATAAATCTCCCGGGCCAGGCTCACCACAGCGCCTTTGGGGCTTTTGAGAACTATTCCGCCCGAAACAATGTCCTCGCCGACATTATCCTTGTACTCGGCGGCAAAGGGCTGCTTGCTTTCGATAAGCACCCCGCCCTGCGAGCTGTTGCCGCCCAGCATGCGCAGATTGCGTTCGGCCTTGATGGTCACGTCCCTGCGATCGGCGGTGGCATCCAGGCTGTTGCGCGCCCGCAGAATGATATCGTCGCCGCCCAGCACCACCGCGCTGCGCCCGGGCATTATCTGCACATCGCCGGGGCAATCGAAACGGATGTTGCCTCCGGTCATAGTGATGGTCGCGCCGTAACCGTCGAAGATGACGACGCCGCCGTCCGGCAGAAGCGCTATGCCTGCCTGGCGCTGGAAATACTCCACATCCCCGTAGCGTCGATCCACCTTCACCCTATACGGCGATGGGGCCGACATGCAGGTTCTGGAGCGCAGCTCGCCGAAGTCCAGAAAGTCCTGCACTCGCGAGGGCGCGCCGGGCTTGTTGCGCAGATCCGTCTCCTGGGGAACCTTGTAATCCTCCTTGTGATAGTGGAACGGATGCAGCGGTTTCCAGTTGTAGTTGTAGGCCAGAATATCCAGAACTGCCGCTGTGCGCAGCAGATGCGCCTGCTCGCCCTTGACCTTGACGTCGCCTATGGCGTGCTCCTCGCCGCTGCCGAACTCGCCGCTGAAGCGGTAGTTGTCCTTGCGCGCATCGTCGCCGGTCTTCTGATCCTCCGGCTTGCGCATCTCCTTGGGCACAGGAATCAGACAGTGCTTGGTGATGAAAATCTGCTTCGCCGAGCGCACCGCCCAGGTGCCGTCCAGTGCTATAGCCTCCTCGAACACACCGAAATCCGGCTTCTGCGCGGGATCGTCGGCATAACGCCGCGTGCCGGTATCCAGCGCCGGAACGACGACCCAGCGGTGGCGGCCCTGCCCCAGATAGCCGCCATGCTCCTGATAGCGCGCTATGCTCTGCAGATCTTCCTTACCTTCAGGCAGATCGAAAGCGCCGCGCGGCAACCGGTAGAGGACATCCTCGGCGGTGTATTCGGCATGAACGGTCTGCCCGGGAGCATACATGCCCATCGCTTCCCAGGGATAGACGCTGCCGTACTCTATATGGCGGTTCTCGCCCTCGTCGTCGCGCAGGATGATCTCAAGCGGGCAGGACACTATGTCCATGTTCTGGCCGGCCAGGCGGGTGTAGCCGTCGAACCAATTGAACCATATGCCGCACATCTCGTTGACCCGCATCCACACCATGAACGGGTCTATGCCTATGCCCAGGCCGAGATCCGTTATGCGGCTCCACTCCATGCTGGTGGCATCCAGCGGACCACGCGCGGCAAAGTCGATAATGCCGCCGGCAGCGGAAAGAATCTTCTCCGGCTGCCGGTAGGCGTCCTCCCTGAGCCGGCCCGCCATGCTGCCCTGCACTATCCAGTCCGAGGGGGCGAGCTTCGCAGCCGTGCGCGGCAGCGGCCAGGAGCCGATTATGATGCCGTAAGCCCGTCCGGAGGGCAGCCACACCAGCACGGCGTTGTTCGGCGCGATAACGTGCCCCGGGCGCGGGCCCAGCGGTCCGTAGTTGTCGAAGGAAAGAGCCGTGCAGGGTATGGGCGTCGTTATGCCGTCCACGTGCACCCGGTACCAGTTGCGGTGCGGCATGGCATAGACGACATAGCCGGTCCGCAACGATTGCGGCTGCATGTAGGATAGCTGCTCCAGCAGCAGCGTCCGCCGTGGATCGGCAAGCAAAGACGCACGGTCCCGCAAAAGGAGACCGTGCGCCTGAATGTGGTCGACGAGCTCACTTACGCGCCTGTCGCGGCGCGCTCCCGACGGCTGAACGTCGGGCCGGTGATGATCTCTCAGTGGCATGGCTCACCTTTGCAGGTGCGTTTTATGGGCAACGCCCAGGCGCTGTGCGCCATAATCAGTGCCGCGCATATTCAAATCACGCTTATCAGGCGCGGCAGCGGCTGCTGCATCAGCCTTTCATGATAGTGCCGAACATAAGAGCGCTGTTGTCGGTGATGATCATGTCGTTCGCCGTCACCCCCAGCGCCATATCCGTCAGCACGCACCACTTGAGCTGCAACACGGTCTTGCCCTGCACATCCGGCCGCGAGCAATCCTTCTCCGTCAACGTGAACGTGAGATGGTTGTTCCTGATGTTGCAGATGTTGCCGAATTTCTCGTAGAAGTCGGTCACCAGATTGCTGGGGCCGATGACGCGCTGCATCATCATGCGCCCCTGCGGACGTCCGTCTATGAAGTAGAAATTCGGCGAACCAACCTCGTAGATGCGATTGACAGGCCTGTTATAGGTCGCGGTGAAATTCTGTATCAGCAGCCCGGCAGGAAAATCAGCTGCCGTCAGCCTGGCGTGATCCGCGGTAAAAACGCCGCCTATTTCGTTGGGGACGCGTCCGAAGATATCAGTTGCCGCCATAATGTAACCTCCGTGTCATTACTCTCGCCGCCCGCGTCGGGCTTTGAGCTGCTCTGTTTCCATCAGACCACCAGGTGCACCTCGAAGTTATTGAACGGATACGGCAGCGTCAGGTCGAGGATCAGCACGATGCGATCCTTGAGCAGCGCATGCATGCGCAGCTCGCGGATGGTCGCCCCGATGAGCTGCCCGCCCAGCTGCGTGTTGGCCGCCTCCGTTCTCAGCGTATCGATCAGCGACGTCACCTTCATATGCAGCATATCGACCATCGACGGGGTGGCGTTCGTCCGACCGATGTAAGGCGCAAACTCGTCCTTGAAGCGGTAGGAGATGCTGTCCACGTTGCTGGTCAGCATTTCCTCGCGCTCGTTGATGTCATCATAGTTGCCGGTAGTGACCGCGTGCCGCGTGTACACGTTGCCGGTGGACGGATCCTGCGTGACGATCCAGACGCCGCTGCCGGCCATCGTATCCAGCTGCGACTTGCTGAAGTGCTTCGTCGTGCGGGATACGTCGCTGAAGCCGAGAATCTCGACGTTCGTCAGGCCCTGATGCGGCAGCACGCCGGCGCGCAGACCGGCCAGCGCCGCGCACAGGAAATAACCTTCCTGCACCGTACCGCTGCTCTCGATATAGTCGGGCCACACCGCGCGAATGCGGCGCGAACCCCACGAGCCGGCCTGTTTGGCTATCTCGGCCGCCTCTTCTGCGGCATCGAGATTCCGCCAGATTTCTATTCTGGCCGGGGTATTGACCGCCGCCTCCGGCCCGCTGAGCAGCCGCAGCTCGTCCTCGTTGAGCACTTCATCGACGACGAATTCCTGATACTCGTCGCCGACATACAGCGCCCGCACGATATCGCCGGCACGCACGCCGTTGGTCACAAACCTGCCGTTGCCGGCGGGGCAGTTGACCAGAGTGTACTGCGTGCCCGTGCTGTTGGGATCGTCCGTGATGGTGCACAGGCAGGGCTGCCCGTCGCTGGTCGTGGCCTGCGTATGCCCCGGCACAGTGGAACCGGCGTGCACGACGGGTATCGTCGGCATGCCCTCCAGACTGAACCAGGCCACACGCCACAGGCCCTGCGTCGGGCTGGAATGGTCGTTGACGTGCGCGGCCCAGGCGTCCAGGACCGTGCGATCGCGGGTAAGCGGCACCAGGCCATATACGCCGTCGTAACCGTTGAGCAGCTCCAGAACTTTCAGCCAGCTGCCGGGATCATCGGGGTTGGCGACGGCGGTGAATTTCACCTCGGTGCCGCCGCTGTTCTCCAGCGCGCGATATACACCCCACTTGAGCGGATTATCCGGCGTCAGCGGACCGGGAATCGCGTCGTCGATCTCGCCGATGTCGCTTATGCCGTATACCGCAGAGCTCAGAGTCGACAGCCAGGCGCGATACTCGACGTACACCCGCCCATAACGCTTTTCGGGGACGCCGCTGGCTACCGGCAGGGCCACCGGCGTGCCGTTGTCCGTCCAGCTCTCGTCGTACACCTGGATGCCTTCGCTGATGGTTATCTGCGTGTCCGACTGCTCGAAGTTCTCCACGCTCCCGCCGACATCGCTGATCCGGCTTATCTGCAGCACAGGCTTGCGGATGAACAGCGTGAGATCGCAGGCGGTTCCCGCCGGAATGGTGGAAGGAATAGCGTTGGCCAGCACCAGCGTGCGCATGCGCCCGACGCCGGAGGCGGTAACAGGAATGTAGTACTTGTCGCCGCGCACAAGGCCGGTGGCGCCGGTGAACGTCACGTGCACACCCTTCGTGCCGATAGCCACGGTCGCGCTGGCCGACGTAACAGATGTCGGGCCGCTGGAATCCGTGCCGTGCACGTTGTAGGCGCGGATTCTGGGCGTGCCGCTGGCGAACTTGGCCCCCTCGACGACTTCCACCACATACGTGGTGGTGATGTTGCCCGTGTACGTGCCGCTGGTCGCCGGAACCGGCGTCGCAGTGAATCCGGCGCTGACGACGATGCGGAACTTCTGGCCGGCAATGAGGTCGTCGGGGTCGATGCCGCTTCCCGAGGCCTCGGAATACCCGCTGCCTTCGCTGTTCACAGTGAACCGTATCCTGGCGCCGTGCGTGCCGAGGTTGAACCACTCGCCGGCCGCCGCCGGAGTTACCGAGGCTACGTCATCGAGACCGCTGGCGCTTATGACGCGCAGCCTGGCGGTAGTGTGATCGCCGCCGACGCTGCTGCGCGTCACCACCACCGTGTAAGTCTCGGTGACCTGCCCTGTCGGATACGGATCGTAGTTGGTGGCCTGCGCAGCGCATTCCACCCCGTTAGTCGGTCCGGCGATCTGCGTTGCGGTCGCCGAAGCGGTGCTGTTGGCAGCATTATCCGCATCGGCAGTCACCGTTCCTATCGCCGACGAAGTGGGATCGCCGACGATGTCCTTCACGTACGTCCAGACGGTGACGGTTCCGGTGGGGCCGCCTTCGCTTTCGCTCTCGCCGGTGGGGAACACGACGCAGGCGATGTCGCCGATCTGCACGTCGCGATCCAGCAGAACGCCGGCGCGCGGATAACCGCCGTTTTCCTTGAAGTTGAAATCGGCGCTGGCGGTGTCGCTGACCTTTATCCTGTTGTTGTAGCCGCTGGCTTTCTCTATACGACCGGTGTTGTCGTGGAAATACTGCAGCAGCGCATCGGTCATGTACACCTTCGTGTACGAGGTGTCGATCGTGGCGCCCGCAGCGCGGCCGGGCCAGCTGTAAGCGACGGCATTTACGGAGTCATAGTAGCCGAGAAAACCGGTTTCTTTTTCGTCATCCTCGTTGAACCTGACCAGCTGAGCGTGTCCGCCGGCGATATGCGCCAACAGGCGGCGTGCCGTTACGGCAGCCGCAACACTGATGTCCTGATGAACAAGAACCTGGGGAATAACGTACTGTGCCATCTCATCCTCCGTGATTCGATATAATCACAGGTCGGTCACATTGCCCGTAAAGGCTACGCCTTTGAGCGGCAAGGAATCGGGATCCAGACGCCAGGTCTCCTGGAACGCCCAGCCGACGTTTACTGGAGCCACGAACCAACCCGTGGCCGATTCCTCGCTTACAGCATCGACCTCCGTGACCTGAAACCGCATGAGGCCGAGCTGCCGGCTTATCACGGGTCCGAATTGCGTGAGTTCACGCTGGACCTCGGTAGCCAGTGACTCGCATTGTGCGCCCGTCCCGTGGACGCAGAACACGGTGTGGGAGCCTGCCCACAGGGTAGCGAAGCACTCCAACCCGCGTTCGTCTACAGCCAACCGGTCCGTTATCGAAACCCTGAGATTCCGGTAGGCGTTTCTCTTTATCAGCACAGCCGGCCGCTTTCCGGCCAGATCGCCGCGCCAACGATGTACGCTCTCTATAATGATACCAGTTGACGCATCATCACGCCATATCGCCGCTCCGGGCGTGTCCTTCAGGCAGGCTTCCTCTATGTTGCTGGCGCTGCTGAAATGGTTTATGAGAATCTGCCGCAGCAGCCCGGTTATCAGCAGCGGCCGCATGCCGATATGCTCTACCGCGCTGGGTATACAACCCACCAGCTGCCGCCTGTTCTGCGGCTGCGGAGCGGTTTCCGACGGCGGACACCAGGGTGGCTCGGGCATGGCCGATCATCCTTTCCGCAAAAGATCGCAGACGCCCGTGTGCTCATCTACCCGTATGGGACGACCGAACATGATCTCCAGCACTTTGTCCAGATCCGGCTGGTAGGTCCGTATGTCCAGCACGGGCAGCTCCAGCGGGCTGCGCGGGCGTATATCTTTTTTGTCCTGCCGCGCGCCCAGAAACGCAGGACGTATATTCTCATCCGGCTGCGGCGGTTGCCTGGGCACGGCGGCGGGCTTGAGAGCCAGCAGATCCTTATCCTCTATATGCGGCATTACATTCCCTCCATTTCAGCAACCGAGAGCACCTGGCCATTTATGGGAAGCTTATAGATGGGATCAGTGAACGGCGCCTGGCGCATGAGCACGTAAGCCACGATGGGTATGCCGCGCCGCTCGGCGATGTTCTGTACCTTCTCGATGTAGTAGCGGTCGTCCGTTACCTTGTTGACCCAGACATCCCCGGTGGACATCATCCAGGTATTTACCATGCGCGCCTGCACCATGATCGGCGCAACCGTGCCGCTGGTCGGATGCTCGACGATCTGCACGGCCTTCGGATGTATGTCCGCCCAGACGCAATCTATCGGGAAGAAATAGCCGCACAGGAAGCCGGTGCCCCAGCAGTACGGGCACGAGATCTGCGTTATCTCCTGCGTCTGGTAGTCCAGACAATGCGGACAGCGCGTGCCGGAAACCCTGCGCTTGAGCAGATAGCCCTGCTGCCCGGCATCCTGCCGCATGCGCACCAGTTCCTGCCTGACGGCCTCGCGGGCCAGCCGCCAGTCGCGGCGGCTGAGCGTGCCTTCCAGCCCGGTAGGGTCGGAGAAGTACGTGCCCGTGGAGGTAGTGAGCTTGACGCGGTAGAACAGCCAGCGGATGATGCCGTGCAGGCGCTGCTCGGTATCTACGGTGACATAGGTATCCAGCACGGGCGTGCCGACGTCAGCCCAGTCATCTGCATCGTTGCTGGCCGTGGTGCCGACCTGCAGCTGAAATTCGTAAGGCTGCGGGTCCAGAAAATCATCCCGCAGCTGCCACATCACCCGCGTGCCGCCGGGCAGAAGGTACGAAACCACCACCCTGTCGAACGGATTGTCGCACCGCACCGGAGGGCACGGCGTGCAGCCTGGAGTAAGAGCATCTTCACTCATAGGCAGAACCCGTCATAAGGAGAAGACAGCGTGTCGCAGGCATCGCGCATCGTCAGCTCCAGCTTCTTAGCCCGCACGAAGTCCTTCCATTCCTGCGCGCGCATTTCAGCAAAGCGCAGGTATTCAGGCTCCTTCTGCATGTCGTTGATGTTCATGCCGCCCGCGTTCACGGCCAGAGCGTTGCGGCGGTACTTCGTGGCGGCTATCTCATGCAGATGGCCGATGGCGGCGTGCAGCCAATGATGCTTCCACGGGAAATCGTGCGTGTCGTACAGCCGCCGCAGCCGCGGCGGAACCTCGTTGAAATATTCCAGCGGATGCACCAGAGCTATCACGATCTGATCGTCAGTGAACTCCACATCCGCCAATAGATTGTTCTCCGCCGGATCGCTGTCGGCCAGATGCATGCGCAGCTCGTTGATCGTCGGCGGGCCTTCGCCGATGGAGCCGTCGGCCTGTATTCCAAACAGAGTGCGCTCCACGCTGAGCAGTCCTTCGTTCGTCAGCCGCAGCTGACCGTCGCGGACAAAACCCCAGCTGAGCATGTAGATGGCGCTGCGCTTATATACCTCCTCGGGCAGCGCAGCGCGCACCACGCCTTCCCCGGCGTCAACTATCTCCCCGTCCACCGAATAGATCGGAT
>Ga0272448_1000892_pt1 | contig 42746 bp, 17 predicted proteins | sample YNPCB0191_FD_202220 | JGI IMG/M metagenome (GOLD analysis project Ga0272448, IMG submission 202220) | Hot spring sediment microbial communities from Yellowstone National Park, WY, United States - YNP-CB-019-1 | ecosystem: Environmental > Aquatic > Thermal springs > Hot (42-90C) > Sediment...
GGAAGAAGGCTTGTGTTGCATGCCGACAGAGTGAAACAGTTCGGGTCACTTGTTCAGCAAAAGCAGTCAAAACGCTGATTCACACAACCTTATACCATCCGGTGGATTTTCCGTGTTCGCTACGAACCTCGCATGGCGACGAGCTTCGGCATCCGAACGTCATTTGATCTGGTCGTTGGCATTCGGCACGCTGTTGCTGTTGCCGTTGACTCACCTCGTGACACCGCGTTGGGCTTTGCACCCACCAGCAGTACAAGCCCTGTTCACAAATGCGAAACTGATCCCGGCTGTACCTGCGATTGCACCGAGTGCTTTGCCGACAGTGTCAGGGGCTTCGTTAGCGTGGAGTGTCGTCCTGTTTGCGGCTTGGTTGGTTGGTGTGTTTAGCGTGCTGGCATTTCGGGGTGTAGGTCAACTGCGCTTGGGGCGACTGCACCGGCGAAGCCAACCGCTGAATGATCCGCGTTTAGCGCCGGGGATTTCGTGGCGGCACTCGCCGGAGTGCGCGGTGCCGTTGACGTGGGGTGTCTGGCGGCCCGTGGTGATGCTGCCGAGCGCGGCGTTGGCGTGGCCGGAACAAAACCGGGACACGGCGTTGCGCCACGAACTGGCGCACGTCGAGCGTCGCGATTGGCCGACGCGGCTGGTGGCACACTGTTTGTGTGCGGTGTATTGGCCGAACCCGCTCGTTTGGCTGGCGGCACGGTCACTACGGCTCGCGCAGGAACAGGCGTGTGACGACACTGTGTTGCGCAGCGGCGCACCCGCCGATGAGTATGCAGCGTTGTTGTGCCATGTCGCGCGTTTCGCTGGGCAATGCGCGGTGACGATGGCGCAACCATCCACACTTGAACGCCGCGTGCGCGCCATCGTGGAGGATCGGTGCAACCGTGGTCCGTTGAACCGGTGGACGGTGTTGGCTGGCGTGTTGCTGGTTGCGGGTGTTGTTGCTTGCTCGACAACGACACAGGTGGCGAAAGAGGAACGGGAAACGCAGGTGACGATGGAAGCGAAGATCATCGAGGCGCCTGCTGGAAAGTTCAAGGCCACGCCAACCGTCAAGGAACTGCTGGCGGCAAAAGACATTGACGTGCTGAGCGCGCCGAAAGTGACGACGTTCTCCGGCCAACAGGCAACGGTACAGGTCGGACGCGATGTAGCCGTCGGCACTGACAAGAAAACCATCTTTATGGAAGGGGTCACTGTGGAGTTGTTACCCAAAGTGCGGACAGACGGTAAGATTTGCGTCACTGCAAAGTTGCTCGTCTGCCGTCAGATGCCCGGAACAAAGGAGCCACTGAGCGCCGCTTCATTTCACACCAGAGAACTGAAAAAGCACAGTGATCGCCCGTCCCGGCAAAACGATTCTATTGGGCGGAGTTCAATCGGGAGACCGCGTGCTTTACATGGCCTTGACGAGCTCAATCGTCGAGTAGTGCGCGACTGGTTTCTCGCTTATTTCTGCTTCACGACCGCAGCAATCACCTTGTCCGGGCTGTCGGCCTTGGTTGTCCTTGTGGAACAGAGCGCGAGTAACGCCTCGATGTCGCCGTACTTCTCCGCGCCGGGCATGAAGTTCACATCCCAAACGTTGGTGAGTTTCGCAAAACGGAAGCCCTCAAGGTCGGCCACGAGTTCTCGGGCCGCCGACCCGGCGAGCGCCGCGGTCGCCACGGCGATGGGACCAGCGCCTTCGACGCCGGCGACGATGATGCGATTCGAGCGGTGTTCTTTGTTGTCGCGGATCGCCGCCATCGCGCTGAGCGCATCGTTGACGCGCTCCGCAAACAGAGGCGGGTTGTAGCCGTAGTGGTAACCGGAGTAGCCTTCAAATCCCGTCTGCTTGCGCGCCCCGTACACGTTGGGGTTCCTTGTTGCGCCTTGCAGATAAAGTTTCGGGCAGGCGACGGCATAGCCGGCGTCGAGAAGTTGGCGTGGCGGCGCGTCATTCTTCAGCGACAGCCAGAGCACAGTGGTCTTGTTCCAGCGTTCCGGATAGGTCACCGCCGCGTCAACGGTGTTGGCGCTCTTGCAGTCGAGCATGAGTTGCCACGCGGAGCGCCGCACTGCGGGTGAAACCTTCTGCTGCTTGAACCATTTGATGACGGCAACCTCGTGCGGTGTGCCCACGTTGTTGCCGGTGGGCGCGGGATGTTTGTCGTCCCACACGCTCAACTCCTGCGGCGTCGAGAACACGAAATCGCGCTCGGCAAGTTGGGCGTCGGTGAAGCCGAGCCGAAAATGTTTGTTGAAGAACCGATACATCTGGGCGCGGGAAACAGCATTGTAGTTGTGCGGGAATTGAATGTTGAAGTGCGCCTCGATGCGGTCGGGCACGCCGAGCATCGTGTAGAGGTTCTTCAGATCGGGAAAACCTTTCGTCTCCAGCTCCTTCGTCCAGTCGTCGGCGGCCGTCAGGCCGAGCGGACGCGGCGCCGTGAGCGCGGCGATGTCAATGTTGCCCTGACCGATGCGCAGGTAATGTGAGTTTTCGCAGGTGCAACCGCCCTGCATCGCGGTGCTGACCATCACGCAAGGGAAAGCGGCCTTCACGCGCTCGTCAATGCCGCTGATGATCATCGTCTGCGTGCCTCCGCCGCTGGCGCCGGTGCAGCCGATGCGCGAACGGTCCACAAATGGCAGTGATGTGATGAAATCGAGCGCGCGCACGCTGTTCCAGGTCTGAAGCCCGAAGTACCCGCAGAGGTTCAATTCCGCTTCGGCGCTGAGGAACCCTTTCTCCTGCGGGCCATGGCGGTGAAGCGGTTTGCCGTTGGCATCGCAGAACTGAACGCTGTCGGCGTAGCCGAGCATGTCGTAGTGGAACACCGCGCAACCCATGCGCGCGAGCTGGACGCACCGCGCCTGCAACGGAGAACGCGCCGCGTTTTCGAGCGTCTCCGCGCCCATGTCAAATTGCTTCTTCACGCCGGCCTTGTTGTCCATGAACCGCCCGTTGGGCCAGTGGCCGTGCGGACAGATGATGCCGGGAATTCTTCCGCTGAACTTCTTTGGCAGATACAGATTCCCCGTCACGAAATGTCCCGGCAACGACTCGAAGAACACCTTCTCGATGGTGTAATCGTCGCGTTCAATGCGACCGTGGATGACGGCGCGCAACGGCGTCCGCTCCGGCATCGGCAGCAGCCCCGCCGCGAGCAACACGCGGTTGCGGACTTCCTCGCGCCGCGTCTCCCACGCCGCCCTGTCCTTCACCGGCGTGAAGGGAAAGTAGCTTTTGTTCAGATCGCGCAACGGTCGCGTCGGCGTGGGTTCCTCGCCGACCAGCATCGCGGGGATCGCGATCACGGCCAGCCACCACCGGCTGCAAATGCGTGACAACGTTTGTGCTTTCATGGGAGCAGTTCCCTTCGGTGCGGCCACAGACTACCACAGGGCGCGATCTTTCGCCATATCACAGGCGGGGCAGTCACCTGCTTGGTCCTCTGTCTCGTGTCCTGTTTGTTCATTTCCTGTTGGTCCATTTTTGCGGATCGTGTAAAACCACAATTCCGCTTATTTTCGTAACAGGTGTTCCGAAAATCCGTGGAATTGGGACCGGGCACACGGATTTCAGGGGCAACAAACAAGGCCCAACGGTGAGCGGATCGGGATGCAGGCTTGGCAAAGGGTTGACGATGAGCATAGGCTACCTTGCAAAGACCGGCTCGTCGGGCCATTGATCTTTGGCGTACGATTCGAACGTCGGGGAACTCATAGCGGGGCTGTAGCGGGGGCTGGTCAAGTAAAATCTTTCCAGAAACCACACTTTTTCACGCTTGGAATTTATAGCTGCTTTCCGCCGTGGGTTGGCCGTTTTCTCTGGGCATGATGCTCACGGACCGACACTTCAGTGAACTCAACCTCTGGCAGCGCATCTTTGCCGAACACTGGGAATCCTTCCTCCGGGCTTGGGCCGCACAGCACCAGCGGCCCATACCCTCGCATTGGGTGAGCAACGTCCAGAAGATGCTCTCTTGGGGCGACCTCCGTGAAAAAGAAATGGGGTCAGACCCCTACAGTTAACAGCCGAAACAAAAGCGATAGAAAATTGAGGATAAAGTCCAAGTGTATTTTCTAATGCCTCATTACGATGTCAGGAGTACAGAGTCGCCCCCAAATTCCCCCCGCGAAGAACTTCCCGGTTACCACCGCCAATGCCCGCCGATCCAGACCCTCTCGTAACCGCGATACTCCCAATGCCCCGGTACCCACACCGCATACGAACGAGGCGGCAGCAACCAACGCCCTCGAATCCAAACCCATTTCCCCCGATGCCATTCCCAGCGACCCGCAACCCACACATAGCCAGGCCCCGGACATGGGAGAACTTCCTCCACCACCGGCGCGGGTGGCGGGGGCGGTTCGGTCGCGGTAACCGTCGTCGTGGGAGGCGGTGGATTGATAATCTGGGGCGCATTTGCGGCAGTGTTGATCATGAAATCAATCACCCGATTACTGACGCCGGCTTCTTTCAAATCAAGAATCTCCGCTGTGCTCAGGTGATAGACCGTGCGCGAAGCGCGAATTTGACTAATTATGACTTCATCGCTGATACCGGCCTTTGCCAATGCCTTGATATCGGCCAGCCCCATGGCTTGGGCGTCGCACGCGCCATGAAGCGCCAGCAGTGTCAACGCCACCAAACTGGCCCACCAGCATCGCATGTTTCCTTTCATCGTTATCTCTCCTTTCATCGGAGGTACGGGCAACTCGTGCTCGTATGATGCTTGGATCAAGTGTAGTGTACACTTACATCGCTTTCAACACCGCATCACAAAAATGGTTCCGCGGGAAGATGTTGCCATAACCGGGAAATATGAGAAAGGGGTCAGATCTCGACAGTTGACAGATAAAACAAAAATAAGCTCTATAATTCCTCTGTTGCGGAATGAAATGGGTGAATTATCGTTCAAGAATGACGAAAAACCTCATATTGTCCACCTTGCTATTGGCGGCGACAAACAGCTTGACCACGGCGGCGATGGAGGAAAAGGCTGTGGCCGCCGGCCTGAAAACTCATGACCGCGCCCTTCATATCAAAGACGGTTGGATACGCGACCCCTATATCGTGCTGGCACCCGATGGCTTTTATTATTTGACAGGAACGACCTTCATGCCCGCCGAACCCGCGGAGGTTTCCGACAAGTATAACACCGGTTTGGGCGAGGCAAGTCGCGTGGGCTGGAAAGCTCAAGTGTGGCGTAGCCGCGACCTGATCCGATGGGAATATCGAGGCGCGCCATTCACGCTGAAGGACGGCATCTGGTTCAAGGAACGACCGGAATCGTTTGCAGCCGTGGAGGAAAAACAATGGCGGCTCTGGGCGCCGGAATTGCACTGGCTTGGCAACCGGTGGGCGCTGGTTCATACGTCCCCATCGCCAGTGAGAGGTTCCAATCTGTCACTGACTCGCGGCGCCGAAATCGCGCCTCCCTGGGATAATCCGATGGGCACTCAAATTGGTCATCGCCACGATCCGTCGCTGTTTCAAGACGATGACGGAACATGGTGGTTGATCTGGGGCGCCACAGAGATCGCGCCGCTCAAGCCTGACTTCACCGGTTTTGCCGCCCCACCTGTGCGGATCGGGCCATCGGGCGAATTTAGCAAAATGGGCCATGAGGGATGCCTCCTTCGCAAAATCGCAGGCCAATATGTTCTCTTCGGCACCGGCTGGTCCACCGGCAAAATGCGAAAAGGCAGCTACAACCTTTACTACGCTGTCGCCGACAAGATGACCGGCCCATACAGCGAGCGGAAATTTGCCGGACGTTTCCTCGGACACGGAACACCCTTTCAAGACAAGGAGGGACGATGGTGGTGCACAGCCTTTTTCAATGCCAATGTCCCGCCGCTGCCCACCGAAGGAATCGAAATGCGCGACCTTTCTGCCGATGCACAGACCATCAACGAGCAGGGCGTGACCATCGTGCCGCTCGATGTCGGAGTGCGCAACGGAGAAGTTTTCATTCGGCCGAAGGATCCACATTACGCGCAGCCCGGTCCCGATGAAGCCCAGAAGTTTGGCCGCTCCGTCCCGCCGCAACGGTTGACGGAAACAACCAGAGGCTCGCGTCGGCTCACGGTTCCCGCAACCCAAAGTCTCAGGGGAGAATCTCGATGACGCTGAAATCGCTGGTCACCGAAGAGACGCAGTAACCAATCCAGTGGATAGCGTCAACGCGCCGGGCCAGAGGGGCTTCCAGAGTTTGGCCGCGAGCGGAGAGCGTCACTTTTTGCGCAGCGAGGTCGGCGACGACTCTCACATCGGTCACTTCGTTGGCTTTGAGATCGGCCTTCTGGGAAGCACGGCCGGTTTTGCCGCTGCCGGAGCCTTGCGTGATTTCCAGCGCTCTGCCGCTGATCCGATAACCACACTTGATCAGTTTGGCGTCCTCCGGCGAATCTCCGAAAACGAGGAATCCGTTGCCGGGCTGATCCGGCGATGAACCCGGTGTCGTGCGAATCTTGAGGCGGAAGCTGACGCGCCCGGTCAATGGCTTCTCCAGCTTTTTCAACGCGAAGCCCGTCGCGCCGCGCGGCGGTTGCAGCCGGTAACCGATGTCGCACTTTTCAATGCGCAGGTTTTCAATCTTTTGAAAATCGGGATGCGAGGTGGTCAGCGCAACGGGCGCGGCTGTCTTCGAGCGTGATGCCGTGGTTATTTCGGCGACAGGCGCCAGTTTGGCATCGGAAGCCGCGGGCAACGGTTTGCCTTTCTTGCCGAGGCAGAGAACCGAGCCGTCCATCGTTGCCACGAAAAGGCAGCCATTCGCAGCGATCATGCCGTCGAACACCGGCGGTGAATCGAGCCGGTAGGCGGCGAGTTGTTTGCCGTCCTTCTTCGAGACGGCCATCAGCAGCGCGCCCTTGTGCCCCTCGAAGGCAGCGACGTGCTCGGCCATCTTCGCTTGCACGGCGGCATCGCCGTAGTGGGTGAACACATCTTGTTCGTCCACGACGACCGGCGGCCCGGCGGCAAAAAGCGTTTCACCGGCAAGAACCAATCCCCGCGCTTGAAACGGCGCGGCCTGCGACCAGTCGTAGTTCAAGCGTGTGACAACCACGTCGCCATAGACGGTCTTGCCCTGTTTGCGCGGCGGCGCTTTCGGATTGGGATTGATGATCTTCGGTTCCTTTGGGCAGGCAAAAAGATGATTCACGACCGGCGTGCCGAGGAACTTCAGCGGCGCAGGCCCGTAACCGAACACGGAATCTTCGTCGCAGACAAGAATCTTTCCGGCGGGTGCGCGGTAGGTGGCCAGTTGCCAGCCGCCGGCGGCGCTGATGAACGAGCGCCCCCACATCCAATAGGTTCGGTGCCACCACGAATCGTCGAGGAATCCCGTGGCGCTGAACAAATGAGCCGTCTCACCGCGTTGGAGCGTGTAATCGCGTGGGGTGACGACTTCCGGGCGGTTGCCTTCAAAATCGAAATGCTGCGAGCGCATGTAGATGTATTTGCCGTCGCACGAGAGAATGTCCGGCAACGCCACCGGCAAGTTCGGCCATTTGACATCCTTCTGAAGATTGTCCTGCGTGCCGGGATACTTGTCGTCGAGGATCGCTTCCGAGAGAAGGTTGCCGGTCGCGGCGTCAAGCCGCACAAAACGCATTCCGCCATCGAGCCACATCGCTCGGCCGGCCACGGCATACACGATGCCGTCGCGCACCAACACGCTGCCGTGCACCGGCCAAACCGACTCGATCTGCTCGTGCGCCATGAGACGGAGGTCTTCGGGCGCGGCGCGGAATTTCCAGACCAATGCGCCGTCGCTGGCGCGCAGGCAATAAACGTAGCCGTCCGCCGACCCGAACAACACGCGCCCCTGCCAGATCGTCGGCGGCGAATCCACGCGGCCGCCGGTTGCGAAGTTCCACAGCGGTTTGCCGCTGGGCGCGTCGAGCGCGTGGACGATGTGAGCGTCCACCGAGGCGACGAACAGCTTTTCGTCCGCGACAGTCATCGCGCTGAGTTTGCCGCCGATGCTGATTTTCCACGTCTGTTTCAAATTCACCGGCACGCTGGTCTTGGTCGCGCCGCTGCGGCTTTCATCATGACGGAAGGTCGGCCAATCAGCGTCTGAGATTGGAGATTGGAGATTGGAGATTTCAGAATAAGCTGGGCCACGTTGGAGACGTTGGTCTTTGTGCTTTCTGCTTTCTGCTTTCTGCTTTCGTTCCGGTGCCAGCGCGTTCATGCCGTTGAGTTTTGCGAGCAGGAAACACGCGCACGAGTGCGGTCCGGCGTAAATCAGGCCGTTGGCGGGGAGGATGCCGTAGTTGCACGAGCCGCGCACCCAGAAGTGCGGCGTCCAACCTCCGTGGCGAACGTCCATGAACTCGATTCCCGTGCGGGATGTCAGGATGAAGTTGCAAGTCGCTTTGCCCCGGTAGCAGCGGTGGTGCGGCATGTGCCGCCACGGGTCGGGCGGCCATTCCACTTTCACCTCGCCGGTCAGCAGGTCGCGCCCCGTGAACGTCCCGGTATCGCGCGGGCTGCTGGTGTCGCCGCACCACACCAGATTGTTGATGACGAACAAGTCCTCCGCCGAGGCGTATCCCGACGGCGGATGCGGCGCCGTCCAGAGCGTCTCGCCGGTTTTCGCCGAGAACGCCGTCATTGTGTCCTTGCCGCCGCGTTGCGGGTCGAATTTCTCGCCGCCGGCAAACAGGACAACATCGTCACGAACGATGAGTGTCGGGCTGAACAGCACGTGCATCGGTTTCCAGCGCGGCACGGGTTTCGACGACCACAACATCTTGCCGTCGCGCGCTTCGAGACAAACGACCTTCTCGCCGTCGTGAAAACAGGCGCGCCCGCCCGCCGTGCCGAGCGTGCCGGGCGCGACGGGCGCGGTGTGGCTCCAGCGCATTTTGCCCGTGGCGGTTTCGATGGCAACAATGCGGCGCGGTTTCTCATCCCAATTCCACGACCGTGTGGCGGCGGCGATGGCCTCAACGGAATCTTTCGGCATTGTTTTGTACGCGTCCCCTTCCGGGTTCACGACCGCATACAGAATGCCGTCGGCAACGATGAGTTCCTCCGCGCCCTCGGTGCCGGCGAACGTTTGCAATGTGCTGCCGGTGGCGGCGTCGAGCGCCGAGACCGGCTCGCCGTAACCGAGCGTCACATAAACGGTTTCGCCGACGGCCACGAGCCGCCGCATGATTTGCGCCGGGCCGTGTTTCAACCGCCAGAGATGCTCGTGCCAGCGGGCGATGGGCCGTTGCCAAAGGATGGTGCCGTTGAACGCGTCGCGCGCGATCAACGTCCACTGCGGCGGCATCTGGACCGACCAACGCGGGCCGAGGTCCATGATGTAAAAAAGTCGTCCCTTCGCCGAGACCATCGCGCTCAAGCCCGACATGTGATCGTGGTGGCGCAAATAGTCGGGCGAGCCGATCCACTGATAATGTTTTGGCGGCCCAATGACGGTGTCGTTGGCAACGGCGTTGTTGTCGGGGCCGTGAAGATAATGTGTCCACTCATCCATTTCCTTTGGCCACGGTTTCACGGTCTTCTTACCGCCGATGAGCGCCACGCCGCCCGGCGCGAGCACGCGCAGCACCTCGTCCATCGGAACATCACCGAGTTTGTCCGCCACAATCAGATTCACCAGATTGTCCACATAGGGCAATCGTTCGCCGGACCATTCGCCGAGATGTTCCACGACGAAGCGGTCGCCCGCGCGTAGTTCGCCGCGTCCGATGTGGACGACGAGGCCGGCTTTGACGCCGGCGGTTTCGAGGAGGCGAGCGGTGGTGTCTGGTTGGGACGCCATGGCCGTGACGGTGAACAGGAGTAGTACGAGATGTTTCATCATGTTAGCGGTAATAGGCTTGGACGGCGTTGCAAAGCAACTGCTTGCCGGTATGGGTGAATTTCAACTGGGGAATCGGTTCGCCCGAAAACGCGAGGCCGTTCTTCTTCGTCACGTTCAGCTTGTCGTCCTGGATTGCGACGCTGTAGTTGCGTTGGGCGAACGAGACGCGAACGGTGACGTTTTGCCAGCCGCGCGACGCCGGCAACGGGATTTCAATCGCACCGAGCGCGAGCGTGGCGGGCTGGTCGGATTGGAAGCGCGCGTGCACGACGAAGTCATCTTTGACCGGCGCGGGAAACTTCCGTTCGGCGGAGGCGCCGGCTTCGAGTTTCAGGGCGCGCAAGTCCAGCACACGATAACGCGGCACGGTGCTGAGGTCGAAGACGCTGGGGCGCATCTCGGCGTCGTAGTCCAGCACCTTCACAATGCTGGCGCGCCCCGTGATTTTCCACGCCGACGTGTCGCGCCGGAAGTTCTCGTAGGCGAGCGGCGACGGTCGGACGAACACAATGTAGGGGAATTGTCCTTTCTTCACATTGGGACCGAGCGCGACTTCGCCGGCGGGAAAATCTTTGGACCAGATGTCGAACTTGTAGGTCTGCGTCGGGGGACGGTTCTGATAGCGATAGGGCCAGTCCCAATGACCGATGGTGAGCGTCTGGCCGGTGGGCTTGAATCCGTCGGCGGCCAGCCATTCGAGTTTCTGGTCGGTGGGTTTTGCGACGAAGACGGTGGCGCGCCCGTCGAGTTTGAACCGATAACCCAACCCGAAATCGGGCGCGTAGGAAGGATGTTTGCCTTTCCACTTGGAATAGACGGAGCGGATGCCGCCGATCTGGAAGACATCCTCCAACGGAAACTCCGTGAGCGAATACGGCGCTCCGTCGTAGAAGGACCCGTCGTGGCGTTCCACCTGCTGCCCATAGACCGCATCGCCGACACGGGCCGGGTCGTCGGTGACGACGTTGCCGAGGTAGGGATGACGTTGCGGTTCGATGTCGGTGACGAAACTCATCGCGTCCACCTCCAGTCGCAGCCGTGCTTTCTGGTAAAGATTGTAGAGCGCGTAGAAATCCTGATTGGTGCCGCTGCGGAACCAGAATCGCCATTTGTCGGTCGCACGTTGGTGGCGAAACGCTTCGTACAATTCCTCCGTCAACGGCCGCGCATCGAGCAACGCCGCCAACGCCCCGGCGCGGTCGCCGTCCTTCAAACGCGCAATGGCATCCTGCGTGGTGATGGACAGTTTGTAGAGCCCGCGCACGAGCCGGATGGCGTCGGTGAATTCGTAGTCGAAGAAGTAACGACGGTTTTCGGGAATCTCCGGTCGCAGCGCGAGCGCCTGTTGGAGCACTTCGCCGAGGTCGCGGATGCCTTGCTCGTAAATCTCGCGTTTGTATTGGTAGTTCAGCGCGAACCCGTCGCGTGTGCCGACATCAATGTTGTGGAGATTGGCGATGATGGTGAACATCGGCTCCATGACTTTGTAATAGGACGCATACGTCTTGAAGCCGTCGTTCTTCATGATGTGCGGATGTTTCGCGTAGTAGGCGTCGTAGAGCGCAGCCACCTTCGGCGCGACCGCTTCGCCAAATTCCTCGCGGCAATACCGAAGCAGATATTCGCGCGGCTGGAACGCGGGATAATCCCAGAGCATCTCGGCGATGCCGCGAATCTCGATCTGCTGGTGCCGGAGATGATTCATCGCCAGCAACATGTGCTGCGTGTCGCCGCGCTCGAACATCGCGTCCATGTTGACCTTGATGTAGGTCTCGATGGGCGTGCACTTGGCGATCTGCGGGCCGCCGCCGAAGTACTGCGTGTGGAAATACTGGCCGTACTTGCGTTTCGGGTCGCGTTTCTCGGTCCAGAACTTCTTCGAGTACGACATGCCGCTCATCCCGGCGTCGCTGAAACCAATGGTGACTCCGGGCGGAATCGTGAGCCAGCCCTGATCGTAGAATCGGCCAAGCTCGGCGTAGAGCGTGGTCATCATTTCCAGATCGGGATTCGGATCGAACTGGCGGACCAGTTTTGCCTGATCGGCCAACGCCTTCGAGATGAGTTCGGCGCGTTGTTGCGGCGTGCCGCCATCGGGCAGGCTCGGTTCCTCAAACGGGCCGTCCGCCCAGCCGCGCAGGTTGATTTCCCAGACGACTTGCGGCGAGAATTCGGCCCAGCGTTTGATGTAGTGGCTCCAAAACTCGCGGAACGCCTCCGGGTAAAGCCGATACGAGAACTGTTTCGGTTTGCCAGCAGGATGGTGCTGCGCCCAGTAGTTGTCCCAGAAACCGGTGTCGGCGCCGACGCCTTCCATCTGATGTTGCGTGATGAACAGGCCGCGGTCCACCGCCGCCTGCAACCGCTCGCGGTCCGGTTGCCAGTCAATATCAATGAAATACCACGTGAACATGTTCATCTTCAGCCGCAACGCCGCTTCCCAGAGCCGCTCGAACACTTCCGGATGAATGGCGAACATGTACCGGCTGTAGCGGGTGCGCTGCACGATGCCGCTGTGCATCCACTCCATGAAAATCGGATGATCATTCAGCGTCCAACCGCGATACTTCCACGTCGGTTCCTTCGACGGGCCGAAGTTGATTTTGTCGTCGAAGACCAATTCCCCGCGCGTCGCCGGCTCGTGGTCGGCCCAGAACCAGAGCGGGTCCACGCCGAGATGTTTTTGCTCGAAATCGTACACGCCGAAAATCGTGCCGCGCACGTTGCTGCCGGCGATGGCGAGGACCTGTTCCTTGCCGCCGGCGTTGTTGAGGACGCGATACTTGAACACCTCCCATTTCCCCGCGAGATCGTCCACCGTGACGCCGACCGACGCGAGCAACGCCCTGCCTTCGGCGCAATCGGCGCTGCCGATGACGATGCACTTGCCGCCCGTTTCTTGAAGCGAGTGAACGATGTTGGGCGTGACGCCGGTCATCTTGGTGATGTCGCGTTGAAGGTCTTTGGCCGCCGCCATCACGCCTTTGTGTTCGGACTTCGCCAGCACAATATCCGCAGGCTCGGCGTCCATGACGAGTTCCATCTGCGGGCCGGCGAAAACGGACGTAGCGACAACAACCGACAAGAGGATCGTTTTCACTCTCCTCCAAAGCAAACGACCTGGCCATTCAACAGCGACAGAAACAATCGCCCGCTCGCGGCTGCCAAGCCGTCGAACACGGGCGCCGCATCCAGCGTGCAACGCGCCAGTTCGGCGCCGTCGGTCGCGGAGAGCGCCAGCAGCAGCGCGCTGCCGTCGCGGGCAGGACCAGCAGCGAAAATCGTTTTCCCCGCCAGCACCATCGCGCGAACCTGAATCGGCACTGTCTGCGACCATTGCTGCGCGCCGTCGGCGCGCTTGACGGCAAAGAGGCGATACGGACCATCCAGAAGTTGGTTCGACCACGCCACGTTCTGCCGGCCATAGCCGTAGATGGTGGAATCGTTGAAAACCAGCAATCGCCCGTAAATGGCGTCCTTCTCCCGTCGCGTGCAACCGGTGGCAAGCGAACATTTTGTGCCGAACATCCAGTAGGACCGATGCGGCCACGTGTCGTCGAGGAAACCGGTCAACGCCAGCAGATGCGGTTGGCCTTCGGGTTGGGCGCGACCGTCCTTGCTGAAAACCATTTCTCGCAGATACACATGCTGCGTGTCGCTGGTCAGGATGTCGTTGAGCGTGCCGGGCATGTTGCCGGGGCCTTCGTGCGGCGGTTGTTTGCCGGTCTTCGGGTCCGGACTGTAGATCGGCGTCCTCGACAACAGTTTGCCGGTTGCCGCTTCGATGCGGCAGAGGTCAATCCCGCCATCCAGATACGAGGAGCGGCCTGCCGTCAGAATCGCAACGCCATCCTCGACCAATACACTGCCGTGCACGGGCCACGCCGATTCCAGTTGGCCGCAAGCCACCACGCGGCGATCTTCGCGCGCCGTTCGCAGCCGCCACGCCAAGGCGCCATCCGAGGCCCGCACGCTGTACACGAAACCATCGCGACTGCCGAACAGCGCCGCGTCGCCCCACAACGTCGGCGGCGTGTCCACGCGACCGCCGGCGGTGAAACTCCACTTCGAGGCGCCGGAGTCGGCGTCCAGCGCGCAGACGCGATGGGCGTCCGTCGAGGCGACGAACAATCTGCCGCCGGCAACGGTCGGCGCGGTGAGTTTGCCGCCGACTTCGCGTTGCCAGAGCCGTTTCAGCTTCGCCGGCACAGCAACGCTTGTCGCCCCGCTCCGCGCTGCGTCGTGGCGATAGGTCGGCCAGTCTGCGATCTGTGATTTGAAATTTGAGATTTCAGAAAACGCCGGGCCGCGTTCCAGCCTTTCTCTTCTCTCTTCCCTCTTCTCTCTTCCAGTCTCCGCCGCCAGCGCGTAAAACCCCGTGAGTTTCGTTGCGATGTAGCAGCCACAGGCGTGCGGCGGCATGTAGAACAGGCCGTTGGCGGGCATCACGCCGTACATGCAGACGCCGCGCGCCCAACTGTTCCAGAGTACCTCGCCGGTCTGAAGATCAATAAACTCCGTGCCACGCCGGCCGCCGAGAATGTAGCGCTCGGTCGCCTTGTTCAGGTAACAGCGATGATGATGGCCGGGGTTCTCCGGCTCGATGTGTCGCAGCCGTTGGCCCGTGGCCAGATCCAGTTCCGTGACGAAATACGGTCCCCAGGCCGGGCCGCGTTTGCCTTCGGTACGCCCCTGCCAGGGTTTGAATCCGCCGACCCAGAGCGAACCGCCGATGGCAAAGGTGTCTTTGATGTCGAGCAGCAAGGAATCTTGCGTCCACAACAGTTTGCCGCTGTCCAGTGACAACACGGTGACCTTTCCCCCATCGGCGCAAACGACCCCGCGCTCACACACCATCCGCATCCGCGCTGCCGTTGCCGACCAGAGCTTTTTACCGGTCGCCAATTCCACACAGACAACCTCTCTGGCGGTCTGGTAAAACGCTTTGTTCCCGATAGCCGACAACGTGAGCGGGTTCAGGTCGGCAGTTTTTCCCCAAAGCACTCGTCCGCTGGTCGCGTCCAGCGCCCGAATTGTCGTTTCTGCTTTCTCCTCGGCGTTGCGCAACGCTTTCAACAGCGGCGCCGCCGTGTCGCGGTCGTAGAGCGGCGACTTCGGCTGATTGGAAAGTTCCGCCCACTTTTTCCACTGAGCGATCCGTTCCTCGGTGACTTTGCGGACGGTCAACAGCAGCGTGCCGTTGTGCCAGAGGATTTCTTCCGTGCCGTCGGTGCCTGCGCAATCGAGCAACGTTTTCCCCGTCGCGGCGTCGAGAACGCTCAACGGGGCATTCAGTCCGAGCGCGGCAAATACGCGGTCACCGACCGCGACGAGCCGGCGTTGAAGCTGGCGCGGTCCCGATGTCCAACCCGCCAGATGCGGCCACCATTCGCCCAAGGAGCGTTTCCAGAGCAGGACGCCGTTGTAAGCGTCGCGGGCGACCACACGCCATTGCGGCGGCTTCAAAATGGAATCGGGCGGCGCCTCGTCCACGATGTAAAAAATCCGCCCCGCACTCGAAACGACGGAGGCAACGCTCGGCGTGTGCTCGTGACTGCGCGCGTGACGCGGCTCTTCCACCCACTGAATGCGACGCGGCGGTCCGACGACCCGGTCGCGGCAGACCGGATTGCCGGTGGCGTCGTGCAGAAAATGCGTCCACTCATCCGTGCCGGCCACGCGCGGCTTCACCGTTTTCTTTCCGCCGATGAGCGCGACGCCATTGGGTGCGAGCACGCGCATCGCCTCGTCCATCGAAACGATGCCGTCCTTCCCCGCGACGATCAGATTGACCAGATTGTCCGCATACGGCAACACTCCGCCACTCCATCGCTCCACGCTGACCGGCCCGTATAACCCGAGCGATTGAATGTATTGGCGCGCCGCCGTCACATCGGCGTCGAGGCCGTGGACGATGAAGCGGTCGTTCGAGCGCAGCGCCGCCGTCAGTTTCCCGTCGCCGCAGCCGATGTGGACGACGAGGCCGCCTTTGACGCCGGAGGTTTCGAGAATCTGGCGCGCGTCCTGAGCGGAGGCGGCCAGCGAGACACAGAAAATCAAACCGCAGATGAACTTGTTCATTTCCCAAAGCATACCAGCCGACCGTCGGTTGTGGCAACAAAGAGCCGGCAGTTGGCGGCGGCGATGCCGTTGAGAACCGGCGGCGCGGCGAGTTTCCATTCGGACACTTTCTTTCCTGTGGCGGAATCCACGGCGTAGAGCAGTCCGCCCATGCGCCCCTCAAACGCGCCGAGCGGGTCCTTCGGGTCCACCACATCCGGCGGCCCGGCGACCAACAGACGGTCGGCAGTCTGCGTCATCGCGCGCACGCGCACGGGGATGCGGACCGACCAAGATTCTTTTTTCGCGCCAATGTTTTTTGCGAAAAGCAGATAGCCTTTCGCGCCGGGCGTGAAGAAGACCATCGGATCGAGTCCCTTCAAGGAATCGAATTGACGCACGTAATAAACCGATTCCTTGTCGCGGGCGATCAGGTTGCCGTATTCGCCCTCGAAGGTCCACGGAGTTCGTTTGAAGTAGGTGTCGTCGAGGAAACCGCTGCGCGGCAACAGGTCCGGTTTGCCGCGTTGCAATTTCAACTCCTTGTCGAAGGCCGTCGAGCGCATGAAGATGTTCCCCTTGTCGCTCATCAACACATCGGAAAGATAGCCCTGGGGCAAACCGAAGTTCGTCTCAAATTCGCGCGGGCCGTCGGCAGGCGGCGGGAGCATGACGAGTTTGCCGGCGGTGTTGACGGCGTAGTCGGGGCCTTCGAGTTTGGTTTCGTGCAACACCTTGCCCGTGGCGGCGTCGAGCGCATAGAGATGAATGCCGCCGTCGAGTTGCGACGAGCGGCCTGCGGAGAAATACACTTTGTCGTCGAGCACCAAAACGCTGCCGTGCACCGGCCAGGCCGATTCGAGCTGGCCATAAACGCAAATGAGCCGTTCTTCGGGCGCGGCGCGGAACCGCCACGCCAACGCGCCATCGTCGGCGCGCAGGCAATAGACCCAGCCGTCGGCAGAGCCGAACAACACCGTGCCGTTGTGCCATGTCGGCGATGAATCAATCCGGCCTCCGGCGGCGAATTCCCACAGCTTCTTTCCGTCGCGCGCATCGAGGCAGACGACGCGATGCTCATCGGGAATCGCGACAACCACGCGGTCGCCGACCGCAATCGGCGGCGTGGCGCTGTTGCCGAGCTTGACGTTCCAGACCGGGCCGGCGTTGTCGGGCACGCGCGTGTTCACCGAGCCGGTGCGGGCGGTGTCGTGGCGGAACATCGGCCAGTCGGAATCGGAGATTGGAGATTGGAGATTTGAGATTTCAGAGAATGCCGGGCCGCGCTCCAGTCGTTCGGCTTTCTGCTTTCTACTTTCTGCTTTCTGCTTTCGGTCCGGCGCGAGCGCGATGAACCCGTTGAGTTTCTCCTCGATGTAACACTGGCACGGATGCGGCGGCACATATTGGAGACCGTTGGCGGGCATCATGCCGACGTGACAGGTGCCGCGCACCCAGTTGTGAACGGTGTGACTACCGTTCTCCAAGTCCACATACTCGGTGCCGCGCCGGCTGGCGAGGATGTAGCGGACGGTGGCTTTGTTGCGGTAACAACGGTGATGATGGTAGGTTTTGAAAATCGGTCCCGTGGGAACCTGTTTTTTCAACTCACCCGTTTTGAGGTCATAGGCGTTCACCGTCTTCGGCCAAAATTCGTGCTGTTTGCCCCTTTTGCCCCCCGGAAACTCTCCCTCCTCCAACTCCGCGCTCCACGTCCAGACCCGATTGCCGATGACGAACACCTCTTTCCACTCATACCAGAGATGGCCGATGTATTTCTTTGGCTGGCTCCAGAGCAGCTTGCCTGTGTCCGCTGCGAACGCCGCAAGTTTTGCGGGACTCGCGTTGAGGACAACGCCGTCGCGAACGATCAGCGCGCCGACCCACAAATCGCCGCTGCTGCCGCGCTTCTTATCATCGTCGTCCAACGGAAACGCCGCGCGCCATTTCTCCGCGCCAGTGCGCGCGTCCAGACAGACCAGTTCCGGCCCGTCAATGAGCGCCACGACTTTGCCATCGGTGGCGATGTTCAGCGCGGGATCGAGCTTCGGGATCGTCGGGCTGACCGGCGAGATCGTCCATTTGATGTAATCGGTCGTAGTGCCCCGGAAAATCTTCGCGCTTGTCCAGAGTGTTTTGCCGGTGGCAGCATTGACGGCCATGACTTTGGCCCCGGATGAGTCGGACAGGACGGATAGGAACAACACGCCGTTGTGGAAAAGGATTTCGTTGGTGCGCTCGGTGTCGGCGTAAGTTTGGAGGATTTCGCCGGTGCGGGCATCCAATTCAGTGACGGGCGCTTGATAGCCGAGCGTCACGTAAACTTTGTCGCCGACCGCGACGAGCCGTTTCTGAATATTGAGCGGGATGTCGCCGGGACGGCTGTTGAACCAGGTGTCTTTCCACTCGCGCCAGCCCCAGCGACGGATCGGCACTTTCCAGAGCAGGATGCCGTTGAAAGCGTCGCGCGCGATGAGGAACCATTTGTCCGGCAATGAATGCTGACCGGCCAGACCGATCGGCGCTTCGTCCACGATGGCAAACAGCCGGCCTTGCGCGGTGACGAGCGTGCTGACGCTCGAATCGGTCTCGTGATCGCGCAGCCACATCGGGCCTTCGATCCACTGATAATGTTTGGGCGGGCCGACGACGCAGTCGTTAGCGACAGGATTCCCGTCGGGGCCGTGCAGGTAATGCGTCCACTCGTCAATCTCCTTCGGCCACGGCTTGACGATTCTCTGGCCGCTGACGAGCGCGACACCGTTCGGCACAAGCACGCGCAGGATTTCGTCTCTCGGAATTTGGGTTCCGTCATTGACGACGAGCGTGTTCACGAGATGGTCAACATACGGAAGCCGGTCGCCGCTAAGAACGTCGGCAAAGACGCCCGCTTGGCGAAGCGCGTCGCAGGTGTTCGCGTCAGGAGCGAGGCAGTGAACGAGGTTGCCCTGCTTGGCAATCGCGCGCGCTTGATCGGCGTCCTTCGCGCCAACGATGACGTAGAGGCCGTCGGCGTGCGCGCTCGATAACAGAACGAAGAACAGGACGGCGAGAAATCTTATTGGCATTGTTTGGCAATCTCCTCGGCCGACAGGGCGGCATCGAACTGTTTCACTTCGTCAATCACGCCCTCGAAGGCGTCGGTGATCTCGACGGCGCTGTTGCCGGCATCGAAACCGATTTCCATCCCCTGTCCGCCGTTGCTCGTCATCAGGCCGCCGGTTTTGGCCGAGGCGGCGAGTTTGCCGTTGACATACAACTCGATGCGGTCGTTGGCGACCACGCCGGCCAGATGAGTCCAACCGTTGCCGATTTTTTCGCGGCCCGCAACGATGTCGGCAGGCGCTTCTTTGGAGCGGCGAATCCCGAACTTTGGGAATCCGTCTTTGATGTAGAGCGAGTAACCGCAGAAGGCGCCTCCGCGCGCCACAACGACACCGGTGGGCGCTTCGGGTTTGATCCACGCCATGATCGTGAACGGCGTTTGGGCGACCGACGGTTTCTGGGTTCGTCCCAGCTCGATATATTTGCCTTTCCCGAAACGCAACGCCGCGCCGACCTTGCCTTCGGCAACCGTGCAGCCCTTGATCTGGCCGTCGGTGGCCTTGCCGCTCACGTCTTTGGCCACGGTTGAGCTCTTGTCATCGAAACTCCAATGCGCCACCAGCGCCGGCGTTTTGGTTTCCGTGCGCGCGGCTTTTGGAATCGCGCCGTATTCCTGCAACAGCCACGTGATGTGCGGCAGGTCGGCGTTCTTCTCCTTCAACATCGCCTTGAGCGGCTCGATAATTTGGGGATCGCGAATTTCGCGCAGCGCCCACGCCGCCTGATCGCGCACGCACCATTCAGGATCGCGCAACGCGCGCAGCAGAGCATCCGTTGCCCGCGCATCCTTGATCTCGCCGAGCGCGTAGGCGGCGTAGAAACGGTAGTTCTTGTCGCTGTGTTTCAACGCCTCGATCAGTTTCGGCACGTCACGCGCCGAGGCCAACGCTCGCGCTCCCTGTTCCTGCGCGGCACACGCGCCGGCCAGCGCCGCGAACACGAGACACCACATCATTTGATTTCCAACGGGCTGAATTCGGTCACGCCGTTCATCACGTAGTAGCCGACGTGGGTGATTTGTTTCAACGGCGCTGTCAGCGGCGCCTCGACGGTCTTGCCGGGGAGCGTCATCTTCACTTTTCTGGCAGCGAGGTCCACGGTCACCTCGACGGCGACCGGTTTGCCAGATTCGGAAACAAACTCTTCTGAAGTCGTGCCGGTCCTGGCCGCGCCTTGGATGATGTAACATTTCTTGGTGCGCACCCGGATGCCGCACTTGACGAGTTGATCCTCGGCAGTGCCGTCGCCGAAGGCGAGGAAGCCGGTCTGCAGTTTGCCTTCGGTGGTCGGCTGAATCTGCAACTTGAACGTGGCCGAGCCGCTCAGTGGCGCGGCGAGTTGTTTCAGCGCAAACCCGTTTTCGCCCTCATCCGCGACAAGTTTGTAGCCGAGGCCGCTGGTGGTGATGGCGACCCCGGAGACGACCTGGAAATCGGGATGTGTGCGCGACTCCGCCTTCTTCGGAGCGGGCGCGGTTTTCTTGCCGGTCCTGGCTTTTGAAGTCGTGGCGGGCGGGACCTTGTCGCTGGGTTTATCAGCGTCGGCAGGGCGCGGTGTCACCACCGGCTCGGTGGCGACGGTCAACGGCTGTCCTTTGTCGGCGCCGAGGCAGACGATCTTGCCGTCCATCGTCGTTATGTAAAGCCGTTGGTTGGCAGCGGCCAGCCCATCAAAGATCGGCACGAAATCGAGACGGTAAGCCGCCAGTTTCCGGCCATCGGCGGCGGAGACGGCGACGAGGCCGGCGCCGCGTTTTCCCTCGAAAGCGGCCTTTTGCTCGGCGAGTTTCTTTTTCATTTCGGGATCGGCAAGCGACTTGGCAGCCTGCTCTTCGTCCACCACATCGGGCGGTCCCGCGATAAACAACGTTTTGTCGGCCAGCGCCATTGCGGTGACCTGCAGGGCGACCGCGTCCGACCATTGATAGCCGAAACGCAACACGGGCGTGCCGGTCATGTTGCCTTTCGGTTTGCCGTCTTTTTTCAATCGCTTGGGCGGCTCGACCCCCATGCGGATTTGTTCGGGATTTTTCGAGGCGCCGAACAGATGAAACTCCAGCGGCGTGGTCCAACGATAATATTGCCAGAGCCGGCCATAGCCATAGACGTTCTGGTCGTCCATGACGAGGATCCGTCCCGCCGGTGTGAGCCGGCCCGCCTGATAGTAGCCGCCGGCACCGGAGGCCCAAGCGCGACCGAACACCCAATAGGTGCGATGCCAGAGCGTGTCGTCGAGAAAACCGGTCGGGCTGAACAAATGCCGATCTTCGCCTTGTTGATCTTTGACGTCGGTATAACCGATCGTCTTGCGGTTGCCATCCAAGCCGAACGTCAACGTACGCATATACACGTAGCGTCCGTCGCTGGACAGCACGTCGGGCAACGCGGTGGGCATGTTCAAACCTTTGATGTGGATTTGCAGATTGGTCTTCGTGTTCGGGTCGTTCTCGTCCATGACCGTTTCGGAGAGTTTCCTGCCGGTCTTCGGATCGAGCCGCAGCATCCGCAAACCGCCGTCGAGGAACATCGAGCGGCCGGCAACACAGTAGAGCGTGTCGTTCTGCACCAGCACGCTGCCGCTGACCGGCCAGACGCTTTCGATTTGCTCAAACGCAAAATGCCGGCGGTCTTCGGGCGCGGCGCGGTACCGCCACGCCAACGCGCCGTCGCTGGCGCGCAGACAATAAACGTAGCCGTCCGCCGAGCCGAACAACACTCGTCCCTGCCAGATCGTTGGTGGCGAATCCACGCGACCGCCAGCGGTGAAACTCCAGAGTTGTTGGCCGTTGCTGGCATCAAGGGCAATTACCTCGTGCCGGTCCACCGCCGCGACGAACACCTTGCCGCCGGCGATGACGGGCGCGCTGAGTCTGCCGCCGAGCGACGTTTGCCAGGCGTTTTTCAGATTCGTGGCGGGCACCGTGGTTTTCACAAATCCGCCGCGCGCCATGTTGCCGCGATAGGTCGGCCAGTCTTCCGGGGAAATTTCCAATTTGAAATCTGAAATGCCCGTCTGCTCCAGCCGTCCGGCGTCAGGGACATCCTGTTTCGGCTGCCAGTGTTTCGAGGCCGGAGCGAGCGCGTGGAAGCCGTAGAGTTTGGCGTCGAGATAACAGCCGCAGGGATGCGGCGGATTGTAGATCATGCCGTTGGCGGGCATGATGCCGTACAGACAGGCGCCGCGAGTCCAGTGATGACAGGTCCAGTGTTCGTTAACAAAATCCACGAACTCAATGCCCGTGCGCGAGTAGAGCAGATAACGATCCGTGGCTTTTTGCCGGTAACAACGCTGGTGGAACCAGTGCGTTTTGACGTCCGGCGGAAATTTCTTGACCAGTTTGCCGGTGCGCAGGTCGTAGCCGACGGTGTAGCCCACATCAGCGCTGTTGGCGGTTTCGCCGTGCCAGACGACCCCGTTGATAACGAAAATGTCTTTGGGGCTGCCGGAGTGGCCGCTGGGCAGATGCTCGGCTTCCCAAAGCCGTTTGCCGGTGCGCACGTCGAGCGCGTACATCGTGGTGGACTCGCCGCGCAGTTTCTTGGCGTCGCCGCTGTAGCCGGAGAACAACACCACCTCGTCGTGCACGACCAGCGTGGGCGCGGCGGAACTCTTCAACGTCCGCTGGTTCGGCGTCTCGCTGGACCAGCGGGCGGCGCCGCTTTGGCGGTCGAGGCAAACCACGTTGCGGCCATCGTGGAGATAGACCGCCTGCTTGTCCGCCGCGAGCGTTACCGGCATGATGGGCGTTTCCTTTTTCCACAGAGTCCTGCCGCTGGCGGCGTCCACGGCCATGACGAAGCGTGGCGCTTCGCCCCAGAGTCCGCCGGTCACGTCCGCGCGGATGTCGGCCATGGTGGCGAACACTTTCTTCGGATCGCTGCGCAGCGGGTGCCCGTCGGTGGTTACCAGGAACAACACTCCATTGTCGTAGAGGATTTCTTCGGTCACCTTGGTGCCGTCGTAGGTGCGCAACGTTTTGCCGGTGGCGGCATCCAACTCGCTGAGCGGATCATCAATATTCAGCGTCACATAAACCTTGTCGCCTACCGCCACGAGCCGGCGCGGCAGGATTTGCGGGCCACTCTTGAGCGGGTACATGTGTTCGTGCCAGCGCGCGATGGGACGTTTCCAGAGCAACGTGCCGTTGAACGCGTCGCGCGCATACAGATACCACGACGGCGGAATCAGGATCGAAGCACGCGGCGCTTCCTCGAAGATGTAGAAGTTGCGCCCGTTGGCCGATATCATGGCGCTGGCACCGGACATGTGATCGTGATGCCGCGAGTATCGCGGCCCGGCAACCCACTGCATCCGCTTCAGAAAATCAACGACCGTGTCGTGCGCGACGGCGTTGTTGCTGGGGTCGTGGAGATAGTGTGTCCACTCGTCAATTTCCTTCGGACGCGGCTTGGTGATCTTCCTGCCGGCGACAAGGGCAACGCCGTTGGGCGCGAGCACGCGCATGATTTCGTCCTCGGTCACGCGCGCGCTCTCGCTGACGACGAGGAAGTTCACAAAGTTCTCGATGTACGGCAGTCGTTGGCCGTCCCACCGGTCCACCGCCACCGGACCGTAGAGGCCGAGCGACTGAACGTGTTTGCGGGCCGCTTCGACGTTCCTCGGATCGGTGTCGAGGCCGTGGACAAGGAAGCTGTCACTGGCGCGCAACGCCGCCGTCAGGCGGCCATCGCCGCAACCGACATGCACGACGAGGCCGCCTTTGACGCCGGCAGCAGCGAGGAGTTGGCTGGCCTGCTCATCAGCCAGAGTCAGGGTCAGAGAACAAAAGAACGCTACAAGTGCGAGGGTCGTTTTCATGTTTTTCATGTTGGATTCACTTTCTTTCTACCAGACAAAGGACTTTCCCGTCCACTGTGGAAATATAGAGTTTGCCGTGCGCCGCGATCATGCCGTCAAAGACCGGCGCGCAGTCCAACTTCATTTCGCTGAGTCGTTTCCCGTCGGCCTTATTCACTGCCCACAGGCGCGCGCCTCTGCGTCCCTCGATACTCGCCATCGCTTCCGCCAGCAACGGCGATAGTTTCCCGTCGTCAACCGGCCGGACGCGAAGTTCAGCCAGCGCGGCCTCTTCGTCGAAACGTTCCGGGCCGCCCACCAGCAACACCTCGCCACTCAGCAGCATTGCGCGGACATTCAGCGGAACATTCTTGCGCCAATCGAACGAAAAACTGGTCGTCCATCGGCCCGGTTCCGTGTCGTCGTCTTCGTCCTTTGCAGCGGGAGGTGATTTTTTCTTTGCTGCGCGGGCGGCTCTCTTCGCCTCAACGGTCATTTCGCGAGTCGCCTGTTGTTGCGACGGGTTTTTCGGCGCGGCAAAAAGGCCGGCGCCCAGACGCGACGTGGCGTCGTCAAAGCCGAAGACCCGCGTCTCGTCGAAAACCAGAATCCGGCCGCCCGGTTCGGCCAATCGCGCCACGCCCCAGCCGCGTGCCCCGCTGTACATGTGTGTGCCATACAACCAGTAGGTTCGTTCCCAGGAGTAGTCGTCCACAAATCCCATCGAGCAAAACAAATGCGCTTTGCCGGTGCCGACCAGTTCCAGTTCCCGCGTGATGGCGACGCTGCGGAGGTACAAAGCGTTTCGGTCAGCGGAAAACACATCGGGCAACAACCCCGGCATCTCGCGGTCGGGCAACACCTTCCCCTGAAAGGGCGGGAACAAATCCACGCGCTCGCCCGTCTTCGGGTCGCGGCTGTAGTAGCGTTTTGTCAACAGCGGCTTGCCCGTGCGCAAATCGAGTTTGTGCAACCACACACCACCATCAAAATACGAGTTTCGGCCCGCCGCCACATACACCGCGTCGCCTTCCACCAACGTGCTGCCGTGCACGGGCCAGACCGATTCCAGTTGGTCGTGCGCCACGAGCCGCCGGTCCTCCGGCGCGGCGCGAAATCGCCACGCCAGCGCGCCGTCCGACGCGCGCAACGCATACACCCAGCCATCCCGCGCGCCGAACACCGCGAGTCCCTGCGCGAGAGTCGGCGGTGAATCCACCCGGCCGCCGGCGGTGAAACTCCAGAGGCGCTTCCCGTTGTCCGCATCCAGACACAGCACCACATGCGATTCCGGCAACGCGACCAACAGCTTTCCCTCCGCGCACACGGGACTGGTGAGTTTGCCGCCGAGTTCTGCCGTCCACCCGACCGCGAGATTCACAGGCACTGTGGTGGAGGCGCAACCGCTGCGCGCAGCGTCGTGCCGGTAGGTCGGCCAATCCTCATTTCTGCTTTCGGCTTTCTGTTTTCTGCTTTCCCCAAAGGCCGGGCCGCGTTCGAGCGGCTCGTCTTTCAACGTTTTGCTGTCGGCTGTCGGCTTTCGGGCCGGCGCCAGCGCGTGGAAGCCGTGCAGTTTGCTCTGAATGTAGCAGGCGCACTGGTCGGGCGGCAGATACAGCAGACCGTTGCACGGCAGCACGCCGTATCGGCAGACACCGCGAATCCAGTGGTGCGGGATGATCCGACCCGTGGCCACGTCAATGAATTCGACTCCCGTGCGGCTGGTCAACAGAAATTGAGTGGTCGCCTTCTCGCGGTAACACCGATGATGATGCCACGTAGCCCAGCCCTCCACGGTTTCAAACCGGCGACGCACCTCGCCGGTGCGCAGGTCGCGCACCGTGCGGAAATCGGCTTGCTTGTGCGCCGGGTTTTCTCCAAACCACACTTCGCTGCCGATGACAAATACTTCCGGCGACGACGTGTGTCCTTCCGCGCAGTCGCAACGCCAGAGCATCTTGCCGGTGGCGAGGTCCAGCGCAATCAGTTCGGTCTGGGCGGCGGTCCGACCCGTCCGCAGCCCCGGTTTGCGGTCGGCGCACAACACCACATCGCCGGCCATCAGCAACGTCGGCGTAAAATACGCCGCGCGCGGATACGGACTGACCCGCTCATGTCGCCAGAGCGTTTTGCCCGTGGCCGCATCCAGACAGTAAATGGCGGCCGGATTCTGAAACACCACGCGACGACCCTGTGCCGCCAGCGTCAAAGGCTGATAAGCGAACGTGTTATCGTCCTGTTTGCTCCAGAGCATCTGGCCGGTCTCGGCGCGAACGGCCACGAGCCGTTTCTGCACGGGCTGCGCGCGCTGCATGGCCGCTGCGCGCCGATCCACCTTCGCCGGATCCTCCGTGGTCAACACGCAAAACAACACGCCGCCCTCGCAAATGATCTCCTCGGTTTTCTCCGTGCCCTCATAGACTCGCACCGTCTCGCCCGTGGCGGCGTCCAGCGCTTCCACCGGACCAAAAAGACTGCGGGTCACATACACCCGGTCGCCGACGGCCACGAGCCGGCGAAACAAATCCGGCGGAAACGGAATTCGTCCTGACTGCGACGCCGGTTGCCACGTGGCCAGCGGGCGTTTCCAGAGCGTTGCGCCGTTGAAAGCGTCGCGCGCGACCAGCGACCACTTCGCCGGCAGAAACTCGTGGAGCCACTGCGGCCCTTCGTCCACAATAGCAAACAGCCGACCACCCGCCGAGACCATCGTGGAAATGGACGTCAGAAACTGATGGCTCCGCGAGTGTGGCGGGTCGCCTACCCATTGGATGTGATACGGCGGCCCCAGCATCGTGTCGCGGGCAACGGCGTTGTTGTCGGCGCCGTGCAGGAAATGAGTCCACTCGTCCATCTCTTTGGGACGCGGCTTGACAAATCTTTTCCCGGCAACCAGCGCGACGCCGCCGGGCGCCAGCACGCGCATTGCCTCCGCCATCTCAACGCGGCCATCGGCGTCGGCGATGAGCAGGTTCACCGAATTGTCCACATACGGCAACGCGCCGCCCTTCCACCAGTCCACGCTGACCGGACCGTAGCGACCCAGCGATTCGATGTGTTTGCGGGCGGCCGTCACGCTGGCCAGGTCCGTGTCGAGGCCGTGCACGATGAGATTGTCGTTGGCGCGCAACGCCGCCGTCAGGCGGCCATCGCCGCAACCGACATGCACGATGAGACCGCCCTTGACGCCGGCGGCTGCGAGGATTTCGGCGGCCCGCTCCGCGCCGCGGACGAGCGATAGCGGAGCGAACAAAAGAACGACGCTGAGTCGCAGGAGGGTTTTCATGGGCTTGTTAGTATTCAACACCGGGGAACAAACTAGGTTGCGTTTGCGTTCCCAAAGGCGTAGGCTCTGGTGTGTCGTTGGGGGGAAGATGCCCAACCGATCTCGCATCTCCGTTGTCGCCGCGCTCGCAGTCGCCTGCTGCTGGAGCGCGTTTCCGATTGCGCCGGCCGCCATGTCGAAACGCGCGCCCCTGCGCGATGGTTCCGGATACGCAGGCCACTTGTACTACGGGCTTGAGCAATGGCGCGCGGAATTGAAAGCCAACCCGAATAACCCGCACCTGATGAACGAGACGGCCATCGCGTTGCGCAAGGCCGGCCTCTACGAAGAAGCGGCAGAACTCGCGCAGCGTCTGGTCGCTCTCCGCAAGAGCACGCAGGGACCTGAGGGCATCGAGGTCGCCCGCGCGCTCAACAATCTCGCTGTCGTTTACGTTGACCAGGAACGGTATGCCGAGGCCGAACCGTTGTACCACGAATCGCTGGCGATCTGGCGCAAGCGAAAGGGGCCGGAGCATTGCGAAGTCGCGCGCGTGCTCAACAACCTCGGCGTCCTGAACCACAGACTCGGCAGGCACGCCGAAGCGGAACGTTACTTTCAGCAATCGTTGGCGATCTGGCGGATCAACTTTGGCGACGAACATCCCGAGTTCGCGCGCACCTTGGGAAATCTGGGAGACGTGTACACCGACTGCGGGTGGTATCCGGCGGCAGAAAAACACTTGTTGCAAGCGCTCTCCGTTTGGGAAAAGAGAGTCGGCCCGGAGCACCCGGATTACGCCTCGTGCCTGAATCTTCTGGGCAAACTCTACAAAGCGCAACGCCAACACGCCAATGCCGAGTCGTTGTACAAGGAGTCCATGGCGATTTGGATCTCGGTGATGAGCGAGAACCATCCGGAAGCGGCCCGGGTGCGAAAGAACTTGGAGAATTTGTATCTCCACCCAAACACGGTCACCACGAATTGCACGTTGTCCACCGCCCACATCTTCTCGCCAAGAGCACTCCGCGCCGCCGCGTCGTCGTGGGATGCGTGGCGCCTGACACATTTCAGCGCCACACAACTGGCCGACCCATCCATTAGCGGCCTGTTGTCCCAGCCGCGTGGCGACGGCATCGCCAACCTGCTGAAGTATGCGCTCAACCTCAACCCACTCGCCGCTTCGACCGCCGGCTTGCCGACACTGGGGCGGACAAATGACTTCCTCACGCTGACCTACACGCGACGAAAGCCTCCCGTTGACCTGCTCTACATCGTCGAGGCAACCTCCGACCTCGCCGGCGAGTGGAGCACCGACGGCATCAGCGAGATTGTCCTCAGCGACGACGGCGCTCTCCAGGTCGTCCTTGCGATTGACAGCGTCTCGCTCAGTGAAGCGACGAAACGGTTCATGCGGTTGCGCGTCATGTGGACCGGAAAGTAGTTTTCACGCTCCGCGCGCGCATCCCTACTTCGGTTGCAATCAGTCCGCTAATCCGCGAGAATAGGTGCAATGATCGCCAGCGTTTTCCAATTGCTGTTGTGCGCTGCCGCGCCATGGTGGCCGCAGTTCCACGGACCGCTGCGCGACAACGTCAGCAGCGACACCGGCCTGCTGCGAAGCTGGCCAGACGACGGGCCGCCGCTCGTCTGGAAATTCTCCGAGTGCGGCCGCGGTTACGCTTCCGTTGCCATCGCCAAAGGCTTGATTTTCACCACCGGCGATTTCGGCGACGAGGAATTTGTCCTCGCGCTGGACCTCGACGGCAACCTGAAATGGAAATCGCCCAACGGCAAAGCGTGGAAAGGCCCGCAGCCCGGCGCGCGCACCACCCCGACCTATCACGACGGCATCGTCTATCAGATGAACGCCTTTGGCCGCTTGGCGGCGTGGGAAGCCGCCAGCGGCAAACCCTTGTGGGCCGTCGAACTCGAAGAGCGATTCAGCGCAAAACATAATTTCTGGGGCTACGCAGAAAACGTCGTCATCGAAGGCGACCTGTTGCTGTGCATGCCCGGCGGGACCAAAGGACGGGTGGTGGCGCTGGATCGGCGCACCGGCAACACCGTCTGGGCCAATGCCGACATCCCCGACACCGCCGCGTATTCGTCGCCGAAAGTGGTCACGCACAACGGGACGCGCCTGTTCCTCACCTTGGCGCGCAAAAGCGTCATCGCCGTCAACGTGAAGACGGGCGAACTGCTCTGGTCGCATCCGCATCCGAGCACCTGCGACCAGAACGTCACATCGCCCATTTATCACGACGGCTGCGTCGTCGTCAGCAGCGGCCACAAAGGCGGCTGTCGGATGGCGAGGATCGCCCCCGATGGACGCAGCACCACCGAGGTCTGGTTCGGCACCGACCTCGACAACTGTCACGGCGGCCTGCAATTGCTGCGCGGATACCTCTACGGAAGCGGTTGCCGCCAGTCTCGGAAAGGCTTGGTCTGTGTCGAGTTCGCCACCGGCAAAACCGTGTTCACCGCGCCGGAAATCGGCAAAACCTCGATTACGTTTGCCGACGGCCGACTGTATTGCTTCGGCAACGACGGCTCCATGATGTTGGTGGAGGTGACGCCCCAGCAAGCGAAAATCGTCAGCAGATTCACGCCACCGTGGCCGGAGAAGCCGCCCTGCCTGTCGCACCCGGTCGTCTGCGGCGGACGACTTTATCTGCGGCACCTGAACACGCTACTCGTCTACGATGTCCGCGCCAAGTGAGTCGCCGATTATCGGCGCGCCGTCGGTTTTGTCAGTGCGACGCCTTCGCGCCGCAAAATGGTCGCCTCAACGCGCGGCACATACATCTGCGTCTCCGCCGGCAGGCGCGTGGCGATGGCGTCGAACGTGGCGGCCTTCTCGCGTGCCAGCAAAGTGCGCACGCGGGTCTCGCCGGCGTTGTACGCGGCCAGAGTCAAACGCCAATCCCGGAACCGGTCATACAGGTAACGGAGGTACTTCGCCGCTGCCTGCGCATTCTTGTCCGGGTCGGCTCGCTCGTCTTGTGGACGCAACTTCAATCCCATCATCGTCGCCGTCGCCGGCATCAACTGGAACAGGCCCACCGCGCCCACCGGCGACCGCGCGCGCGGGTTGAACGATGACTCCACTTCCGCCAGCCAGACCAATTCTGTCGGAATCTTCTGCGCTGCGAAATGCGGCTTCAGCCGCGCCGCGAGCCTGGCCGAAGGCGACACGGCGGGTTTCTTTTCCAATCGTTGCTGCCACGCTTTGCGGAGAGTTTCGGGAGCCGGATTGGGCGCGGGTTTGACGGGTGGCCTTGCCGGTTTCAGTTCCTCGGCCATTTCGAGATAGTCGAGGCGCGTTTTCAACCATGCTGCCAGCGGCTGGGTCTCCTCGTACTGTTCCAGCAACGGCAGCAGCGCCGTGGCGGTCTGTCGCAGTGCCGCCAGATCGAGCACATACTCGCCTTGAAACTGCTCCTGCAGCTTCCGGCACAGTTTGAGCAGTTCCTCCTCGTCGAGTTCAAACTCAATCTCCGTGTGGGCGGGCATCGCGCCGAAGATCAAACAGAGACCGAGAAACAGGGCGTTTCGAGCTTTTCTCATCCTCGTTTCACGCAATCACTGGCCGGTGTTGTGTAACAAAAAACCGGACGGGCGTCGCAAGGGGACGGCGCGGGAACCATGCGACGGCGACAGCCGCTGCGGGCGTGTTCATTGCCCTTTGGTCACTTGACCGGGGACGGGCGCAGGGACGGTGATTTGCGGGCGGTTGGTGCAATACCAGTCGGATTGTTTGCCGTCGGCGCTGACGTAGCCGGCCTTGCCTTTCTTTCGGCCCTTGAGTCGGCCGAGTTCGTCGTAAAGAGCTTTCGTCAACGGGTCTTCGGTGCCGTAGTGTTTGCGCATTCGCTTGGCGATGTCGTGGATGTTGTTGACGGCTCGTTCGTATTGCTCCTGCAGACACTTGAGGCGAATCTGCACCATGAAATCCTTCGGGTCGCCTCGTTCCAACGTTTTGCGAATTTGTTCGCGGATGATGTCGAGGTCGCGCAGGTTCATTTCGGTGCGGAACAGCGCGTGGGAGCGCAACGCTTCCTCGGCCTTGAGGGCGCGGGCTTCAGCTTCCCAGTCGCGTGTGATGGCGCGACAGATGCCGTTGATCATGAGCACCTCGCCGAGGCCGCGCAAGGTGCCGTTGCCCCAGCTTCGCCAGTAATCGGGGTCTTCGCCGGCGGCGTGGGCGCGCGCTTCTTCGGCGGCGATTTCTTCGTTGGCGATGTGGGTGCCGAGGTTCCAGCAACTCAACTCCTTGAGTGCCTCGCCCCATGCCAGGAGGCGGGCTTCGATGCCCCAGTGGTTGTTGCCGTATTTGCGGTCGGCCTCGTCGAGGAACTTGTCCCGCATCTGCAATCCGTGTTCGATGCTCCCGATGGCGGCGGGGATCATGGTCAGTTCCCACGCGCCGTTGATCAACGCTCGCAGTTGGCTCGGTTCGCGGCCTTCTTGCAGGGCCTGATCCACTTCTTTTTCCCAGCCGCTGGCGGCACTGTTGAGGATCCAGAGACTGGTCATCACGCGACCGCCCCATTGTTTGGCGAGGTCTTTGGCGCCGAGTTCGTGGACGACCGCCTCCTGTGGCGGCGGCGCGCCTTCTCTTGTGGCCTGGTGAATCGTTTTGCCGGTCTCGCGCATCAGCATCTCGCGTCCTTTCGGCGAACGCGGGTCAACGCCGGTCATGCGCTCGGTGAGTTTCGGATCGTTGCGGGCCAGCTCGTTGATGCGGGCGCGCTCTTTCAGCTCCATGCGGGCGGCTTCGCGTTGAAGCTGGCGGCCTTGTTCGGCGCGGCCTTCGCGGTTGAGGCGTTCGACCTCGCGTTGCATTTGTTCACGTCGCTGTTGCGTTTGCTGGCGGGCGGTCTCATGGGAGCGTTGGAGTTGTTGGCTCGATTCGTTGAGGTGCTCGCGGGTGGAACGCGATTTGGCTTCGGGTTTGTCGCCGAATTTGCGGACACCGGCTTCTTCGGGGGTGCGAGCGCGACTGAGTTCTTGATTCTTCTTGTGCAGACCGGGGTTGTCTTTGGCGGCGCCGGTGGTTTCGCCGGCTTTGCGGACGCCGTCGGCGATTTTGCGGGGATTGGCTTTGGCGGGGTCTTTCAGCGAGATGCCGCCGTCGCTGGCTTTTTGGGCTTGTTGGGCGACTTTGCTGGTGGGTGTTTCGGGGCCGCCGGGTTTTTCGCCGGTGCGGGCGTTGGTGGCGCCGGGTTTTTTCTGAGCGATTTTGAGCCACTCGAATTGTTTGCTGATTTCGCGGGTGAAACTGTTGATGTCGCTGAACCCGCATTCGTTGAGCACTTTGTTGGCCTCGGCGATGGCCTTCGGGTCCCACGGGGTTTTGGCGGCGGCATCCACAGCGCGGGCGGCACGGCGGATGTTTTCGTGGAGTTTGCCGACATCGTAGCCCTGCATGGCGTAGCCTTTGCGGATGTAGTGGAGCATTTCGACGGCTTTGCGGGCCTGCGAGAAACCTTCGCCTTGACCGTAGTTTTTGACGGCGTCGCCGACTTTGGTTTCATACATTTTTCCGAGGCCGGTGGGGTCTTGGAGTTTGCCGCGGCCTTTCTGGACGCGGACAGCGTTGGATTCCATGGAGGGGTTTTTGGTGTATTCGAGTTTGCCGGTTTTTTCGTTGTAACGGATGTGCCCTTGGTCTTTGAAGTCCATGCTCGCTTCGCCGTGGATGGCGTCGGTGCCCAATTGCTGATGGGCTTCGGCCCAGTGATGGGGATCGGTGCCCGGCGGCGCGCCGGTTTCCTCCGCAAAAATCTTGTACGAGGTTTTGTCCCAGCCGGTTTGGTGGCGGGGGATTTCGACATAGACGCCCGGTTCAACCTCGACGACGGCGCGATAGTCGCGGTCGGTGTTGAGCTTGGCGCCGGGTTTGGCGCCCGGCGTGCCGAATTCGACGACTTTGACCGGTTTGCCGGCCAGTTCCGGGTGTTTGCTCACCCATTCTTGAAAGCTCTTGCTGTTGGTGATTTCCTTTTGCAAGCGCGTATCGTGGCGCCGGTAAATCTCCTGGCGGGTGCGGTCGAAGGCTTCTTTGACTTCGGGCGGCCCGTGTCGGTCGAGGTGGCGAACCTGTTCGGGGTGTTTCATCAAATCCATGACGGCCTTTTCGCTGGTGAACCATTCGCCCTTGTCGTTGCGGGTCATGCTCTCGCGGATGGTTCGGATCCACGGCGCTTCTGCGTCGGACACGGCAGCGAACGCCATCGGGAGCCGGATCACGAATCGTTCCCACCATCCGAGTGCGCGCTGCAACGGGGTGCCGTTGTCCGCGAAGATGTCTTCGTCGTAAGTGGGCAACACGGGCGGTTTGGCGCCGGGCGCGGGTTTCCAGAGCGTGGTGTCGGTGTTTTCGATGAACCAATACTCGTCGCGCTCGACGATCCGGTAGCCTTTTGCTTTCATCGCTTCGAGGTACTTTTGTGCCGCCTCTTCATCGGTGGCAATGAAACTCAACTCGCCGAAGATCGAGTCCATGTCCATGTCCTCGTCGTCGAGGATGCGTCCTTCGAGTTTGAGGTCGGCGAGCACGGCGTCATGTTCCTCGACGCGCCAGTCGGTCAGTTCATCGCCGAAACGCGGGGCGAACTTGTCGTGAACAACCTGCATGGCGTATTCCCAGCGTTCCTTGATGCGTTGGTATTCGGGGTGATTCTCGTTGAGATCGCCGCTGGCGGTGTAGGCCTCTTTGGGAATTTTCGCCTCGTATTCGGCGAGCGTCCGTTGCAACGCCTCGTCGTAGGCCCGGCGTTCGCGTTCGATGTGGCGCGCTTTCGGGTCGCCCGCGGAAACGATTTTCTCGGCGGGACCGAGGTTTCCGCGCTGGAGCGGCGGACGCGGCGCGGGCGGGTCTTTGATCGGCCCGGCGGGCGGTTTGGGCGGATTCAGGTAGCTCTCGCGCAATTGTCGGGCGTATCCGGCCAGCGAATGACGGTTCGTGGCGCCGGCTTTTTCCTCGGCCTCGATTTGTTGGAGCAACTGGACGGCGGCGTCCTTCTGGCCAGCCAGATTCTGAAGGATGGCGAGCGCGGCGCGGAAGCGGTTGTCGCCGCCTTTGGCGAGCATTTCCTGGCAGAAGGTTTTGCCGCGCTCGACTTCGCCGTGATTGGCGTAGATGGCGCCGAGCAGGCCGATGTATTGGCCGTCGGGTTTGCCGCCGTCGCCGCGCGACAACGTCTCCAATTCCTCCGCTGCGCGCTCGAAACGCTCGGCGGCCATGCAGGAAGCGGCGAGTTTGAACCGGCATTCTTTGCGGCTCGGATCGAGTTTCAGTGCCTCGTCGTAGGCCTCCTGTTGGAGGTAGGCGGCAATCGGTTCGGACGAGAAATTGTAAAGGTCGCCGAGCATGTCCCAGCGGTTGGCGTGGGACGGATCGAGCCGAAGGCAGTTGGCGATGTATCGCTGCGCCGTCTCGAAGTCGGCTTTGCCGGCGTGGAGGTTGCCAATCTTCCAGCGCAACTCGGCAAGCTGTTTCAGCAGCGCCTCATCGGCCGGCGCGGCGGCGACCTTCTTCATCAATTCGCGCTCTTCGGTCTGCAGCTTGTGCAACTTCGGGTCCACCGGTCGGGCGACCACAGCATTCGGGGCGTGCAACACATCCGCCGCGATGCCGCCTTCCAGCGCGATGACGCCGCGCGGCTGCGCCTCGGCCTGTGGAGGAACTTCGTCGGGTTTCGGTTGCGCCGTCGAGTTGACGGTCAGCTTCAACGAACGGGTGGCGCCGCGCGCATTCGCCACAACAACCTCGATGAGGTTCGGCCCGTAGTTCAGCAACACTTCGCCGTCAGCCATTCCGCTGCCAAGCTTCATCGAACGCCACGGACCGTTGTTGACGCGGACAGCGGCCAGCGCAGCGTCGTTGCCGGTCTTGAGTTGGACGGGCAACGTGCGCGTGGCCACGTCGCCGGCGGGCCGGCTGATCCACTCGGCGTCGGGCGCGGGCGCGTTGACGGTGACGCGAACGGTTTGCTCGATCTGGTTGCCGCCGCTGTCAGTGACGCGGACGCGGATTTCATGCGGGCCGGGCTGCAACAGCGCGACTCCGCCGAAACCCGGCGGCGCGCCGCTCGCCAGCTCGCGCCAGAGACCGCCGTCCACTTGCGCCTCGACTTTCGCGATGCCGTTGTCGTCTTCGGCTTGCGCCTCGATCGGGCAAAGCGTGTCGGCGAGCGTGGAGTCTTTGGCGGGACTGACGATGGTCAGCGTCGGTTTGGCGTCTTCACCGGCGATGTCCACGCTGATCATAGCCTCGTTGTTGTCGCGGTTGGGTTCGGCGAGGTCGTTGTCCGGGTCCACGACGATTTTCAGCGTGTGTTTGCCGGGCGCGGCCTTCCACGGGAGACTGGCCATCACGCGACCGCTCATCGGCGCGTCCACTTCGGCGCGGGTCAGCTCGACGCCGCGTTCGCCGGGCAGGGAGCGGACGAGGGCGACAGCGAGTTTTTCGGTGCGCGCGGCGCCGACGTTGCGGATGGGAGCGGAGACGATGATTTCGCGGCCTTTGACAAGCTCGCCGCTGAGCTGGATTTCGGCGGAGGAGACGCTGTAGTCGGGCGCGTCCAGAGTGAGACCTTTCATTTCCTTGAATTGTGCGCGGGCTTTTTCGGGCGACTCGGCGACGACCCACTCGTGGGAGCCGATCATGCGAGTGAGGATGCGGAAATCGTTGCCGACGACGTAGTGGCCGCCGCGCAGGTGGCGGGTTTGCATCTGGATGCTGTTGCCGGCGGGGCGACCGTCGGCGCCGAAGCGCAGGATGTCGGGCGGGATGCGGAAGGTGTGGTTGCCTTCGGGGATGACGTCGCGGAGCTGGCCGATGATGCGATCGTTGAAGACGACGTCCACGTCGTGTTTTTCGTAGGCGGAGCGCGCCCAGGGGAGTTTGAAGTTCAATTCGAGCCAGGCTTCGACGAGGTTGGTGCGTTCCCAGCCGTTGGCGGTTTTGAAGGCGGAGAACGCGAAGACGCCGGTGCCGCCGGGATCGGCGTGGACGAAATCAATCTGTCCGTCGCCGTTGGTGTCGTCGCCGACCCAAAGGACGTTGGTCTTTTCGTCCATGACCTGCCAACGGTCGGGTTTGCCGTCGCCGTCGGTGTCCTGCGGATTTTCTTTGGCGGCCCAGTTGACGGTGTCGGGGTCGAGTTGGGCGACGCTCTTCCAACGCTCCACAGCGGCTCGTTCGTCGGCGGTCGCTTCGGGCGCGCTGAGGTCCATGCCTGGCACGAGCGCGACGTGGAAAACGCGCTGACCGGGCGGCAGCGCGAACTTGACGGGCTGCGACGATTCTTTGCCAACGGCTCGGGCGATCACTTTGCCCTCGATGCTCTGAAAACCGTCGTGGAGCTTCGGTTTGACGGTCACATCCAGGCTTTGTCCGGCCTGCAGAAACCCGTGGCTCATCACCGGGTCCACCACCAAACCGGGGTCGGCAACCAGCGCCAGATCGGTGAGCGGGTCGCCCTGGTTGAGGAGCCGAAAACGATGCGCCAAACCGTTCGGCGCGGCGCCGAGGTCCTGCCACGCGAGGTTCACAACGGGCAGTTTCACCTGCACCTCCACCTCGGCCTCGTCCGAGAGCGCGCCGTCGGTAGAGACCAATCGAATCGGGAACTTCACCTGCGGTTGGTTGACATCTTGCGCGCTCATGCCGAGCCAAAATTCGCGTTGCTCGCCCGGCTTCAACTCGAACGGCGCACCCTCGGAGCCTTCCCCGACGAAACCGACCAGCAAATGACTCTGCTCGGGCGGTTTGCCGCATTCGAGGCGAACGATGAGCGGTCTCTCGCCGTGATTGCGGACGGCAATGGGCAGTTTCTGATCGTAGTCGCGTTGAATCAGGCCGCCGAACTTCGCCGCGCTGAACGCCAGTCCTTTCACGCGCGTCACGGTTCGAATCGGGCCGGGTTCGGCGCCGCCGATAGGTTGGAACTCGTAGCGTTTGCCGGCTTCCAGATCGCGGAGCGCGACCATGCGGTTGTGGCCGCTTTCGCCGGTGGCGACGTGCCATTCGTTCGAGCCGACGAGCCGGTAGCGAACCTGCGCGGGACCGAACGCAGCACCTTTCCAACGGACACGGACTTCGTTGCCCGAAATGGTGGCCCCATCGGTAGGCTGCAAATCGAAGTAGTCGGACACGCGGACGGTCCGCCGCAGCGTCGCGGTCTCGCCCCTAGCGTCGGTGGCGGTGACGACGAGCTTGTGTTCGCCGGGGCCGAGCGTTTCCCACGGCACATCGAAGGTGAACGGCATCGAGTAACTCGTCAACGGCGGGCGACCGTCCACGCTGAGTGTCATCCGCGCGATCTTTGCGCCGGTGTAGCTGATGGCGCGGCCGCGAGCGGGTTTGTCGCTGTCAATCGTCTGTCCTTCGCCGGGGTAATCGAGCACGGCGTAAACGCCTTTGCGTTCGCGCGGCCCGGTGGCTTCGACCCAGAACGGGATGCGGGTGCGGGTGCCGTTGGCGGCCTCGACGATGGCGACGGCGCGATACACGCCTTCCGCCGGGTAACGAAACGTTCCCGGAACATCGAGCTGTTGTTTGCCGGTGCCGTCGGGGTCCACAACGACTCTGGCGCCTTTGGGGTAGCCAGGAATCTCCGCGCGAGCGAACTTCACCAGAGTCGGGTCGGTCGGATCGTGGGACGGCGTGATGGTTTCGGCGGCCAGTTCGCGACCGGCGAGGTCCACCAGGACGTAGCCGGGTGCGGGTGAGACGCCGTTGTTGCCCCACTCTTCAAATTCGAGCCGGTAACGGGTGGGACCTTTGGCGGCGAAATCGAGTTTGTGGTTGGAGCCGCCGAAGAAACCCTGGTCGTGGATCAGCGCGCCGGTGCGATCGTCGAACAACTGCAAGTAAATCTCCAGCGGGTTGCGGATGCGGACGCAAAAGTTGGTCGCCACGGGAATGTCGAATACGAATCGGTCGCGGTCACCGATCTGATCAATCCAGAACGCTTGCGCTTCGCCGAGTTGCAGAGGCCGAACCGGGTCGGTCGCCAGCGGAACGGTTTCCTGTGGCTCGGCGCGGATCAGGCTGACGCAAAGCTCTTGCGGAATGGGATGGGCGCCGTTATCGCCCCACTCGTGCAGTTCGAGGAAATGCTCGCCGGGCAACACATGCGCATCCAGGGTCAATCCGGTGGTGCCGCCAAACCAGCCGCGATCGGCCACCATCCGTTGTTTGGCGTCGCGGAAACACGCCCAGAGTTCGAGGAAAATCCGTCCGCTTAGACGCAACAGACCGGGGTGATCCACGTAGAAACGATACCAATCGACGTCGCCGGTCGGCAGGATGTTGTTGCGAATCGGCTCGTTCAGCTCCAGCGGCGTGGCCCAGTCGGGTTTGTCGTTGCGCCCCAAAAGCTCGATCTCGTCGCACGGCTCAAAGAAATTGCGGAGCACATACGGCGACGGCGAACAACCATTGTCGCCCCACTCGTGGACTTCGAGGAGGACGGTCGTCGGACCGGCGGGTTCCCATGAGCCGTGCAGCACGCCGTTGGCGAAACAGGCGGCGTCGGCAAGTGGCTTGCCGTTGACAGCGCGCAGGACCACGAGCAACTCCATCGGCGAGGTGCCGAGAAAGTGGAACCGTCCCGATGACGGGATGTTGACCAGATAGCGATGAACGTTGCCGTTGGGGAAAATGTAGCTGGCCGCCAGCCCGTTCAGCGGCATTTCGCGCACGGCGGCGACAACGCCGGGACGGAGCGCGGGATCGTCAATGCCATCGTCGGTGATCATCTCCAGCCGCAACGTGTACGGCACGGTGGACTCGCCGTTGTCGCCCCACTCGTGGACGACAATGTGGTGCGTGCCGCGTTTGACCTCGGCAATGAGCGTCATCGGCGCATTGGGATAGACGCCGACGTCGGCGATCGGTTTGCCGCTGGCCTCGCACAACTGGACCAGCCGCTCGATCGGATGCGGCGGCATCGTGATCCGCACATGACCGGCTCGCGGCGCCTCGAATCGGAACCAGTCCGTGTCGCCCGCCGGACAAATGCAGCCGCGGACCTCCTCGTTGATACGAATCGGACGCGCCAACGGCAGCGCGTTGTTCGGCTCGAACGGATCGGGCGCGGGCGTCGCGCTGACGAGGAGTGTCAACGGCTCCGGCGTCGCGCCATTGTCGCCCCATTCACCCACCTGGATGACGTAGTCGCCCGCCGGCAGCGCCCCGACATCCAACACGTTTTCTGAATTGGCAAACGCCCCGCGGTCGCGGATCACCTTGCCCTCCGTCGTCAACAGTTGCATCAGCGTTTCGATGGGCGTTTTTGCGATCTTCAACTGCACCGTGGCCGGCTGCTCGAGCCTGAACCGGAAAAAACGACGCTCCCCGACCTTCGCGATCTTGAACGGCACCGGCACACCCGTGGCAATGACCTGCGCCGACGCGATGGCGAGATTGTTCTCGGCGGGCGCAATCGGGTCGGTTGCGTTCAACAACACCGTGCAGGAGCTTTGCGTCTTCAGTTCCGCCGGCACAACGGCGCTGGTGTGCCCGGCAGCTTTTGCGAAGACGGTGATCTGCGGACGGGCCATGTCCAGTTCATCGTTGGCGTTGCGCCAGTTGACCTGACCGAGCTTGAGATTGGAGAAAGTGACGCGACCCTGCGCATCGGTTTTGCCCTCGGCGATTTTGCCCGACGGATAGGCCTCCGCCAGCGCCACATCGGCGTTGGACACGGGTCGGCGCGAGCCGGCCTCCAACACGGTGATGGTCATTGCCGCCGGGCTGCTCGGCCGCGACAAGGTGAACGCGGCTGGCGGTTCTTTCGACCGGATCTCCCAGTCAAACTCCTTGTCGGCAAAACCCGGCGCGGAGAGTTTGACACGGTACAGCCCCACGGGAACGTCTATGATGAAAAACTTCCCTTCCCAATCTGTCGAGAGCGAGTAATCGCCTTTGAGCGCGGCTTTCGTTTCTTTGACCTTGAGGCTGATGCGCGCGCCGGCAATCGGGCCGCCTTGACCGTCCGCCTTCACCGTGCCCGACACCGGCGTGGTCACGCGCGGCGCCAGCGTCAAATCCAGCGGTTGGCGAACGCCCGCGGGCAGCTCCACGTCGCGTTCGAGACGGTCGAAATCCGGGTGCGCAATCACCAACTTGTATTTGCCGGCGGGAACGCCATCGAAGGTCGCCGCGCCGGCGGCGTCGGAAACAGCCTGTCGTCCGCCGAGCTGGGCGTAAACCGCGCCAAGCGGTTTGCTGTCGGCCTGGTTTTTGAGTCGGACGGTAAACGGACCCGGATTGGCGAGCACGGTGGCGGCCAGCAAGAGAGACACCCAGTGCCATTTCATATTTGCGTCCTTTCGGTTGTGCGGCGGTTAGTTTTCTTCGGTAGGCTGGATGGCGTTGTAGCGTTTTTCCAACTCATCGTGTTGCTTCTTCAATGCCTCGAACCTCCGCATGGCGGCGGCCCGTTCCTCGGCCGTGGCGGTCTCTGGCAGCGCCAGCGTCTGTTGCATCTGGCGGGCGATGGCCATCATTTGCTTGTTCAATTCCATCCGTTGCGCCAGTTGTTCGTAGGTGAACTGCGGCTCGCGTTTGATCACGCGCGTCTTCTGCGGCCAGTACTGCCACGCCAGCGCGCCCGCAATGGCCAGCGTCATCAGGACGAAAGCCGCGACCTTGCCGCCCTTGCCGGGCTTCGGCGCCGGCTCGGCGTGAGCGAGGTCTTCCTCAATGATCTTGGCCAGCTCCGGGTCCATGGGCACATTCGCTTTGCGCAGCGCGTGGAAAATGCGCGGGAACTCGGTCAGATGATTCATCCAGAGCTTGAGCACGCGCCCGTCTTTCATGCGAATGGCAATGCCGTAGGCCTCCTCGAACGCACCGATGAGAATCGGCCCGGCTCTGCGCGGTTTGGCCAGAGCAATGAGAACGGCCAGAATCCGCAGCCACGTGGGCCAGCCCCATTTCGCCGGCTCGATGGCGACCATGTCGGCAAACGCATAGTCGCCGGCGCTTGACAGCTTGCAAATGGACAGTGCGTCGGGGGTGATTTTCACGGTGAAACAGGCATACCAGAGCGCCACGATCGCGCTGGCCAACCCGGCGCAGCCGAGCAACCACATCACCAGCGTCAACGGCCACCAGCCGTTGCGGAAGCCGAAGACATCCACCGGCTCGGAGGCGCGGGCATTGGTGGTGATGACGAGGATCGGCAACGAGAAGAAAATCACCGTCATGAACAGACCGAGGAAATCGGGTACCACCACGGCGGGCGCGGTGCTGTAACGAAGTTCGTCGGCGCCCTTGCGATACCATGGGATCGCCGCGTACACGAGCAGCCCGGCAATGAACCACCAGACGGCGTGTTGGCGCAGCGGATACAACAGCCAATTCGGCGCATTGTGGAAGGCGGATTGCGGGCGCTCGTAGAGCACTTCCAGATAGCGAGGCTGGTCGCCATCGCGCAGCGCAACGTAAGTGAACCGATCGTTGTCGCCAAGCCTCCTCTGCAATTCCTTCAGCGGTTCATCGTTCGTGTGAAAGTACAGCATGTAGGATCCGTGTCCCACACTCACGTGCCGGGCCAATGCGGTGGACTTGCCGCTCAGCGTGTCTTTGACGCCGCGGTAAAAGTCGGCCCACGGCTGGCCGGAGACCTCAATCAGGCGGCCCTCGGTTTCCCTGGCGATGTATTGATCTAGCGAAAGATTGGACGCGGCGTTGATGGTGGGATCGTTGGGGTCAAGTGCCATGCCGCTGACGCGACTCATCATGCGGATGTTCGAGCGCATCGAAGCGGCTTTTTGTTTTTGGAGCTTCGCAAAGTCCACGTCCCGCACCCGAAACAACGCATCGGTGGGTTTCACAATCCCCCAGGCTGTCAGTAAGGCGCCACCCAGAAGACAAACTCGTCGGAGAATCTCCAGCGCGCGGTTCGGCCCGAACCTTCGTATTTCACTCATGGGGCACACTCCGGCTTCACGATGGCCGCCACTATAACCCCGAAAATCCCGCTCGCAAGGCCGAAATGTCTGAGACGCAACACTTCAACCTCTCCGGGGCCGTTCCACATTTTCGCCGGAAGGCAAGCCGACAGCAGGATCGCCGCCGCAGCAGCGTGCAAAAACAAAATGGGTACAAGGGTAACCTCGCTCCGCTCGGTTGCTGAAGATGATGCGGAGGAGCGAGTGTTGCCCGATACTATTATTGTTTTCCGCACTCATCGTCCGTTGTCCTCTTCAGACGGCGCGCAGACTATCCAACCACCATGCGCTTGGTCAACATCATCCTCTCGCAAAGGCAAAGACCCATTGCCGGAACAATAGCGGTTCTTCGACTTCAGTCTCTGATGGCCGAACGACGCTGGCGGCGGTCACATTCTCCTCCGCCCACAGGCCGTAGGCCACACCGGCACAGGCGCACCACACCCGCACCAAGACCAACACCGCCACGCAACGCGCGGATCAACAAGCCGCAGGCCCGCAACCTCCGCGCGTCGGTCGCCGTCAACAGCAGGCACAACCGCCCGTTGCATGGCGACGACGACAGCGTCAACAGCAACGGAGCGTGCCGGTGCTCGTCCAAACCGAACGGCACCCGTTCCCCGTGATACCAGACGCTGCGCCCAAACGCGCGTTGCTGGCGACAGCCGACCTTGCGACGGAAGCAGAACGGCGTCGCCAACGGACCGCAAACA
>Ga0272448_1000896_pt1 | contig 42656 bp, 28 predicted proteins | sample YNPCB0191_FD_202220 | JGI IMG/M metagenome (GOLD analysis project Ga0272448, IMG submission 202220) | Hot spring sediment microbial communities from Yellowstone National Park, WY, United States - YNP-CB-019-1 | ecosystem: Environmental > Aquatic > Thermal springs > Hot (42-90C) > Sediment...
CATTTCCAGGTCTGAGCACATACACCGCTGAATCAATCTTGAGTTTTAAATTCTTCAGATTGACCTGTATCTGGTAGATTGGGGAGTTAACTGTGAGAGAGCTCTCGTCTGTGGCTGTAATGTAGTATTTCAGGATGCCAGTGAGTGCCTGGGCAGGAATCACCGTCTCATAGAACCCGTCTGTGGTATTTCCACTGCTCTGCGTGGTGTTGAGTTCTAACCAGGAGGAACCACCAGGTGGAGAGTAATAGAGGTGCATGTCACTCAGATTCCTGGCACTTGTGACATGAATTGAGATGTTTATCGTGGTATTGACAAATGTGCTCTGCGGGGCACTTACCCTTAGTGAGATTTCCCATCGTGTGGTGAGAGGATAGCAGTCGATTACAGATGCATTGCCGTCCAGCACATATGGATTATCTACAATTCCGTTTCCATCAGCATCCGGGGCAGTCCATTCTGACCAGAAGTTACCTTCAGTGCTCGTGTTGAAGTAATTCTCTCCAGCATAAGCCAGTGCCTGGTGCATTCCATTATTGTTGTTCAGAAAATTATTGTGGTGTATTTCATTTTCAGTGCCACTTACGATGGAAATCGCATAGTTTGCGTTTGCCTCAAATATGCAGAAGGTGATGGGATTGTAATTCGATTCAACTATGCATACGCCTGCGCCATTTAACGATATGTTGTTGCCAGTTATAGCAATCATTTCGGATTTGTAGAGGTAAATTCCAGTGTCGTGATTGCGGTATATGCTGCTGTTTGTGATGGCACATCGCCTGCAGAATCCCATCTCTATGCCATAATTTGCGTCTGAGATATACAGCTGATTGAGTGCAATTGAAGTGCAATTCGCAAGTATAATCTGTGCTGGCGATGCAGGAATTGTGCCCGCATATGCATCCTTCAGATATATCACAGATTTTCCATTTACGGTGTTGGACTGCGGTATATTGTGGGTATTCCAGTTTGAAATTTGCTCGCCCGTGATTTTCAATCCACAATCATACATTGCATTGTTGAGTATCTGGCATGCAGTTGAGTTATCCAGCCATATTCCGCACCCCGAGTTCGAGATGTTGTTTCCCTCAATCTGTGCATTGCTCACATTCATGAGACATATTGCAGTCCCGTATGGTGCCTCTGCATTGCTTGTTGCTGAAGATAGTTTGCAATAACGGAGTACGAAATGTGCGGTGGTGTTTTCTATCCAGACAGCGTATGACCCGCCCTTTGCATCAATCTCCCAGTATTGAATCACATACGGGTCTCCCTGCGTCCCGCTGCCAGCGACAACGCCATTTGACTGGTTGAATTGAGAATCACCAGCGATGTGTATGGGCATTCGTGTGGGCGGTACATAGGTGAAGGAAACGGTCACATAACCAGGTGTGGGCTTAGGGACATCAGGGGATTCGCCTGAGATTTGCGTGTAGTTGCCTGGCAAGTATGTGGAAATGTAGTATTCCACCTTGAATGAACTGATTGTGCTTGCACTGCTACCTGAGCCGATGCTGAGGAAGAATGAAGAGACGCCAGATTGCCAGTTTTGCTTGAATTCAGTAATGTCAAGGCACATAAATGCGGGAAAATTATATGAGCCACCATCCCAGAGCGGGGTTCTTGTGGCATATGGTGTAGAATATGGTCCAATACCGAGTTTAACTGCAGCATTTCTGCTTCCTGTACTGCTGAATTTCCACACGGCAATGAGTGAGGGTTCATATTTTATCTTGTCAATTGCCCGATATGCATAGTCAAATACCGCTGCAATTTCTTTGAGTGCATTGTAGGTTATCCAGTAATAACCGCCTGCACCCCAGTTCGTGCCCCATGAGTTCACAACCTTGAATGCACCTACATCTCCATCATCCGTGATGCTGTCATCGTATCCAACGATTGTCTGTGCATGGTTCAATGTACTGGAGGAGTACTCCGCTGATGAAATGATATAATTACCATCCGCAAAGCCAGTGTCATACTGATACGCATCTATCGCAAAATTAACGCAGTATCCTGCATCCAGCCATGACTTTATCACATTCGTGCTTGTAACCGATGTGGATTCCCAGCGTTCAAGGCGGTATTTCGGTGCCTCACGCCATGCTGGCTCGTTACCCCAGGAATAATAGTCCGCATCGTTGTATGACATGTTTGCAAGTGAAGCGGTGCCCACAGATTGCATGAGGTCGAGGGCATCATCAAACCATGAACCCTGGTCAGCACCACCATTTATCTTGTTGTATGTCCATGCAGGGCTGAGTTTGTGTGAGGGATTTGATTGAAGGTCTTTCCAGTCATTGTCTATTGCCTGAAGCCAGGTATTTGCATAGTATGTGGTCGCCCAGGCGGTGCATGAACCCTGCTGGCCCTGGTTTCCAACTGGCGGGAAATGGGGGTCCGCAGAGAGGTCAACAGCACCCTTGCTATGGTAATTCAGCACATCGGTAACCACAACTCTTCCCAGCATCCTCGTCAGTGTATCCTCACCTGGAGGTGCAAGTCCAGTACCATGTCCATCTATGATGAGATTATAGTTCTTCCCCGCTTCCCTTACTCCAATTGTGTTTTTAATTTTTATTATGTCCTCATAGCTTATGTGCTTCGTAGTATAACTGTATTGCTGAGCATCGGTGTTTGTGAGGGGATGTGTACGCACATCAGATGGTGATTGCGTTGCGCTCGCACCTGACACTGCTGATGCACCCACACCGTATCCGAACATAAAAAGAACCAGAATTAAAGACAACACAGCACGGAGAATGTTGCGTCGAGCGGAAGTGTTCATCATATAAATCACCCCGTATATGTGTAGGGGTTTAGGAGATTATATAATTTGCGTGGTAAAGACCATATAAGTAGCTGGCACCACACATTCGAACAATTTATATATTTTCAGGTAATTATGTTTAAATTGTGAGTGAATGATCTCTGCATATGTACGGGGGAGGCATCTCTCACTCTATCTCGGATATATAACCAGTAGATGGGGGCTTATCGGATATAACTCCTGCATAAAAGAAACTGCACTTTCAAAATACGGGAAGATTGATGAGAGCACGAACTATCCGGTGATTTGTCTGGGTGAGATACTCGCCTGGATTTCGAGGGAAAAGACACCAGAACATGTGGTGAACGCAGGGAGACATGTAGCCCGCGCATATATTCAAAAAACCAATGAAAAGGACTTTAAAACTGCACTCCAGCGTGTTGCATATGCACTTTCTGAAGAATTCTCGCATGCGCACATCTCCGTGCACATTGAGAAAGAGCAAGCTAAATTTTTTGTGGGAAACATAAACACAAATCCCGCATGCTGTAATTTCTGGCTCGGATTTCTGAGGGAACTTGCTGAGACAACCGGTTTGAGTACACAAATTTCAGAAATTGAATGTCAATCTAAAAACGGAAAATTTTGCTGTTTTTTAATCACCTGGTGACCTGAGTCGTACTGCAAGCACAGGGCAATGTGCATACCTGAGCACCTTTTCAGCCACACTTCCAAGTAAAATCCTGTCTATGCCAGATTTCCCGGTGGTGCCCATGACTATCATATCAATACCATGCTTCTTTGCAACTCGAATGATGCTTTCTGCGGGTTCTCCTTCTTCGAGGAGCACTGCGATATCCAATCCCTCTTCCCTGACCCTCCGTTCAAGCGTCCTTAGCACATTCCAGCCCATATCGTACAATTTTGTTCTGAGCATGGCAATTACATCATCCTGGGGCAAACCCTGGAAGGAAGCAGTGTCAACCACATATACTGCATAAATTTTGGCGCTCAGTGTCTTTGCCATGTCAATTGCAATTCTGTAAACGGTGTCCATACCCTCTGAGCCGTCTGTAGCAATGAGAACACGCTTTATGTTACGCTCTACTCTATCCATCACACTTCCTCCTTTGTTAATAACGGCACTGCAAGTACATCGCAGGGCGCTGATTTGATTACCTTGTCCGCAACACTGCCGAAGAGCGTGCGTGTCAGTTCTGCACCTATTCTCCCTGCAATCTCCTTTAACTTATCCGATGTGGTGTACGCTGGAATATACCGCTCGATGCCCTCATGTCGCGTGCCCATCACAATAAGGTCAACCTTCAATCGCTTTGCCTTTTTTATTATTTTTTCCGCTGGATTTCCTTCTTCAATGATGAGTTCAACCTCTGCACCAAGCGTTCGTGCGATTTTTTCTGTGTTATGAAGTGCATTCCAGCCCTCTTCATAGAGCTTTGCCTTGAGTAGTTGCACCTGCTCGTCTTCTGGAAAGTCAATGAATGGCGTTAAATCCACAACATACATTACATAAATTCTGGCATTTATTGAGTGTGCAATATCCACCGCCATTTTAAGTACCGCTTCCATGTCCTCAGAACCGTCTGTTGGTACGAGTATTATTTTCTCCTTTTTTTCATCCATATCTTACACCCACATCTCGTTTATGAGGGATTTGAGTGCATACCTTATGGCACCCTCGGAGTTGTATCTGGGTTTCCACCCAAGTCCCGTGATTTTTTCTGTTGACAATAGCATTTTAGGCACATCGCCAGCCCAGCCCCGTTCTCCACCAGTATACCTGAACTTCACATTCTCCAGTCCGAGTTCTTCCACCACAATCTCAGCAATTCTTGTAACATTAATCCAGTCCTGGGTGCCTAAATTAAACAGGTTCACACTTTCCCGTGCATGCTGGAGCGCAAATAGCATTCCACTAACGGTATCCTCAACACTCAGATAGGACTTTGTCTGCCTTCCATTGCCCAGAATCTCAAGTTCACTTCGATTTTTCTTGAGTTTATTTATGAAGTCAACAAGGACGCCATGGGTTCCACGAGGACCCACAACATTTGCAAATCTGAAAATCCAGGATTGCATGCCATATGATGCACAGTATGCGGTAATAAAGCCCTCTGCACCCAGCTTGGCAGCACCGTACAGTGATATGGGCGCGAGTGGACCATAGTCCTCAGGTGTTGGTATTTTTTTTGCTTCACCGTATACAACAGAACTGGATGAGAACACAATCTTCTTTGTGTCATTCAGGCGCATGGCTTCAAGCACATTGTGCGTGGCAATTACACCCTGCTTCAGGTCAATATCTGTATGTGCGGTACCAAGCCGTATGTCAGGATTTGCAGCAAGATGGAAAACGATGTCTATGCTGTGCATTGCAGAATTCAGAGCACGAATGTCCAGTATGTCACCATTAATGAATTTGACCCTGCCTGATTCAATATGGGCTTTAATGTACTCGAGTTTGCCATTTGAGAGGTTGTCTATAACAGAAACCTGATGACCCTGGGCAACAAGTGCATCCACGAGATGTGAGCCAATGAAGCCAGCACCACCGGTGACCAGACAGTGCAATTATTGCACCTCACTTTGCGTCCTTTATGCAGGTCTCCAGTACATCGAGTCCTTTATCCAGATACTCCTCTTCAATTGTGAGCGGAGGAATGTACCTTATGCCAGACCTCCCGCATGGGAGCAGTATGAGACCACGCTTGTAGGCGAGTTCTACAATCTTGTCCCTTTCCTTCTTTGCGTATTCCTTTGTCCTTCTGTTCTTAACAAACTCAGTTGCCTGCATCATACCGAGTCCACGCACATCGCCGATGATTTCATACTTTTCCTTCATCTCATTCAGACGCTTGTTCATATGCTCACCAAGCTGCGCTGCTCGTTCTACTAATTTTTCGCTCTGGAGCACATCAATCGTTGCAAGTGATGCAGCACATGCAATCAGGTTTCCTCCGTATGTGTTTGAGTGTGCGCCTTCAACACCCCAGTCGTACTTTGCGTTGAACACAATCGCGCCGATAGGCACACCTGAACCCATTGCCTTGGCAATTGAAACTATGTCTGGTGTGACACCAAAATGCTCAATGGCAAACATCCTGCCTGTCCTTCCGAAACCTGCCTGCACTTCGTCGTCAATGAACAGAATTCCGTGTTTTTCCGCAATTTTTTTGAGTTCAGGCAGAAATTCCTTTGGTGGCACGATGTATCCGCCTTCACCCTGCACTGGTTCTACGAAGATTCCTGCGACTTCATCCGGTGGGATAAATGTATCCAGGTACACCTCATCAAGTATTTTTGCACACCACATACCGCATGAGGGATACTCCAGTTTGTATCTGCACCTGTAACAGTAGGCATATGGAATGTGATTCACACCCGGCATCATCGGGAAGAAGCGGTCCCTATGGACTGGCTTGCTCGCAGTCAGGGATAGAGCACCCATTGTTCTGCCGTGAAATGCGCCAATAAATGCGATGAATTGCTTGCGCTGCGTGCTCCATTTAGCGAGCTTTATTGCTGCCTCGTTGCTCTCCGCACCGCTGTTTGTAAAGAACACCTTTTTATCAAACTTTCCTGGTGTAATCTGCGCAAGCTTCTTAGCCAGTTCAACCTGGATTTCATAGTAAAAATCAGTGCCTGCAAAGTGGAACAGTTTGTCCGCCTGCTCCTTAACTGCGTTTACAATCTTTGGATGACAGTGTCCTAAGTTAATTACACCTATACCCGCACTGAAATCGATGTACTGATTTCCGTCTACATCCTCAACAATTGCATTTTTTGCTCTTGCAGCTACAATTGGTGATGTTTTCGTGCTTGTTGCGATGTACTTTGCATCTTCCTTTACAATCTTCTGTGCCTTCTTTCCAGGAGGGTTTTCAACAATTTTTGGAACTTCCATATTTTCACCTCAAAGGGGCAATATCTTGTAGGATAAAATTCTTTTCATGGCGGTGCCACAGTGCAACTTTCCATGCAAATTCGCAATGTCTCCCAGGGCTCAGGAACACTGCATTCACTTATATTCGTCTTTTATTATCCTGCCATTCTCAACGCCAATTTCTATGTATTTTGCATAAGTTTTTCCAGTTGGTTGTGGTGTGAGCACAATGTCCATCCCTAAATTCCCGTTCTTTCTATATGTTAAATCCACATACAGACGATTTCCTTCATCTGTTTCAAACACGATGGACACAAAATCCTTTCCTTCATCAATCTCTTTCAGCTGGCCTGTTTTCTCGTTCAATTCTTTCAGTAATTTACCCATGTTCGCAGGGTGATTAGGATTCTCCCTGAGCTCGCATGTCTCTATTTTTATTATTTTCATGTTACACCTCCTGAGGTGTGCTGATTGCGGTAAGCCAGACGCACTCTGTCAGGCAATGGAATTGCATAGCCAATCATTTTCCTTTTCCTTTCAATTGAAAAATATAAACAAACTTTCTTTTGTCAGCAGGCACAATATTTTGTAGAATTCGCTCGACATCATCTCGCGTTGTTCCGCTTGCGATTGGTATGCCTTCAAGTAGTGCAAACCATCCGTTCGTCAAACCAATTTCATGTAGCTGTCTTGCAACCGTTCGAGAATAAATCTTACCCATTTCCTGATGAAAGATCGTTAGAAGTTCTTCATTTTTGTGAATCAACTTCCATATCTCTTCTGAGTATATCTCTCGGTTCCGTTCACTTCTAAGATAAAATCTTAATTTGTCTACATCACTCTGTTCAATTTTCTCTTTCGAAAATGGAAGTGAGGTAATAATGCCAAATTGCAATTTTGCCTGTTGATATGCATCATCAAAGCTCCGCCGAATGCCACCCCCAAAAATGACAGAATAACCAGTAAAAATACCGTCGTATATAATCCTGTTATTAAATGGTAAGAGCACCGCATCGATCATTATTGGCAGGTAAGGTCCGACAATTTCTTCAAATGTATTAGTAAGTGCGAGAACACCGTAGGCCTTTGGTATTTCCTCATCTACAGTAAGGAAAATAGTATAATTCTTCAAATAACGGAATATAAGAAATCTTCCTTTAACAAAATTTTTCCAGTTCCTGATTATGTTTAATTCCTCAGGTGAAAAATGCAAAGGATTTTCCGCAACAAATGCATCAATCAACTCAGGATGGTCATACAATTTCTTTCTGATTTTGTTTATTTCATCAAGGGAGAATTTCGTTATATCCTCAGGAGCTTCCAGTCCAGTTAATATCTTAAACTTTTTATTGACATATACCAGTAATGGATGATACAATCTGTAAAACAACTTCACCTCTTCTTTAGATAGTTTCATGTCTCACCCCCATATCCATTACCAGTTATTTCGCCTAACTTCTTTATCCCCTGCATAAATGTCGTATATCCTCCTGTTTCGGCGGTATCACCAGCCACATTTATCCCTTCGTTCATTCTACATCCATAATGGTTGGCGAATACATAAACATTTTGTAATTCATGCGATGTTAGGCGATGTTTCGCAATCTCCATCGTCTTTTTTCTCTTCAAAGTCAAAAACCCTGGGAGTATTAAAAACAAGAGAGAACTCTTTAATGCGCTTTTCCGCCAGTTTTACATAATTTTCGTTAATGTCATATCCTACATAATGACGGCGGGTTTTTATCGCAGCGATTGCCGTCTGTCCACTTCCTATAAATGGGTCCAGCACAACCTCTCCCTCAAATGTGTATAACTGAATCAATCGATAAGGTAATTCTACAGGAAATGGAGCTGGATGGCCCACCTTCGTTGCGGGTTCTGCAGGAAATGTCCATACGCTTTTAGTAAATTCAAGAAATTCTTCTCTGGAAATTGTGCTCTTTCTTCCGAGATTTTCCCTTGAGAACATGCCTTTAGAAAAGACCAGAATATATTCATGAATGTCTCTCAATGTTGGATTTTTTGCAGAACGCCAGCTACCCCAGGCAGTTGAAGGACTACCACTTGATGCCTTATTCCAGATAATTTCACCCCTCATCAAGAATCCTAAGTCAAGCATATCTTCAATGATAAATGCGTGAAGCGGGATATACGGTTTTCTTCCCAGATTGGCGATATTGATGCAAACTCTTCCACCAGGAACAAGGACCCGTTTAATCTCGTTCCATACCCTTTTCAAAAATGCCCTGTACTCGTTCAGTGTAAGATTCTCATCGTATTCTTTTCCTACATTGTAAGGCGGGGAAGTGACCATAAGATGAATGCAATTGTCTGGCAATTCTTCCATCTTTTCGCTCGATTTACAAAGAATTTTGTCGATACACTCAGGTGGAACTGGTTTTTCCACATACTTGACTTCTTCCTCTTTTGGCAATCCTTCATACAATCTGCTTGTATAAAATGGAGTAGCGTCGTGATTAATTCTGCCTGGAGAACCAAAAGCGCTCGTCTTTGTCCCGTTTTTTTTCCGATTAACTCCCATTCAATCCTCCCTCCAGAGTTCAACCCATCTCTGATAGGAATTAAATGTTATCTTTGTTCTTTGCCAGTTTATTGGGATATTCCTCGACTCGCCATCTGCAACTAACCTGGATAATGCTTCTTTTGTAATTTCCACACCTCTTGGATTTGTTCCGGGTTTTGGTAGTTTAATGTAATTTTCTCTGCCCATTATCTCAAAAAGCCGTTTTTGAGCTGATAATGGGATGTAGTAAAACCCTCCCATGTCATTCCAGTTGATTTGAATAAGCAAAATATCGCAGTGTGGATAATAACTCTCCCGAAATTCTTTTGCCTTTTGGGCATCAACTGTCCATATCAATTTAACACCACTAAAACCTTTACCTGTGATCGTTTTGATAGATACTGGCTCTCCAAATAATTTTGCATCCACCTCTGGTTCAGTTATAGGAATCTCAGTTTCCACATTTGCCTCGCCGAATTTATAAATAAGTAAAGCTACGATTATCCTTTCTCGGACTGAGCCAACTTCCATTCCCGTCTTACCAGCTCTTGAACTCTCCAGTTCTGCAAGTTGGAACAAGTAGGGCAATCGTCTCTTTATCTTCTCTACAAGTTTTTCATCTTCAAATATTTCCATCAGTCCGCTGGACATTCTGAACATTATTAGTTACCTCCAATTGTATGGTTTAATGAACTTATCATACTTAAGTTTTTGTAATCTTTGATGGTCAGTGCACTTCCCAATCCCTTTGTAATCTCAATCCAGGCACTTCAATGAACCACAAAAATTAGAGAATGATAGCAAAAATGGAGAGTGCAAATTTATATACACAGACGCAATTACTGTTGTCATGAAAGTTGCAGAAGTAATGCGAAAGCGTGTGATTACATTGATGCCAGATACGACTTTAAAAGATGCAGTAGACCGTCTTGCAAAGCACAACATCAGTGGTGCACCTGTGGTTGATGAGGATGGAAATCTGGTTGGCATAATTTCTGAAACCGACATATTCGAGCGTTTGCGCACCGAATTCAGAGAACTGCGGCTGGTATTTCCAAGCCTGCCAATGCTCAGTGTGGGCTTCGTAGAAATTCCGAAAGAAAAAAAGGCTCGCGAGGCATATGAAGAACTCGTAAACACAAAAGTCAGTGAAATAATGACTACTGAGGTAATTACCGCCTCACCTGAGGATGATATTCGCGATGTAATCCAGTTGATGGTAAAACACAAGGTAAACCGAATTCCAATTGTTACAGACCATAAACTGCGTGGGATAATAACCCGGGGCGATATACTGAAGGCACTTTCGAGAGGAAATGATGACAGATGAAAAATCAGAAGTGCTGGTAGATGTTTCCTGCCCTGCATGTAACTCAAAGAAAATGGTACTCCATGCAGGTATACTTGACCTTCCATATGTTGGTCTATGCATTCAGACCACCACAATATGCCCTGCATGCGGGTACAAAGTCAGTGATGTAACTCCGATTGATGAACACGAGCCAGTAAGGATAGAATTTACCGTAGAAAAACCAGAAGATTTAGATGTGCGTGTTGTAAAGTCCTCGTACGCAAAGGTCACACTCAAGGAACTTGGTGTTGAGATTGAGCCAGGTCCGAAATCTGAAACATACATCTCAAACATTGAGGGCTTGATACGAAGATTTGAAGATGTACTGGACAACATAAAGCCCACCCTTAAAGAGGATGAATTGAAGCATTACAATGAAATTAAAGAACGCATCGAAAGAATATTGTCTGGAAAAGAAAAGCTTACGATAATCATAGAGGACCCAAAGGGCATAAGCAAGGTTATAAAAGGAGATGCGTGAACACTTTTTTATTCCTCGGTCTCATGCTCATGTTCGTGTTTATCTACATCCACCTCAATTTCAATTCCCTTCTTCCTTTTGTAATAGTCCTTTATAGCCATATGCAGTGCATCTGCAGCAAGATTTGAGCAGTGCATCTTCACAGGTGGCAGTCCGCCCAGGTTGTCTGCTACATTCTGCCTCGTGATTTTCAATGCCTCGTCCACATGCTTTCCTTTTGCAAGCTCGGTAATCATGCTACTTGTGGCGATTGCAGCAGCACATCCGAATGTCTGGAATTTTATATCAACGATAATGTCATTCTCCACCTTTATATACACGGTCATCAGGTCACCGCATACGGGATTCCCTACGGTGCCCACGCCATCTGCATTTTCTATCACGCCAACATTTCTCGGATTTTTAAAATGTTCCATCACAATCTGGCTATACATTCGCTCACCTTCTGTGCCACAATGGCGACATTTTTCTCAATTCACTCACAATGCCTGGCAGCACACCTATAAATGCCTCAACCTCGTCTTCCGTGTTGTATCTTGAAAATGTGATACGCAGTGAACCATGCGCCTCTTCGTGCTTAAGTCCGAGTGCAAGAAGTACATGTGAGGGCTGGAGCTTATGGCTTGAACATGCGGAGCCGGTAGAAGCAGCAAATCCCTCTTCATCAAGTTTCAGAACCAGTGATTCACCTTCTATCCCTGTGAACCTGAAATGTGCGTTGTTCGGAAGGCGCATCGTGCGATGCCCGTTCAGAAAACTAGCTTCAATCCCTGCAACGCCTTCGATGGTCTTATCACGCAATTTTTGCATGTGCACTGCATTTTTTTCAAGTCCGGCAAGTGCAATTTCGCATGCCTTTCCGAAACCCACAATGCCAGGAATGTTTTCAGTGCTGGAACGCAGTCCTCTCTCATGCCCGCCACCATGGATAATCGGCTTTAACTGCACGCCCTTCCGTATGTAGAGCGCACCCACACCCTTCGGACCATGAATTTTATGGGCTGCAAGTGTGAGAAGGTCAATGTTTTCCCTGCCGACATCCACGGGAATCTTGCCCACGGACTGCACCGCATCGGTATGAAAAATTATGCCTTTCTCCCTTGCAATTTTTCCAATTTCAGCGATTGGTTGAATTGTGCCGATTTCGTTATTTGAATGCATGATTGTTATTAGCGTGGTGTCTGACCTTATGCTCCGTTCAACCTCATTTACATCCACAATTCCCTCTCGATTCACCTTAACATATGTGACTTCAAATCCCTCCTTCTCAAGTGCCTTGCAGGTCTCCAGGACTGCTGGATGCTCGATATTTGAGGTTATGATATGCTTCCCTTTCTTCATCTCATGGTACGCGATGCCTTTTATTGCTATATTGTCGCTTTCAGTACCACCTGCAGTGAATATGATTTCCTCGGGTTTTGCACCGATAATTTTAGCCACATCTTTTCTTGCATTCTCAAGTGCGGTGTGTGCCTCCTGGCCAAATGTATGGAGCGAAGATGCATTTCCATAGTGTGTTGTGAAGTACGGAAGCATTGCCTCGATAACTTCTGGAGCAACCATTGTGGTAGCACTGTTGTCAAAATACACCCGCCTCTTTTCCGGCATAATTCTTACCTCAGTGAGGATAATTAGAACAACAGTATATATTGATTTCTTTAAGGGCAGGATTGTGATGGTGCAAGTGCACAGAATTGTGTCGGAACATTTATCTATTTCTATGTGATTAATACAACTACCAATGGTGAGAACATGACATGGAACGGTGCGCTAAAAAAAGTGAGCGATTACAAGTATGAAATTGAAAGGAATTACAAGCCCGGAATGCGCACATCAGGCATTGTATATGCAGACGCAAAAATGATTGAAGATGTGCGAAAGGACAATGCACTGGAGCAGGTTGCAAATGTTGCCACATTACCAGGTATTGTTGGTCCTTCCATGGCAATGCCAGATATACACTGGGGGTATGGATTCCCGATCGGGGGTGTTGCCGCATTCGACTATGAAACAGGCATAATTTCACCAGGTGGTGTGGGCTATGACATCAACTGCGGTGTGCGCCTTGTGCACACAAATCTCCATCTCAACGATGTGCAGCCGAAAATCAAGGAGTTAATCGACACGATATTTTTGAATGTACCATCCGGTGTTGGCTCAGAGGGAAAGGTGAAGCTCACATATGATGAGATGAAAAATGTGCTGGAACTGGGTGCAGAGTGGGCTGTAAAGAAGGGGTATGGCTGGGATAAAGACCTCGAGTTTCTGGAGGAGAATGGTAGATTGAAGTTTGCAGATGCAGGTTATGTGAGTGACAAGGCAATCCAGCGTGGTATGCCACAGCTCGGAACACTGGGTGCAGGCAATCACTTCCTTGAGGTGCAGAGAGTTGAGGAAATTTATGAGCCAGAAATTGCAAAGGTGTTTGGCATCACTTCAAAGGACCAGATTCTGGTGATGATACATACTGGTTCCAGGGGTACCGGGCATCAGATAGCCACCGACTACATTGGCAAAATGGTGAATGCGGCGAGAAAGTACAACATCCATCTGGAGGATAAGCAACTTGCGTGTGCACCCGTGACATCGCAGGAGGGCGAGGAATATCTCAAGGCGATGGCATGTGGCGCAAATTATGCCTGGGCAAACCGGCAGTTGATTCTTCACTGGGTCCGTGAGAGTTTCCAGAAGGTTTTCGGCCAGAGTGCTGAGAGCATGGATATGCATGTGATCTATGATGTATGCCACAATATCGGAAAGATTGAGGAGCATGAGATAGAGGGTAAGCGGAGGAAGGTCGTGGTTCACAGAAAAGGCGCAACCAGGGCATTTGCAATGGAGCGTGAGGAAATACCGCTGAAATACAGGCGCATCGGCCAGCCAGTTCTGATTCCTGGAGATATGGGTACAGCCAGTTACCTTCTTGTAGGCACGGAACTTGCAATGAAGGAAACATTTGGCTCTACATGCCATGGTGCTGGCAGGGTGATGTCGAGGGAGGCAGCGATAAGGCGGTTCAGGCCGAATGATGTGCGGAATGAACTGCTGGCACAGGGTATCTATGTGCGGGCGGCAAGCAAGGATGTGCTCTCAGAGGAGAGTCCAGAGGCGTACAAGGATGTGGACGATGTGGTGCGGATTGCACATAACGCAGGAATCTCAAGGATGATTGTGAAGATGCGTCCAATTGGTGTAATGAAGGGTTAGAATGATTGCAAAATTCTGGGTAAGGAAGGATAACAGTACTGTGCAGTGCCAGTTATGTGCACACCATTGCACGATTCCAGACGGACGGCGTGGTGTGTGCGGTGTGAGGGAAAACCGTGGTGGTGAGTTGCACACATTGATATATGGGCTTTACTCCTCAGTTGCAGTAGACCCCATTGAGAAAAAACCGCTGTACCATTTCTATCCCGGCTCTAACATTCTTTCCTATGGCACGGTGGGCTGCAATTTTCGGTGTCTTCATTGCCAGAACTATACGATATCCCAGGCAAAGCCAGAGGATGCGTATCTCGAAAGCACGACGCCACAGGATGTGCTTCTGCTTGCAAAACGCTACGGACTTAATAGCGTGGCATGGACATACAACGAGCCAACAATCTGGTATGAATTTACATACGATACCTCGAAACTCCTGCATGAACACGGGATAAACACCGTGTATGTGACAAATGGATACATAGCAGGTGAACCCCTGAAAGAACTTGCACCTTATCTGGATGCCATGAACATCGATGTAAAGGGATTTACCGAGAAATTTTACAGGGAGGTTGTACACGCAAAACTCGAGCCCGTGCTCAAAACATGTGAACTTGCATACACGCTTGGAATTCACATTGAACTGACATACCTGATAATCCCTGGCTACAATGACAGTGTAGAGGAAATCAAGAACTTCGTGCACTGGGTAAACGAGAAACTTTCACCCGGCGTCCCGGTACACTTTACTCGTTTTCATCCTGATTATAAACTCAGGGATGTGCCACCTACTCCGCTATCAACGCTCCGCAGTGCCCATGAGATTGCAACTGCAGGCGGACTTTACAATGTGTACATTGGAAATGTGTGGGGCGAGCCAGATATAACATACTGTCCGAAGTGCAGGAAACCACTGGTGGAGCGTGAAGGATTTTCAGTGCTTTACAACAAAATAAGGGAGGGAAAATGTTTTAATTGTGGTGAAAAAATTTTCGGGAGATTTTGATTTACTGCTCCTTCTTCTCCTCCGGTGTCTCTGCCTGCTGTTCTGTGCCCGGTGTCATTGGTTTTCTCACAACCTTCTTTGGAATCACGACCTTCGCTGCGGTTGGCTTTTTGATTACCACAACCTTTGGCGTCCCTGGTGCCCCTTCTTCTGGCTTGAATTCAAGCACTGCTTTCTCTTCTGGCTTCTGGACAGGTGGAACTCCGAGTGGTCCGGGTAATGTGGGCAATTCCTCCTTTGGTGCAACCTGCTTTGGAGGTACTGGCGTCTGAGGTGGTGCGGGTTTCTGTCCAGCAGGTGGCTGTGCTGGTTGCTGTGGTATCTGCACCGGCGCTACAGTAGTTTTTGTGGGCTGTGGTGGTGCAGGCTGTTTAACTTCCGCAGCTTTCTGGGTTACCTCCTTTGGTTCCACAGCTTTTTCTTCCTTTGGAGGTGGAGGCGTTACTGGTACTTCCTTTGTTCCCGGGCCTTTCTCTGTCTGGATTAGCTCGGCACCTTCAAGTGAGGAACCACACTTGTGGCAAATCTTTGCTGTTTTTTCGTTCAGTGTTGTGCACTGCGGACACTTTAGAGCGCCTTTCTTTTTCAATTCCTCCTCTTTAAGCCACTGCGAGAATGTTCTGTATGTTGGCTTGTTCTTCCACCATGCCCAGAAAGCACTCTCAGAGTACTCCTTTCCGAGTTCTTTCTTTGCCTCTGTCCTGAATTTCTCAACATATGCGTTGAACTCCTTCCGCATGATTTCCTCATAGCTTTCTGCCTCTACCTTCTTTCCCGTGAACACAGTGCCGCATTCTGGACACACCGTTGCCTTTCCGTCAATCCATGCACCGCATTCACTGCACTTTACGGTTGTTGCTTCGAATTCAGTACCGCACTTCGGGCATTTCGTTGCATTTTCAGGTATGTATGCACCACACTCGCCGCATTCAACAAGCTTACCTGCAACCCTGCGGAAGTAGAGCACAACCACGCCCACGCTAACGCCGACTACTGCAATGATTGCAATAATCACCATGAGCCATGGGAACTGCTGTGGTGCTGGCGGTTTTGGCACATTGAAAGTAAAGGTGCCGGGTACAATGTCTGAGATGTCCGTTGATGATATCTGGATTGCGTATCTGCCTGGCTCGGTGATTTTCATAAGCGCCTGTGAGAAATTGCCGTTCTGGTCTGTGGTTACATTCATCTGGGAATACAGTGCGTCGTCCTTGAATATTGTGATTGTAAGATTTATGTTGGGTACACCAACACCGGTTGCTTCCCGAATCACCGTACCTGATACAATGGGGGTATCATCGATGTAAAATTCGGAAGCCATTGACCCAAGAATAACAACCAGCCTTGCAGAGAGTGATGTGAGATTGAATGTATTTATGTTGTTTGTGTAGTTCTTCTCTGTGATTGTGTGATTTCTGTTCAGCACCGCATTCAGGGTGATGTTTCCTTCTGCACTCACAGTCCATGTGAAGTTAAGGTTCACAATTTCACTTGCATTCAGTGAAATCTCGGAAGCGTAAACAATGTTCTCATCTGAGATGTTGCCAAGGAATACCTCAACTGTGATGTTATCCACGGTGTATGTTGCATTGTTTGTGATATTCAGGGACAGAGACACGCTGTCGCCAACGGTGACATTGTGTGTCCGGTTGCCCTCTTTTTCAAGATAGAAGTCAAGAACAGCGAGATCCGGGAACTCGATGACCTCAACGGCCTTCTGTGCAATGTTGTTATCAAGATACTTCTCTGGATATGGCTGCAGGCACTGCAAAACGGAAACGGTGAGCATGCCTGGGGCAGATGCAACCCAGGTGAGCGTAATTTCACTGCTGGATAATGGAGCAATTTCCGGAATTGTTGTTGTGTTTATGAGCACGCTGCCATTGTACACTTCCACGCTTACATTATATGCGGGCGTGCTTGCAATATTGCTTACCTTGATTGTGATGTTTAGCGGTGTCTGCTCTAATACCTTGTACACATCAGAACCTCCAAATGTCACCCGGATATCTGCAGCACTTACAGAGAGGTCTGGTGGTGCATACACATTCAGGGTGAGTGATTGCGTGGCATAGACCCTGTCAAGTTCGATTCTGATGTTGACATCGTGTGTACCTGGCTTAACTACAAGATAGGAGAATGTGATGTTTGCAGTGCTGTTGATGTTAAGCATGGCTATGAACTCCTGATAGGTTTGCGGGAGCGCTCTATCTTCAATGATGACATTGAAGTTGTGCATCACAACATTTCCTGTATTCTTGATTGTGATGTTGAAGTATACCATCTCGTCATCTGCCAGTGTTGTGTTGGACACGGAAATACCTATAATTTCAAGGGCAGGGCGGAACCAGACCGCCTGACTTATTGCAATGTTGTTTGCCTTGCTCGTTTCATTGAATTCATTGTTCGGGTCAATGATAACCTTGATGCTGTGATTTCCTGCAATTGAGGGTAGCCATGTGTAGTTGAATGTCTTCACCTCACCAGAAAGCAGAGTTATTACAGTTGTGTAAATTTCTGTCTCCGTGTTATCATCCAGATTCATGTCATACACAACCACCGTAATGTTCACTCCATTCCTTGGCCCGATGTTTCTCACCGTGATGCTGATATTTCCACCATCGATGTAGTCGAAAGTGCCTGGCACCCTTATGTCCCCGGTTCTCACATCAAAGTCAGGTACCTGTGCCAGATATGTGATATTCACCGATACGATGTTCCGCATGGAAGGATAGGACTCAAATGAGATGTTTTCATACACCAGCTCATCAGAGTAGTTTGCAATCAATCTGTAATTTCCAACAAAGAATGAGGTGCCGCCGATGTACTGGATTGTGTAGTTTATGATGTCGGTGAGCAGTACAAAGCGTGCCTTTCCATAGATGTCTGTAATTACCCAGCCCGCAAGCGTGCTGTTCGATGCGAAATACATGCTAATGTTCACTGTTTCTAACGGCTTTTTGTTACCATCCAGCGTAAGCACATCCAGGTAGCGATATATGTATGCCTGTGCCTCATCATTCGTCTGTATATCCGTTGCAGAGCCAGAAAGTGTGACATTCACGAGGATTGCTCTTGCATTGCCTGAGAACACGAGTTGAGATGGGTAGTATATGTCCTGTGCGTAGAACTCACTGGCAGTAACGGAAACATATTGCCAGGAGCCAGCAGTTAGAGAGCCACCAATCATCACAAACTTACTGGCAGTGATGTCAATTGAGGCGTTGGCAATTACGGTGCTGACAAGTGTGTAGGACACATTCTTGGTTCCAGTAATGCTGGCAAGGTTGATGATTGAATTTGCTGCATTTATCTGGCTGGTATCTGTTGAAACCATGTAGTACTGATATCCTGATGTGATTGTGGAATTCTTCATTATCAGTGTTCCATTTGAGTACAGATATATTCCATAGTTGTATACAGTTGGCTGGCTCAGCACAAGTGTGGCATTGTCGAGGATGAGTGTGCCATTGTATCCGATGAGCACTGAGCCATACTGGTATGATGTTGTGTTTGAAATCGTAACTGTTTGGTTTTCAATCTGGAGGAGTGAGCCTGGATTGAATGCAATAAAGGATGCAGTTGCGTTGTTGTTATCCTTTGTGGTCTCTATGAGAGTTCCGGCTGGGTCTGCAACTGCGAGCAGTGTGTGATATCCCGGTACATTCACAGTGTATGAGAATGGAATCTGTATGTTATCGTTAGCCAGCAGTGTGATATAGCCGGAGTAAACGGTGGTGATGCCATCGTAGATCTCAACGAGCACATTTTCTGCCCTGGCACTTCCGTTATTCCATACTGTGATATTCCCATACACCACGGTGCCCGTGGGCACAAGCCCAGGCAGGGATGTTGTGAACGCAACCGCAAGGTCTGGTATACCGAGAAGGATTTGCTCTGTGATGTTCACGCTCTTATCCCATGCGTAGTAATTTGGCAGTGTGATGTTGTACCAGAAATCTGCGCCTGCAAACGCAATGTGGACGATGTATACACCAACGAAATGGGAGTAGTATGGTGTAGAGCTATTGATGATATCTGAGAGGAGTACAATTCGTGCAGTGCCATTTGCGGTTATACCCTCCACCGCCCAGGTTCCCGGAAATCCTGTAAGGTCGTACACATACACATGGGCACCGTCAATACCTGCACCGTTGATATCTGTGAGTACGATATCCAGGTATCTGTATATCCTCACCACCGCACTATCTGCTGCAAGCACCGCATCAGATGTGCTAGGCAGAGTAACTGCAACGAGAGTAACGGAATCTGTGCCATTGAATGCAAGTGCCCTGTCAAATGTAGTATTCTCCGCAAACATGGTGCCATGGAGCACCAGTGAGGTTGTTGTGAACTCCACATCATTGAGCGTGATTGCATTGCATACAAGATTTTCAACCGCACCATTGTATGTTGTTGCACTGAGGTTAAACACACTGCCATTTCCGCTGAGCACGCTCTTTTCAAACTTTGACTGCTGTGCATGAATCTGGCTTGTATCGTACATCTTCACATAGTACAGATAATCGCTCGTGATTGTGGAGTTGAGCATGAGAATTCTACCAGTGCCATAGAGATATATTCCGAATGCAAAGTCCTGCGTCTGGGTAAGTTTGAATGTGGTATTTTCAAGAATCAGCGTACCATTGTCGATGTACACGAAACCACTGGCAATGTAATATGTGTTCCTCAGCGTGAGTGTTGTGTTGATTATCAGCATGTCGATGCCAGAACGGTAGACGAGCACCTCGCAAACATACTCATTGTTTGATTCATTGCTTTCTGTGATGTTATTCTGCGGGTCTGCAATTACCAGCAGATTATGGATACCCGACGCCCCCGGCTGCCATGTGAACTGAATGTCAGAACCTGCACCTCCAGCCAATGTAATGTTCTGCTTTCCTACCAAACTCTGCGTGCCTGCATATACATCGTAGAGCGCAATTTCTGCATTGGCAGCCATTGCGTTGCCTGTGTTATTCACACGCACCGTAATCTGAACGCTTGAGTTTGTGGTCACAAATGCAGGTGGGTTCGTGATACCCACTGCCAGATCTGGCATAGGTGTAGAAAGTGTTACATTCAGCATAACCACATTTTTCCAGTATGGATATGCCATGAATGAGATGTTTCTCGTGATTACCTCGGAACCCAGTGTAATCTCAATGCGATAACTCCCAACAAAGTAAGAACTTTGGTATGTCGTGGCATTGATTATATCACTCAGCAAAATGAGCGTTGTCCGGCCATCACCACCAGTCGTTCCTGATGCACATACCGTGCCGTTACTGTATTCAGAGGCATTCACGTTCACACCTGAAACTGGCTGAGAATTTGTGTCATTCACATTTACAACAAGGTACCGGTATATCCGTGCCTCCGCACTGTCCCTTGCCATCACCGCATTCGGGACCTCAGGCAGTGTTGCATTTACAAGCGTGCATCTATCCGTGGCGGAGAGTTCTGATAGATTCGTGTTGATTGCAGTATCCTTCATGAAAATATCCCTTGCATGTATATCAAACCGCTGGACAACACTTACATCGTCAATGTACCACCCGATATCGTTGAGTGCTGCATTCGTGCTCAATCTGAAGCGGAGATATATCATATTTCCAGTATATTGTGTTATGTCAATTGTCTCCTTTGTCCATGTGCTTACCGTGCCAGTATAACTTGCAATTGCATACCAGTTTTCCATATCCGTGCTTACCTCAACATAGGCGGTGTCGTCCTGGATTCGATAGTAATTATAGAATGTGAGCAGTGCGGTAGGCGCAGCCAGAAGTGATATCTGCGGGCTTATAAGCACATACTGTGTATCGTTCTCATATCTTCCGTTTCCGTCCTTGTTCAGGAGTTCCGTACCAAACGACACATTCCCTGAGTGGGGCGATATGTAGTAAGGCGTTCCAGCTTCCCAGGAGCCATTTCTCGCTGGAATTGTGTAATTTGTCCATCCGCTCAAATCTCCCTCAAAGTCATCTGCAAAATACACACTGCCTGGCTGTTCTTTAGCCACGATTGTTGTATTCTCGAGATGTATCATTGCTCCGTCCCATGCAACCATACAATCCTGAACAACCGTGTTCTTCATGTCGATGTTTGAATTCCCTGAGGTAAGGAGCGAGAGATTGTAGAGGTTTCCCTTCCTTGTTATGAGTGAACCATTGTCCGCTACGCTGAGCACAATTCCCCTGTCCATTGAAATTGTGGCGTTATTCTGGAGGAAAAGGGACCCGTTTTCAGTGACAATAATCTGGTACTGGTAATCGCTGGTCTGGGAAATATTCAGGGAAGTGTTGTCGAGCGTGAGGTTTCCATTCCCCTTCACAATGATGAAACCCGAGTGAATGTATGGGTTTATGTCCTTCAGTGTGCGGTTCGGATGTGCGAGTGTGCCATCTATGAGCATATCTGCACCTTCTCGGTACACGATTACATCGCAACTCAGTGTGTTGTTGTTCTCATTTTGCTCATAAATCTCGTTGTAGTAGTCCGCAACGATTACAATCTTGTACTTGCCAGCAATCGCCTTGCTCCAGTTCTGGGTAATTTCTATTGAGACACCAGCATTGAGTGAGGGCACATCTACTGCAGAAAATACAGTGCCACCCGCCTGCGGAAAGCCCTCAAAGAACACGACCCTGAAGTGCGTGGCATTTGCACTACCAGTATTTGTAATATTTACCTTTAATTCAAGTTGTGAATTTGCAAGTATGATTTTTTCTGGCTCCGTGCTGAACGATATTGCAATGTCCGGGTGTTCTATAACTGCAGCAAGTGAGAAGTTCAAAGTGACTCTATTTGAGGTTGCATTAATTGCCGGAAATACTGGAAAACTCACATTTTTTACAAGCGTTGTGGTATTGTAGGTAACACTTACACGGTAGTTCCCGTAGGGCATCGAATTTGGCCAGAACGCAGCAGATATGTTGTCAGAGACAAGGGGCACACTGCATTTACCAGATGCATCCGTAAGGTTGTAGTTAGATACACCCTTGTTAAGATATGCAAGTACAACGCTTCCCAGCGGATTCGTGGGATTTGTAATGTTATTGAGCATCTCCACTCTCTGCTGGATTGGTCCAGAAACACCATTGTATGCAAAGCTCACTTTTGCATTCTGTACCGGAAGATTTACCGCGTCCAGCACACTTACATCAAGCCATCGGTAGAGGTAAATTTCAGAGGAAGCGTCTGTGATAAAAGGCGTATCCTCGTGTGCACCACCGCTCTGCATTTCATTTACTGTGAGATTCACCAGGTACGCCCTTGCATTGTTCCTTAACACGATTCTGTTGTGGTTTGGATTGCTGTTGTCCTTTGGATTTTCAGGGTTCTGGGAGGAGAGGAAGTCCACATCAATGTAGGAATCAATTGAAACGAATGTTGTGTCATCAAAGATTACATCGTACTGGTCTCGTTCGTTCACGCCGATATACACCTGTGCATAAATCACGATCTGGTCAAATCTCACATTCAGCGTATCGTTTCCATTTAAATATCGCACATGCAGGTTAGAGATATTGCCAAATGTTGTCTGACCAATTGTATATGTCTCAGTCAAACTTGTGGTTTGATTGTTCGGGGCAATTGTGGTGTCCTGCCAGGTTGCTCCACCATCAAATGATATCTGAAGCACGGTGCTGGAGGTGTAATCCGGGTCTGTCTGGTATGTCACGGAAAGCCACGCATTCAGGATGTTTCCAGTATTTCCTTGAGTATCAAATCCATAGACATGCATGAGTTGTGTAGAATTTACATAGTAGTAATTTCCATCTGTGGAGTTCAAAGGTGCGGTATTCGTGTTTGAAGTATTATCATCACCAGCACGATACAGGGGCATCAGCACATAGGTAGCATTTGCATAGGCATTTTCATAGCATTTTTCGATGCTGGAATTTACAAACACAATTCTGCTGTTCGAAACATGGAACACAGGTGCATCATCGCACATATCCGCCACATCTGGCAAAATGCCTGCTGGCGGTTCAATATTTGTGAATGTGGAGTTAAGCAGGGTGAGGTTCGTGCCTGTAACATTGAAGTAGCCAGGGAATGCAATTTTCGAGTCGTTTATATAACAATCCCCCGCATTCGTGATTGAGATATTAAATAGCACATACGGCAGAATCTGCTGGGTGCTTACCGTTATGCTCCCGTTCTCCATGATTATTCTGCCATTGTCAGAGACAGAGAGCCAGTAATGATGATAAACATCCTGTATAAAGTAGAGTTCTGCGTCACGGATTATCAATGTGCCTCCATCTTTAACCGTGATATTTCCCTTCATTCCATATTTTCCAGCCATTCCAGTATACGGGTCTATGGTCAGGCGGTTGATTTCAAACACACTGGTGCCGCTGATTACAAGGTTACCATGCTCATCCTGTATCAGGTCACCAGCAACATTTTCTGTCTTTATCAGCGTGTACATTCCTGGCGACACAAGTGCAAGCACAATCACGAAACAGACCAATCTCTTCAATTCTACACCTTGCTCCATTTATTCACCTTCTTTTTGAACGCTCACAGAATATCTGATGGAATATATATCACTTTTCACGCTATGTGCTTACTTGTTCCGCACCAATTGGTTCAGTCATATTCCCTCCCAGATATGTAACACGCCCAAACATGTGCTTTCACAACATGTGCTTTAAGCATAGGATAATTTAATTAACAACTATCACTTTATACTATTATGGGCGTTGATCTATCAGGAATTGTGGAAGGACAGCGTGTGGAATTAAAGGATTTCAAAGAAAAAGTGCTTGCAATCGACGGGCATAACACACTGTACCAGTTTCTTGCAACGATTCGACAGGGTGATGGCACTTTGCTGACGGACTCCAGCGGGCGCATTACATCCCACCTGTCAGGTATATTTTATAGGGTGACAAAATTTCTCGAGATGGGTATAAAACCCGTTTTTGTGTTTGATGGGATTCCATACCCGCAAAAAATGCGCACCATAGAAGCACGAATTGCGGTGAGGGAGAAGGCAATGGACGAATGGAAAAAGGCGCTGGAAGTAGGTGATTTAGAAACTGCGAAGTCCAAGGCACAGCAGACATCACACCTGACAAAAGAAATGATTCAACAGGCAAAAAAGCTGCTCGCACTGCTTGGTGTGCCCTGCATCGATGCACCGCGAGATGGAGAAGCACAAGCGAGTTTTCTCGTAGAAAATGGAGATGCAGATTACTCGGTTTCTCAGGATTATGATTCTCTGCTCTTCGGGAGTCCGAGGCTTGTTAGAAATCTCGCAATATCGGGTAAAAGAAAACTACCAAAAAAGAAAGAGTATGTTGAAATCACACCTGAGTTGATAGAACTGGAAAAATTTTTAACAAAATACGAGATTACAAGAGAGCAACTGGTGGACATTGGCATACTTGTAGGAACTGACTTTAATGAGGGTGTAAGTGGAATTGGCGCAAAAAAAGCTCTGAGGTTGATAAAAGAATATGGCAGTCTCGAGGAAGTCATCAGGGCAAAGGGCATTGAGGTGCCTGCCTATGCGGATGCCAGAAAGATTTTTCTGGAACCAGAGGTGAACAGGAACTATCAATTAGAATGGCATGCCCCGGATGTTGAGGGAATAGTAAGCATGCTCTGTAACGAGTTTGAATTCTCAGAAGAGCGTGTCCGTAAATCCCTTGAATTTGTGAAAGTGATGCGGGAAAACAAAACACAAAAATCACTGGATGATTTCTTTTAAACACTCACAAATCTAAATATACACAAAACATAAAATAAAAAATTAAAAAAATTGTTTATGTGCGCTTATTCTGTCTTTTCTTCCGTCTTCTCTTCTGTTGACTCCGCAGGCGCACTTTTCTTCATGCCCATGAGCATCATTACGACACCGATAATGCCAATTACTACACCGATGATTGCCACAGTCATGTTGAGCCAGCCAAATGTCTCAAAATTCTTTCCGATAATTTCCATTTTGAACGCGTCGTGTGCCCATGAGATTATAGGTCCACCCAGGAAGCCTACAATTGCCAGGATTACTCCCAGCCAGAACATCATTGGGCTGCGTTCGCCGGTTGGTTCTGGTGTTGGTTCCGCTTCTGTTTCCGTCTCTGTCTTTGGCTCTTCCGTTGTTTCTGGTTGCTGCTCTGCAGCTGGCTGCTGTAGTTTCTCGCCACACTCAGGGCATTCGGTTGCACCTGCAGGCAGTTCAGCGCCGCATGTTGGGCATCTCTCTTCCTCTGGAATATTTATCACCGTATCCCTGATATGTGTTCATGTTTATATTATTTTCGGCATATCTCGGAAGCATGCCCAACATTGATTGCGGTATTGATTGGGGTATTTCAATCCATAATCAATATATAGATGCAATACATATCTGCGAGATGTGATAAGCATGGCGGTAGTAACCCTTCGATTTATATTTATAAGTGAGCCGGACAAACCAGTAGTGACCGTGAAGGTCCCGGACAGCATGCTGTTCCAGGAGGCGCTGGTGATTGCAGCAAAGCAGCAGAACAAAGACCCCACAATTCTCAGTGCAACATATCCCGCAGGTACACCAATTACTGGTGGCACCGTTGGAGAGGTTGCAGAAAAGAACACAGTAATACATGTTATAGACCCCTCAGTCGTTGGGTGATAACATACCCAAAGAGCCAGACCTCTTTCACTTTCTCCAGTGTGCCACTGTTGCTTCGCCAGGCGATAAAAAGTGGGGGCTTCGCATAAAGGAAGAAAAGTACGCACTGGTGAAGTTAATAGAATACATTGAATACTGGGAAAAAATCGGGGACAATCCACGATGGTTTTCAATAAAACCAGTAAACGAAGATGCAACAAAATGGGCAGGCACAGTAACCTGTCAGAACTATCAATTTGATATCGAACTTGTTCTAAAAAAGACATATCCCCACACACCACCTGCAGCACGGGTTCCGGTGCTTATAGATTACACTGATAGAAAGCTGGAAGACGAGGTACTTGGACTGAGAATCTGTGATATGCACATGGAACAAAATTTCTGGTGGAATGAACACTGCAGTATCGCCCTCTACCTTAAAAGAGAGGTATCCTACTGGGTGCAGAGTGTTCTTACGCTCGCAATAAGACAGGGATATTTATGACGCTCAGTGATGAAAGATACAGTCGACTCCGTATTTTCAATTATGCCCGGCTTGAGAAACTTCGTGACATGCATGTGCTCATAGTTGGTGCTGGTGGGCTGGGTGCAGTGTGTTCCGATATAATGGCTCGCCTTGGTACTGGTAAAATCACAATATTTGATTATGATACGCTGGAGGAGGGAAATTTAAACAGGATGATATTCAGAGCAGACCAGATCGGGATGAAAAAAGTGGTTGCCCTTCGTGAGTACCTTGAGAAAGTAAATTCAGATGTCGAGGTGATACCTGAGCCATATGATATTACGCGAGAGGGTTACGAGGCATTCCTTGAGGCATTGAAATCGTGCGATATTGTACTCGGGTGTGTGGACAGTTTTGGAGTACGCATGTTCATAAACGCTAAATGCATCGAATTAAAGAAAAATTATGTGGATGGAGGTACCAGTTTAGATGGGATACGCGGTGCGGTGCATACAATTATTCCTGGCAAAACTGCATGTTACAGATGCCATGTGATAAGCCAGGAAACAGAGTTTCCTATGAAAACACCTGGGCATGAGAGTGGTACATGTTACGCAGTTTCTCTACCCACAACAATGGGAATAATCAGCGCACTGGAATGTCAGGAAGCACTGAAGATTCTTCTGGGATTTGGTAAAATTAATCCATACATTATTTATGATGGGCTTGCAGGCACAATGCAGGTTATTAACTGGAAGAGAAATCCAAATTGCCAGGTATGTGGAAAAAGAAAAAAAGAAAGGATTTCAAGAAAGAAGTTGAGAGAACTTGAAGATATTGAGGAAAAATTTGAAAAGTTGATGAAATGACGGAAATAGTTCTCGTTAATGCAGCAAAAGAAAAGATACTAAAACATGCGATAGAGCATGCAAAAGAATATGGGTTCGAAATAGTTGGCTGGCTTGTAGGATTTTTCGAAAATGATGATGTGTATGTAATGGATGCAATCCCTGCAACTCAGTATATTTCGCAATCCAAGTATGGTGCAGAGGCAAGTCCTGTTGAAGAGATGAACCTGGCGATGAGCTATCCCAGAAAAATTGGAATTGTTGGATTATATCACTCACATCCGTTCAGAGAGGATTATCTGGAGGCAACGATGGGTAAAGAAGACACCCCAATGTTTCACAGCGAAATAGACGACTACATGCTCTCCTCGCGTGCCTCAAAAAAGAAGAGCTATCTATCCATTGTTACAGACGGGTATGCGATTGGTTGTTTTCTGTACTCTCCAAGTGGGTCCACGCAGGTTCGACCATCAGTTGTGGAAAAATATGATTACAAAAACAAGCTGATTGAGTATTTTACGAAATTAAAATTCGTAATAAAAAAAGATGAGCCAATGTCTATCAGAGAAACAATAATATGGGCGCGAGAATGTATTGTAGAACGGTTAGAGAACATATTTATGCGAGAGATAAAGGACATAGAGATTTACATCGACGAGGCAAATAAAAAAGCCGAGATATTCCTTTCATATCCAGTGGAAGAGACCATCAAAGAAAACCTGTTTAATATTCAACTGGAAAAGGAACTGGTGACAAACGCAACTGTTACTTTCAATATCACTCCAACGGTGTTCTCACACAAAAACACAAGTGCACTGGAAATACTCAATCTACTTAAGGATGAGAGCATTGACCAGTGCCTTAACCTATTTTCAAAGGTAGATGTTGAGAAAATCATGAGGGAAGTCAGAAGGGGCTGCAGGGTCGTTGATGTGCGATTTGGAGATTTAACTATAGATTATGCTGGTGCGCTTCCCCGCATGAAGTACATTCCACCGCAGAGACCCATATTCGGGAGAAAAAATTAAGAATACCTGTAAAAACCCCGTCCTGTTTTTCTACCCAGGTATCCTGCACGCACCATCTTTCTCAGGAGAGGGCATGGTCGATACTTCGGGTCATTGAAGTTTGTATAAAGGACTTCGAGGATGCTCAGACATACATCCAGACCAATCAGGTCTGCAAGCTCAAGCGGTCCCATCGGATGATTCATACCCAGTTTCATAATACTATCTACTGCCTCCGGGGTACCCACGCCTTCATACACACAGAATATGGCTTCATTTATCATGGGCATAAGTACACGATTAGACACGAAGCCTGGTGAGTCGTTTACTTCTATCGGAACTTTGTCTAACCTCTTGCAAAGCTCAATTATGGTTCTGGTAGTTTCCTCAGAGGTCTGTGCGCCTTTTATCACCTCAACAAGTTTCATCAGCGGTACTGGATTCATAAAATGCATTCCTATAAACTTATCACTCCTTCCAGATGCAGCAGCCAGTTCGGTGATGGAAATTGAGGATGTATTTGATGCAAAAATTGCGGATGCTTTTACAAGTGTGTTTAGCTCCCTGAAAAGATTTTTCTTCAAATCAGCGTTCTCAACAATCGCCTCTATTACAATATCGCCTTCCCCACAATCTGAGAGTTTGACTGTAGTTTTTATCCTCTCCAGAATCCTGTTTTTCTCCTCCCCCGTAATTTTCCCCTTCTCAACGAATTTGTTGAGACTTTTTTCAATATTTGTCAGGCCATTTTTTACAAATTTTTCGTCTAAATCTCTGAGAATTACTTCAAATCCCTTCATTGCAAATACCTGTGCAATGCCTGCACCCATAGTCCCTGCGCCGACCACCACAACTTTTTGTATTTCCATGCATATCACCACTCATGAATTACGCAGGACATATATAAATTTCATTTAGGACTTACGGAAAGATTAAATTTAGAAAGTGTATATCTTGCACGGGAACAGGTGAAATGATGTCAAAACTATGGATGCTTGGGCTCTTAATCTTTATGGCTCGAGAGGAAGGTGCGGGAGATGCCACTCAAGAAGATATAGAAAATGCAAAAAAAATAATCTCCAAACTCGAGGAACTACTTTCCCTTGCACGAGAGAAAAAAATAAAAAATTTAGAAAAAATTGAAAAAGTTTATGAAAATATTTATAAAAAATACGAGAAGAAAGATTACAGTAAGGTTGTGCTCGAAGGAAATAAGTTAATAACGCTCATTGAAAAAGCAGGCGTTACCAGAGGAGAAAAAGCTGAGAAAAAGGGGGCGGTGAGTGAATCCGAAGCCCGTGAAATGTACAATAACTGTATGAAAAAATATAGTTACATGTCTGAAAATTCAATTGCTGGACATGAAAAGATTGCACAGAAGCTCACCGAAGTCGAACAGCATCTCAATAACGGAAATTTTGATGAGGCATATTCTTTGTCTGAAGTATTGCTTAAATCAGAAACGGTTTTGATTGAGGAATATGAAAAAGCTAAAAGCGTGATTGAAGACCTTAAAAAATTTTCAGCAGAATTACCAGAATACATTAAAGACGACATCTCAAAGAACATCGCTATTCTGAAACAGCTTATGGATGCCGGGGACTACAAAGAGGTTATCAGGCAATGCGGGGAACTGCAAGCAGATGCAAAGCAGGCAGAGCATTACTACAACCAGATCAAAAACGAAGAAAAAAAGATAGAAGGCGTAGTCGAGATATTTTATGAAAGGCGAGAAGAAGTACCTTATCTGGATACGAGAAAAAAGATTGCAATTCTGATGGAGGAACGAAGATACGAAGAGGCACTGGGTCTTGCTACATCATACTGCTATGCTCTGCAGTCCTATCTCACCGAGGGTTCCCAGGCATTGCTTGAATTTGACACACTCTTTAAGGACACACAGAACTATTTTGACAGCACAGAAACATACTTCCGCACGCACCTTGAGTATATTAAATCAAAACTGGAAGAAGCCGCAGGTTTCGGAGTTTCGGTGGAGGATGCACAAAATCTTGTTGTTGATGCGGAAAAGTTCTGGAAAGAAAAAAAGTATGCAGAAGCGTTTGACAATGTCCTGCTGGCTAAGAGCTATATATTCAGTGCTATGGAAACAAGGCTAAATACGCTAATTTCCGAGATAGAAACATTTATCACTACGGAGACAGGGCTATCCCAGGAAGTAATTGAAAACTATAAATTACAGGTTGAGAACGCAAAACAACAAATTGCCAGTAAAAATTATACAGGGGCTAAGGAAGTACTTGATAAACTCAAGGGTGAGTTTCAGAGTATACGAAATAACATAATTGAAAACATGCGAATTGAAGTGGAAAAAAAGATTGAAGTTGCAGAAAAGATGGGGATAGAAGTACCTGGTGTCAGGCGTCTGCTCTCAATTGCAGAACATGAACTTGCAAAGGAAAATTTTGCAAATGCAAAAATGCACTACAAAAATGCAATAGAGGGTTTAAATGCGGTTGTTCTGGTAGAAGTCGAAAAGAAGCTGAGTGATGCAGAAAAGTATGAAAAATTACTGGGAGAATTGCCAGAAAGCAAGTATGTGCTGAAAATTGAAGATTTAAAGAAAAGAAAAGCAAGTGAAGATGCGATTAAGCTCATACATGAAGTGACAATGCTGGAAAATCTCTTCGTAGAGGACATGAACACACTTATTGGAAGGAAAATGGATGAAATTCATAAGGTTACACCCCTCCTGAAGTCAATGGGAATTGAATATGCCCCTGAAATTCCACGGTGTACTGGTTATGCAGATGCAGAAGCATGTAGCAATAAAATGGAGGAAATTCGAAGAACAATCAACGAAATGCTAAGAAAAAAATTTGATAATATGACTGATGAGGCACAGAAGAAACTAGACCAGGTCATACCTGACATAGATATTTCAAAAGAGCGTGCTCTTCTTGAAGAATATTTAAAAATGATAAGTCAAGAACAATGGGCTGAGGCATATGAGCTCCACAGGCAATTTATTTCATCTATCGAAGACAATGTGCTCTCGTTTATCAGACGGTATGTGCGGGAAGTTATTCGACCGCTCAACGATACTGCACGGTCGTTTGGTTTAAGTGCGTTGAGTTCAAAAGAAATTGGTGCCCTCCTGAAAAATCTCACACTGGAGAATGCTAAAGCGATTTACGAAAACACGGTTGCAATCGAAGGAAATCTTACAAACCAGATCAGGGCATTCATTAAAGACAAAACTGAAAAAATCATGTCAGGAATACAGATTGCAGAGAGTATCGGATTTGATGTGGCATTTATAAAAGAAGACCTGGCAAAGATAGAAGAAATGGAAAATCAGAAAAAATTTGAAGAAGCAAATGCAGCGCTGGAAGAAGTTAAGAAAAAGATGGCAAAAGCACTCACCGATTTTGTGAGAAAGGAAGTGAATGGTGTTAAATCCCTGGTAAACTTTGCGATTGAGAAAAATATAGATGTTGGGTCTGCGCAGGTGTGTATAAACGACGCAGAAACACTTATCGGGAGAAAAGACCTGGTCAGAGCACACGAGAAAATAACAGAAGCACATGAAACACTCATTGGTGCATTTGAAAGTGCCATCCGTGAAATGAAAGAAACACTGAATATGGTTGTTTATGCGCTTCATAAAGTGGATGTTGATACCACAGAAATACTGGAAAAGGTAAAACCAGTCGACACACTTATTGATAACAAGAAACTCATGGAAGCAATAGACCTGTTATACTCGGTCATAGATGAAGCAACAGACATCCTTGCAGCCCGCTGGAACGAGTTGTATAGAAATACAGAGGAAACAGTTTCCTATCTTGAAAGATATGGTCTTGAGGAGCAACTCAGGCAAAACCTTGAGAAGGCACGAACCCTTTACAGCACAAACAGAATGTATGAAGCAATCATTGAACTATGTACACTGTTGTTCTACGGAAATAATAAGATAACAAACGAAGCAAAGAAGACACTTGAAGAACTTGCAGGTATGCTCGATACAGGAAAAGAGTATGGTATTGAGTGGAAGGGAGATATGCAAAACATAGCATCTGCCAGGGAAATGATTGAGCAATCAAGGTATCTCGAGGCACTCGAATTAATTTCCCCGATCCACAGGGATTATGTGAACAGCATAAAAACATATCTGGCAGGAATACAGACCAGTATCCACGAGGGTTTAACAGTTCTCAAAGAAATGGGATTTGATACTACAAAACTTGCAGAGCAGGTAACAGCTATACAGAGTTATATCGACGCAAATAACTGGAAGAACGCACTCGCCGAGGCAACAAAACTCAGAAATAAAATTCAAGAATTGTCGAGAACCAGAATAGCAGAAATTATTAAAGACAATAATACAAAGATTAAATTACTGGAAGAGCATGGTGAAGATGTTTCAAAGTTAAAGTTCATGCAGGAAGTTGCACAGGAAAAACTCGCACAGAACGACCTACCAAAAGCAAGGAGTGCAGCATTGTCTGCAAAAGAAGCCATAGACCGTATGTTGCTTGACAAAATCAGGGGCTTTGCAGAATACTGGGAAACGATTCTAACGCTAATAGAGAAACATACAACCTTCCCCCAGCTTTTCGAAAAAATAAAACTGCTTGAAGAAAAAATGAACGCGCTCTCGATAGATGTATTCGAGATAGACCATGAACTCCGTGCGATGCTCAAGAACTGGCTACATACAAAAAACCGTGAGAATCTCACCAAATTCGATGAACTGAAAAAAGAGTATGGCAATGTTAAGCTGGAATGGGAAAAAACACAGGAGTACATTGAAGCACAGTTTGCAAAGGAACGATTTGAAGTGATAGATATACAGAACATTCTTACATTTCAGCAATCTGTAATTCAAGAAATAAAAATAAGAATCTCAAAACTGGCAGTTGAATTTGAAAAGATTCTTTATATGATTGATAGCACGGAAAAGCAGCAGCTGTTCAAAGATAAGATTGCAAAATGCAGGGACCATTTAAATGCTGACGAGGTAATGCTGGCAAACCGTATATTGAAGGAAATTAATGAAGAACTGCAGAAAGTTATTGCCCAGAATATAGAGCAAAAGATGTCTGATGCAAACAAAATAATCGACCTTATGAAGGTGCTGAGCATCCCATATCACAATTACGAAACGCGTTATCTGGAGGCAAAAGAAGCACTTACAAAAGAAGAATATGCAAGAGCATTTGAAAATCTGGCATACATAATTGAGCAAGGTAATAGGGAAATTACCGGCTATCTTAAAAATATAGATGACGAAATTACTGCGGCATGCGAGACGATGAAAAAACTTGAGATAGATATAACTACAATTCTTGAGGCACACAATAAGGCAAGAGAATTGCAGAGAAACAATGACATCGAAAATGCAGCAAAAGTTTATGAAAAATTAAAAAGTGAAATTACAAAAACAATGGAAGACACACTCATCAATCTCATAAACCAGTGTGACCTTATAACGGAATTTGCACTTGGACTGGGAATTGATGTCTCCCAGCCAAAGGAGTTGCTCAACAAGGGAAAAATCAGGTTTGCCTCTAAGATGTATGTCCAGGCAAGAAATCTTGTGAGCAAGGCCCTGACGATATCCGAAAATGCGGTGACAAAATACATATCTGACGAAATTGCTTTAATAGGACCACAGATCGAGATGGTTAAACTCCTCGGGATTCCCGAGACGGAATACTCAAATGCCCTGACAGAAGCGACAAAGAAACTGGAAAGCAAGGATTATATGGGTGCGCAATCCATCGCAGTAAAACTCAAAAAGGAAGTTGAAGAAATTCTTGAGGAGAACAGCACAAAATTGCTGAGAGAAATCAGAAGTACGGTGGAAAAAGCCACTCAGATTGGTGCAGATACCACGGTGTTTGAAAGAATGTACTTCACAGCCCAATCATTTGTAAATGCGAGAAATTACGATGGGATTGTAAAAATTGCTAAGGATGCTCAACTGAAATTGATAGAAGTTGTAAATGAAACATTTAAAAATAATCTAGAGACATTTGCTAAATGGCTGGACATTCTCGCAATGTTTGGTATTGATGGCGCTAACTATGTGGAAATCCGACAGATGGCTAAAAACGCCTTTGAGGCGGGCAACCCAATTGAAGGTGCCACAATAATAAAGAACGCGCTCAACGATATGGAAATAAGTGTTAAGGATGCAGCGTTAAAGCAATCTGATGAAATCCAGAAGAAGGTTAACACATTGAAAAAGTATGGATGCCAGACCGCACCTGTGGAACTTGAATTAAAGAACATATCTGAAAATATCGAAAAACGAGATTATATCGAGGTCAAGGAGCATCGAGAAAATGCAAATAAAATGCTGGACAAAATTGCGAGTGCAAAGGCAAAGGAGTTGCTCCAGACAACAAAAAATTACCTTGCGGATTTAAGAAAGATTGGTGTGGATATTGCTGACAGAAGTCCTGAGATAGAAGTTTTTATTTCAGGTAGCCGGTACTTCGATGCAATAGAAAAATATGAAGAAATAATCGCTGAGGCGGACGAAAGGTATGCACAGCGTATAATAAACTTAATTGAAGAGACGGAAAAGTACATTCAAACATGCACCGAGTTGATTGGCCCGGCGGATAACTTTATAGAAAGCGCAAAGTATGTCAGGGAACTAGTCAACAACAAAAAGTACAGTGAGGCATATCAGATTGCAGAACAACTTAGAGTGCATGTAGTATCGCAGATAGAAGGAAAAATCACGGCGGTGATAAACGAAGCCCAGAGTTTCATAGAACGCTTTAAAGCAATAGGGCCAGATATACTCTCCGTAGCGATAATCCTCAACAATGCCTCTCTTTCGCTCTCGCAGAAAAAATATGTCGAAGCATACCAGCTCGGAAAAAGTGCAATTGAGAAAACAATGAATGCGGTAAGAGAGCACACATCCAAAGAAATTGAGGATTATAAAATATTTATCAGTGACTGTGAAAGAATCGGGATAGATGTGTCAAAATTCAGAGAGGGTGTGGCAAGAGCTGAGAGATTTCTCAACGAAAATATGGTAATTGACACATATTATGCAATAAAAGAGACAAAAAAACTCGGCGAAGAGAGTATGGCAACCTACCTGAAATCGAAGGTTAACGATGTAATTGCCACAATTGACCTGGCTGAGAGATTAGGTGTAGATACCGGAATAGTAGTAAATTTAAAAAACAGGCTTCTGTCCGCACAGAAATCACCAAATGTGCTGGATGCACTGCGTGAACTCAAGAATATCGAAGAGGATGCAATCGAAGCTTCACGGGAGAAAGTAAAACTTCAATGGAATGATATCAACGAATTGTACCAGTTTTTCTCTGGTGCAGGGCTGACCATCCCAAATGTGGAAGAACTCCTTAAGACCGCAGAACAGCAGATGCAATCAAATAAATTCGTAGAAACGATGGCAACACTGATAGAATGTGAATCAATGATTGTTGAACGCGTAGAAACGAAAGTATCTTCTGAAATTTCAAAGTGGAGAGCACTCATCGCCTCTATTGTAAAGGTAAATCCAGAACTTGAATCGCTTAATGAGAATTTAAGAAAAGTAAATGACCTGATGATTGTAAAGGAGTACAGAAAGGCGTACAGTATGGTTAATGAACTGGAGAACACAATAAGAAATAACATCGAAAACAAAATAATTCCATTGATGAAAAACAAGCTTGTTCAGATAAGTAAAATTAAGGAAGTAGGTCTTGATACCTCTAAGGTTGAAGCTGAGATTATGGACGCAGTCGAGAAGGGTAGTACAGGTAAGTATATAGAATCGATTGAACTCTTTGAGAATGCGGTTACATATTTTGATAAGATGCTGGTCGAGAACACGAACCGGGAGCTTGAAGCATTTACGAAGGACTTAGAAATAGCAGAAGAGTTGGGATGCGCAGATGTGTCTAAATACAAGCAGAATCTCGCTGGGGTAAAGAATACTGTCAGCGAAGGTAAGTTTGCGGAGGCACTTGCAAAAATACTGAGTTATCGAAAAGAACTTAGCGATAAACTAAACGAAAAGCTTACGAGGATGATTACGGAGTGTATTGATGAGATGGATCTGGCATCTGACTTAAACATTGACTTCAGCGAAGCACGAGCCCATATTGAAACTGCAAGGATGAAGATGAAATACCTGGATATAATGGGCGCATATTCAATTATTGCAAAGGTTAAATCACTGATCCCAGAAATCATAAAGAATCAGATTGCAGGCGAAATCGCCAGTAACATAGAAAAAAGTGAAAGATTGAAGGCGGCGGGAATTGATGTTTCTATGCATGTGCATCTGCTTCATAAGGCAAGGGAGAGATTGAATGCGCAGAAGTATTCTGAAGCCAAATTCCTCATCGTCAGGTATCTGAACAGCATCTCGCCGATACTCGAAGAAAACTTTGACAAAAGTGTTGCAATGCTAAAAAATACAATAAATACCGCTAAGACAATGGGGCTTGTACCAAAAGATGAGAATAAACTCTGGGCAGAAGTAAAGAAATATGTCGGTATGGGTGATTACATAACCGTTAATGACATAATTGACACCTACCATAGAGCGCTCATATCCTTAATTGAGGATACGATCAAAGACGAATTGCAAAAACTATCCTCGCTCCTTGCGATCGGGCATAACTACAAGTGTCCCCTGGGCGATATACCCACGGAATTCAATAATGCACAGTCCGATTTTCAGAATAAAAAGTATTCCAGTGCGCTTAGAATAACAAAGGAATGCATAAACCGACTCGAACAAATACTCACTGAGAAAGCGGAACTGGACATTTCTAATATTTCTGGTGACATTCGAGAATATGCACAGTTCAAAGTTGACACTTCTATACCTGAAAAAATCCTTGAAGATGCGAAAAAGAAACTTCATGACAGGAACTACTCACTGGCATTTGAATCCATCACACACGCTCGAAAAACACTCGAACAGGATGTAATAAACTTCGAGAAAGAACTGATTGATGCAATCGAATCTCTTGTCAGGGATGCTGCTGAGATGAAAATAAACATCGACCGGGCATTCACACTATTCAGCAATGGTAAGGAACTTTTCAATAACGGCAAACTTCTGGATGCGATCAGGTCACTTACAGCGGCAAAGGATGATATGACGCAGACGATAAAAGGTGAGTTAAAACAGAGAATTGAGACAATGAATGCCAGCATTGAGGTAGGAAAGGAGATGAAGATAGATATTTCAGATGTTGAACAATATCTTCAGAATGCCACTAAATCGCTCCTTATCAACAGTTTCAAGGAGGCACAGGCATATCTATCACAGGCCACCTCCAGATTCATTGGTGTTGCAACCACAAGCCTCGGTGTTGAGATATCAAAGCTGGAGGCGCTCATAAATGTTGGTGAAAACATCGGGTGTAACCTGATACAGGCGAAAAAAGATGTGTTGAAGGCGAAGGAGATGGTGGTGAACAAAGAATTTACAGGTGCAAAGAAGCACATTGATACAACATTTACAAAAGTAAGAAAGATTGTTTCTGAAAAAGTTCTAAACGGAATTGCCGGTGCTGAAGAAATACTGGAAATGGCAAAGGAATTCGGGATAGACACTACCAGACAACGCGAAATTTTGAAAAATGCAAGGGAACTGGAGCAAAAGGAGAAATATCAGGAAGCCCACAATCAAGCAATAGAGACCAAGGCGTATTTAGTAAACAGCATTGTTAAATTCATTAATTCTGAGATCTCAAATGAAACAGCATTGTATAATTTGTGTGTGTCTATAGGTATTCCTGAGTTAGCCAGTGCTAAGGTTGAAATTGATGAAAGCCTGAAAAAATTACACGAAATGAACTTCAAGGAAGCATACTCAAGAATAAAAAATGCCAGACAAATAATCGTAAAGAACTCCAATGAGTATCTATCTGCACTGTTGAAGGACGCGGAAAATATTCTCGCAGATGCAAAGAGTATAGATGCTGTTGTCAGCGAAGAACTTTATGCGGAACTGGATAATTCAAGGAATCTTATAACCCAGCAGCGATACAAAGATGCTAGAGAGAACATATTAAAAGTGTATGAAACTGGATTGCATCTTGCACAAAACAAAATGCAGGAAAAAATGAACTCATTGAATGAGTTGCTCGAAATTTCAAAAAAGCTTGGTGTGCCTGTCGAAGGTGCACAGGATTTAATTAACGAAATAATGAGTAACATCGGGACGAAAAATTTCAAAAACGCAAATAAGCGATGTCTGGAACTGATGAAGCGAGTCACAGATTTACTGCATTCATACTGTGAAAACCAGATAATGAATACTGCGAAGTTAATAGACCTGGGCGAATCCATCGGTGTGAAGGCACTGGAGATAAAGAAGGAAGTCGAGAGCACATGGGCTTTACTAAGAAACAAGCAGTACATTGATGTAGTAAATGTAACAAATAATGCACAGGAGAAGATAAGAAGTATGCTTGATACATTTGTTAAAGAGCAAATCCAGCAAATCCAGAATGAAACAAAGTATGCTGAGAGCATAGGTGCAGGTGTTCAGAAGGTAAAGGACATGTTTGCCAGCGCAGTAGCAAAATACACTGAAAAAGATTATCCAACTGCCCACCGTATACTCCGTGATACTGAAGATACGCTTGCAAAAATTCTCACGAGACACATAAATGACTCTGTCAATGTGGCAAGGTTAACATACGATATAGGGTCCAGGGTAGATGTGGACCTCAGTGAGACGGATGCAAAATTCAAAGAAATCGAGACACTCGTAAAAGACAAGAAATTCAGGGAGGCATACCAGAATGTTGTTGAGACCAGAAAATATATTATATCAAAGATTGAAACCCACATGACTGACATTATGAATGCAGTTAATCAAAAAATCGAAATAGCAGCTGAACTGGGTGTTGATATCACCAACACAAAGGCAATGTTCTCAGTTGCGAGTGACACATTGAAACAGAAGGACTATTTAGGTGCAAAGAAGCTCTTTGCAAAGGTTGAAGAGAATGTAGATACATTATGCAGAAACTATCTCCAGGAGGAATACACAAACATAATGAAGAAAATCGAGGAGTTTAAGACACAGGGTGTTGATGTTTCTGATGTGCTTTCTGCGGTTGAGAAGGTAAAGAGTAGAATTGATAAGAAACTCTATGTTGAAGCAAAGCTGGCACTCGAAACAACAAGGGCGAAAATGAGAACGCTGGAACGCATTGCAAAACTGGGAGTTTAATCGCCAAAAAACCGCTTTATGTCTGCAATTACATCATCTGTTTGATTCAGGTTCTCGAGATACTCAGAAAATTGTTTAGCCCGCTTATCGAGAATTATTGCCATACCTCTGTCGTTTTCATTACGAATCAACCTCCCTATTGCCTGTCGCATCTTTCTCGCAGCAGGCGCCTGCACCGCATACTCCCATCCCTTACGAAACTTCATGTCATAGTAGAACTGAAGTGCTTTCTGTCTTGCAGAGGGTTTGGGATACGGGATGCCTACAATCACAATCAACTCCAGTTGCTTATCCGGGAAATCTATACCCTCACTCAACCTCCCACCGATTACCGCAAGCATCACTTTCGGTCTGGAGCAATCACGAAAATTTTCGATTATTTTCCCCATCTCAATTGAGTTCATCCCCTGTGCCTCCACATAAACATCCTTATCAATTCTGTTCTCAATTCCACGGTTAACAAATATCTGTAGAATCTTAAAACTTGGAAAAAACACAATAATGTTTCGCTGTATGGAATTGCATATCCTTACTATTTCGTGCTCAATCAAGTCAAAAATTTCCGGAAATGCATAAATCTCCTCGTATCTTGTAGTTACCGTAGTTTCGTACACAATATGTAGATTTTCAGGTGCAAACGGTGAGGGAAGCTCAAGAAACACGGTTCTATTTTTATCCAGTCCAAGGCTATCTCTGTATTCGTCAAGGGGTGAAAGCGTACCCGACATGTGTATCCCGGCATGAACTGAGCAAAGTGGGAGTGCCGCAATAGTTGCATCAAGACAGAATGCCACAATTTCTGGGTTTTCACCACCAGATACTATTTTAGTGTACTCAGTGCCTCCGATGGAAAACCACGCAACCAGGAAATTCGATACTGCACGCATGTAAGACCTTGGCAATTTACCTTCCATTCTTTTTTTCTCGGAGTATATCTCGCCAGCTTGAAGCAGGTCCATGATAACTGCATTGAGATGCGTTGAGTCGGTTTTGAGGTTTGAAAGTAAATATGTTTCGAGGTAATCCGGAGGGACAAAGCTGTCTTCATCATCCTTCACAAATTCTTTAACACATTCTTCCACCATGTGCTCGATACTAATAAGAAAATCTCTGGCACTTATGAAATTGCCAAGCACAGGGTTATTGCATTCCTCTACCTCATGCATCGCTGCATGCACTGTGTACAAGCTCAAACTTGCGCTTTCCAGCTCCCTGCAATAATCCTGCAAATTATGCGCCTCGTCCAGAATTACTACTAAATTCTCGATTGTCGTGTTCCACCATGTAAGCAATGCCTTTCTTATGGGCTTCACAAAGAAATATGCATACGGAGCCACAATAATGTCCGCATAACGAAGATGGGCTTTAATAAACTCGTAAGGGCATATGTGGTGTTTATCTGCAAATGCCAGTACATCCGTGATATCACACACATTGTGCAAAAAATAATCTTCAAATTCCTCATTCAAAGAGAGCAAATTTGCAAAGTAGGGGCAACCTTCAGATAACTCTAGAATCTTACTGTTATCTTCATCAATAAGGTATATCTCATTACATTCTTTTACCGTGCCAGTGTGTTTCATTGTGCTCTTCTTCCTGTCCCTGCAAAGCTTTGCAAGTTCCTCGCTGTTCGCATTCTCAAAATCCTTGAAAAGTACACACAGATTTGCTCTTCCCTGAATTCCCATTGCTGTAAACTCGATTTTTTCACGAATTTTTTTTAATTCCTTATACACCTGTTGTTGCTGGGTATTTGTTTTTGTGAGATAAAGTATCTTTTTCCCGGTTCTAACTGCATACTCTACACATGGAACGAGTACTGCCACGGTCTTGCCACTACCAGTAGGTGAATCTATGAGTACATGCTGTCTCGAACTGAGTGCCTTCTCTACCGTGTCTGCAATTTTCAACTGAGTTTTTCGTGGGGTGTATGGAAAACATTTCATAAGATTACTTTGCTACAATCTCGAATTCAAAATTCGGGGTAATAACCAGTGGATAGTACTTTCTATCATGCTTTGTTTCTCGCATTTTCACTACGCCAAGAAACAAGTTCATTACTGAGTTTATTCTTCGAAGGTCTGTATGAATAATTCCGTCTGCCAGAAATTCCTCAACACCATACTGCCCAAACTCGGATTTCTCATTCTGCATTTCAGTAATTAAGAACGCAGTGAGACCCATGTCCCGCAATGTCTCAAAGAAATAGAACAGCTGGTCTCTGGGATTTTTCATCTCTGAAATTGCATAGAGCGCATTGAGGGAATCAAGTGCAAGATAATCAAAGCCAATATCTTCTTTAAAGGTTTTTATCTGACTTATCAAAGATTCCAGCCAGTCAACCTTCTCACTCGGAAACTCCTTCAACTGTTTTCTGAGATAACCAAGGTCGATTATCGCAAATTTATCCTCAATTTCGTCAAGCTTCATACCCACCTTACTCGCACGCTTTATAATGAGATTTCTTTTTTCTTCGAGTGATACATACAGCACTCGACCATTTCCGCGCTTCACATTCTCATAGAGTGTGTGAAGCACAAGAAGCGTTTTCATACTCCCAGCGACACCGCACACAAGTACTACATGCCCGAGGGGTATTCCACCTTCCATCTTTTCGTCTAAACCTTTTACATACATCGGAAGTCGATCCATCTGGCTCACCTCTTTTTATTACGATGCGCTGTTCAATTTTTGCTCAATTATTTTAATTAAGCCCTCATGGATTTTCTTTGCAAATTCTTCGCCACTCATTCCAGTACATACTTTTCTTATTTCTTCAGCCAGCTTGAGATATTCATCTCGTGTGAGTTCGCTCTTACCATTAAGTCCGAGTTTCTTTTTCTGCATTTTGATTGTAGCTCGAACCATATCTCCAAACATCATTCTCAGGTACTCTTCGATTGCTGAATCGATATCCCCAGTCATAGTTCACCGTGCTTACAAATGGCGATGGAATATATAACTTTTTTTATCCTTGTGCTGTGTCGGCCATGAAAAACCTCTGGTATTCGAGGATGTTGCTTCCCTCGGGGCTTTCGCCCTACGGTACCCACCTGGGCTACCGCCCCAAGTTCCCTCGGGGCTATCGCCCTACGGTACCTACCAAGGGATATACCTTCGGTATATCCCGAATGCACATCCTGTTTAGGTTTTCTTTTTCCGTGCAGGATTTTTCGGGAGATGGGGTTTCACCATGTACATCCTGTTTAGATTTTTCTTTTTCCGTGCACGCTTTTTCGGGAGCCGCAGGCTCCTGAAAAAGGGTGCCACCAAAAACCTTATTAAC
>Ga0272448_1000898_pt1 | contig 42613 bp, 39 predicted proteins | sample YNPCB0191_FD_202220 | JGI IMG/M metagenome (GOLD analysis project Ga0272448, IMG submission 202220) | Hot spring sediment microbial communities from Yellowstone National Park, WY, United States - YNP-CB-019-1 | ecosystem: Environmental > Aquatic > Thermal springs > Hot (42-90C) > Sediment...
AAAGACCGATCCCGGCGTCGCCTGGGGCAGCCTCCACTGGCAATACCTGGAAGATATGACCAAGGTAACGGCCCATACGGCCACGCCGCTGAAGATCGAAAAACGGCTCTATACCAAACAGCTCACCAAGAAAGGCCCGGTCCTAGAGCCCGTCCAAGGGCCGGTGCAGGTGGGCGATGAATTGGTTTGCCGCATCGTCATCCGCACCGATCGGGACATGGAATACGTCCACCTGAAGGACTACCGCGGCAGCGGCACCGAACCGGTCAACGTCCTGTCCGGATACCGGTACCGGGACGGCTTGGGCTACTATGAATCCACCCGGGACACAGCCAGCCACTTCTTCATCGACTACCTGCCCAAAGGCACGTATGTATTCGAGTATTCGGTCCGGGTGCAACACCGCGGCAAGTACCAGACCGGTTTTGCCTCCATCCAGTGCATGTACGCTCCGGAGTTCAATAGCCACTCGGAAAGCATCGTCCTGGAGGTGAAATAACCCGAAAGACAAAACGCTCTTGACGTAGCCGCGGGCCGATTTCGTGGCGAGTTAACCTTTCGGGTTGGTTTTTAGGAAAAGGCCCTTTGCTCAGACCTGATTCCGGGAGTTCGCAGAGGACCTTAGCAAAAGAGTTTCGGAGCCGGTAGTACCAACTACCGGCTCTTTTTTTGGATTGATCCAGTTTGTTTTTGGATGGACTTTACCTAGCCGCGACCGGCATCTTAACGGCCTTGTATGGAGCACCGTCTGTCAAGACAGTGGGTTCCCGATCCGTCTGCACTCAATCCAGTCAGACAGAGTGGGTTCCCCCACAAAATTCTCCCCCGGAATTGTGCTATCTGTGGAGAAGTTTTACAATAACGAACATGATATTCAGCATCGAACGTTTATTGCGAATTCGTCGGCAGCCGGTGCTGGACCGGGGGACGCTCATTTTGGCCTTCAGCGGCTGGATGGATGGGGGGGATGTTTCCACCGGGACGGTGTTTCGGCTGGTGTATTTGCTGGAGGCCGAACCGGTTGCTGAAATCGATCCGGAGCCGTTCTATATTTTCAATTTCCCCGGTTCGATGGAGATAGCGGCCCTGTTTCGGCCGTTGGTGGAGATTGAAAACGGACTGATCAAGCGGCTGGAGATGCCGGAAAATCTCTTTTATGTCTGTGAGGCCCATCAACTGCTGCTTTTTGTGGGCAAGGAGCCGAACCTGTTTTGGCGCACCTTTGGGGATTGTCTTTTTGAGTTTGCCCGTCGTTCGGGGGTTCAGCGGATTCTGTTTGTGGGATCCTTTGGGGGCGCAGTACCGCACACTCGGCAACCCAGGCTGTATCTAACCTGTTCGGATGCCCAGATATTGGAGGAAATGGAAAAGCTAGGACTCCGGCGGAGAAGTTCTTACCAGGGGCCTGGTTCGTTTACGAGTTACTTAATGACGCGGGCGGGCAAAGAAGGGTTACAGATGATCTCCCTGGCCGCGGAGATTCCCGGTTACTTACAGGGAACCAATCCGATGAGCATCGAGGCGGTGACGCGGCGGTTGGCGGCCATGCTGAAACTGCCTCTGGATTTAGACACCCTTCGAGCAGCCAGCACCCAGTGGGAACTACAAGTTTCCACAGCGGTCGAACAGAACAAAGAACTGGCCCAGCAGGTCCGCGAAATGGAAGAGGCCTACGATAACGAACTCTTGAGCCAGGAAACGGAAGAAGAATAACCGGAATTCGTAACAATTTAGCCGAATGAAGCAACTGGCCTCTCCCCTGGCCGTCGAGAGGACGGCCTGCACAGCAGGCCGAGTGAGGGGGCGATGTGTCATTCCTGCGCAAGCAGGAATCCAGGAAAAAACTGGATTCCCACTTTCGTGGGAATGCCATACAAGGGGGTAAATGCAATGCCCGGCGGACCTCCGAAGCAGGTCCCTCCAAGGGCATTTTCATTCAGCTAACGTGTTACCGGAATTATTCCTCAGCGAACATGGCTTTTTCGCACACTTGGGCGGCGCTTTGGATATGATCGGCCATGGCCTGGGCGGCTTTTTCGGCTTCGCCGGCGATCAGGGCGTCGATGATCCGAAGATGTTCTTCGAGGGCTTTTTGTTGGACGGCCGGCATCGGACCAATGATCTCCCGGATCGTCTGTACCAGGATGTCATACCGGCCGATTTCCTTGGCGAGTCGCATACTTCCGCACGACTGGGCTATCATTTCGTGGAGTCGGCGGTCGGCGGCCATGCCGCGCTGGGCCCAATTCGCCGCCTTTCGATGCTGGAAAAGGTCTTCTAACTCTTGACGAAGGGCTTCCAGTTGTTCCGGAGGGATTTTGCCGCAGGCCGACCGGGTCGCTTCCGCCTCTAAGACGCGGCGGATTTGATAAATCTCTCGGAGTTCCTTTGGCCCAAACGGCGCTACTACCGCTCCCCGGTTATAAATGAAATCCACTACGCCAATGCCGGCCAGTTCGACCAAGGCTTCCCGCACCGGGGTGGAACTGGTGCCGAACCGGCTGGCAAGTTTTAACACAGTCAGCCGAGTGCCGGCTGGCAAATGGCGCTGAAAAATCGCCCGCAAAAGCCGCTCCATGATCTGATGCCGAAGAGCGCCCTGGGGCGGGATCGTAAACCCCTGCAAGGAATCGATCGGATCACTCCCTCGACTCGCCATCGCCGCAGAAAAGGAAGATTTCTCCACGAGCCTCTCTCCATAAAAAGAAATGAGGTGTATTGGAAAATATAGTATCGTTTCTTTTGGTGTTGACAATCTCTCGTCTGAAAGAAAGAGAAGGTCGATGGGTTCGGTGGGGGATCACGGGTACGAATAATACTCCCCGATTACCCCTATTGATCTTCGCAAATTGTAGAGACACTAAACTCCCTGGTTTTCTGCCACGTTTGGGTCCCTTGGTTTTGCGAAGATGAATAGAAAGGTCCGTAAAACCTCCGGCGTTTTTATGTCGAGAGATTTCTCGATATGTGGATGCTTCAGTTTTTCCCCAATGATCCTGCTGAGCTGGCGTTTGGACGAACGAAGACGCATATTTTATTATATACATTACGCATTTTTCTGGAAGCCCCTGACCGCTTTTTCCAGTAACCGTTCACGGGGGTCTTCCCGTTGCCAAGACAGCCAGCCCCTCCGCCGCATCGCAACTCGAGGAGCCAACGGGGGTTACAAGAACCAACATTTCCTGCCTGGGCGGAAGTATAACACCTTCCGCCCACTCCTCTATGGTTTCACGCTTGTCATGCCCGCAGCAGCGCAGCGGACCTGACAAGCAGGACCCTCCCGCCCCATGATCGACTTGTGCATCCTGGGAACCGTTACTTTTTCCAGAACCGGCGGTTTCCTTTTAGACGGTTGGTTGGTGGAGCATCGGATTTCCCTGCCCGAATACTTCATCTCGCCCAAAAGAACGCCGCCTGGATCTCTTCTCCTACCAGCTTCCCGTCTGGATCAACCGAAAAGAGAGTTTCTGAAACGTGAATTCCGTTTTTCGTGGAGGATGGGAGAGTCCATCCGTCAGAAGCGTCAAAAGCGGCACTGGAGAGAACCGCTAGAAGGCCGCTGGGGCGGGGGCGTCGAAACCCGGTAGGCACAGTTGCACCGGCGGGTTGTGGCGATCCTGATAGCGCTGTCGGTAACCCTCGGCCAAATAAAGAAGCATTTCCAGGGCAAGCAAGTCGGCTCGGGTCATCACATGGCGGGTGCTCCGTGCGCCCAACCCCCGGATCATTTCCTCTAAGACTTCGGTGTGTAGATGCAGGAGTTCCTGGGCGCTCACGCTGGCCATGACCAGCAAATCGGCCAACCGGGAGATCTCTTTGGACAAATTACCGGAGCCCATAATCACATAGGTCCGCAGCAGATCCCGATAATGCTGGACGAACTCGCCGGGCAGATCCAAAGGCGGCAACAGCGAATTGTCTAGAATGCGGGCCTCAGGATGGGGAGAGCTTCCACAGTGGCTTCGGGATCGAAGGCGATGCAGGTCGGAAATGATCTTCTGTTGTTGTGCGAGGAGGTGTTCGGCTTCTTCTCGTTCCTGTTGGAGGCGGCGGCGTTCGGCCTGGTAGAGACGACGATTTTCGCGTAAAATCTGCCGCCGTTGAACCGCCCGGGCCACTATCCAGATCAACGTCCGGACCGTGGTGGTATTGACGCAGACATACCCATCGGCGCCGGCTTCATAGCACAGGGTGGCCATTTCCTGTTCGCTTTGCGTGCCGAGGACCACGATCGCTTCTTCGGCGCCGCCGCCTCGATACCCCTCGATGAGTTCTAGGGCATCCAACTCCCCAGGGACATGACTGATGAGAATGGCATCGAAGGCTTCGTCTCGGAGCCGCGACAGACCGACCACACTCCCTTTGGCCTCTTCCAATTGGACTTGACTCCCGCTATCGGAGGCCAGTGCTTCGGCCAACCAAGCCCCTGGTCGTTTGGGAGTGGTGATATATAAAACCCGAAGGCGTTCCGGCAGACCCTGAATACTTGTTTGAGCTGGTTTGGTCTTCGCAGAATCGAGCACTTTGGGCATAGTCTTTTCCGTTTCGAGAGACCTTAGAAGACAAGACTCCATCGGCGCTGGGAATATAGCGATTCTGCTTGGGGAGGTCAATGCGGAAACAAATCGCCTATTTTGCGCATTCTCCGCATTTTCAAGTTGGCTTTCCCAACATCCCCAGCCCTCTGACTAGAAGACACTTTGGGGCCTCCTAAAACTCCCGGAGTTTGCAGACCGTAACCCCCTCTGTCGTAATTTGGCGTTCCTGATGAGGAGACCTAATCTTTTGGCTGGTTCTGCCTGGTTTACAGGAGGAAACTCTGGACCACCTCGGGCGGTGCTGGACCATAGGCGCAAGGTTCCAGAGAGCAAGAGGCTCGGCCTTGACTGAGTCCCCGCATCGCATTGGAATAGCCGAACAGATTGGCCAACGGCGCCCGGGCCTCGATGACCGTGATGTTTCGTCCTCGGGAATGGGTCCGTGTAATCACGGCCCGCCGCTGTTGGAGATCGCTGACGATATCTCCCACGTATTCGTCAGGCACGGAGACTTCCACGCGCATAATCGGTTCTAGCAGGACAACGCCGGCTTGGCGGAGGGCTTTGTGGAAGGCATCGTTGGCTGCCATCTGGAAGGCCGTCAGGTTGGAATCGGTCGGGTGCACTTGACTAGCCAGGATCGTGATACGGACATGGAGCAAGGGGAACCCCAGGGTTCCGCCGCCCAGGGCCTGCTGCTGGAGTTCTTCCAAGACAGCGCCTAGGAATTCCGGCGGTAAGACATCCGGCGAAGCCGGGAATACTTCCACCCGACCCGTTCCTTGACCGATGGGCGTTGGTTCCATCCGGATTTTTACCTCGGCAAACAGGTTTTGCCCGCCCCACTGCCGATGACACAGTCCCGTTACTTCGACGCTTTTTTCGATGGTTTCCCGGTAGCTAACCTTGGGTTTATGAACTCGGACGTTCAGTTTAAAGTCCCGGATGAGCCGATGTTTGATGATTTCCAGGTGCAATTCGCCCATGCCGCTGATGAGCGTCTGGCCGGTCTCTTCGTTTTCCTGCGTGCGGAAGGTGGGGTCTTGGCGTTTGAGCATGTCGAGGACTTGGGCCAACTTTTTGCGTTCAACGGCGTTTTCCGGTTCGACGGCCATGGCGATCACCGTTTCGGGGAACCGAATCGATTCCAACAGGATAGGGTGCTTAGGATCGCAAAGGGTATCGCCGGTGGTCGAATGATGTAGGCCGATCAGGCCCACAATATCGCCCGCCTCCACCATATCGACCTGTTCCCTCCGGTCGGCTTGGATACGCCAGAGTTGAGGCACGTTTTCCCGTTTGTTTTTCCCCGGATTGAAGACCCGACTATTGGCCTTCAATTGGCCGGAATAGACGCGGACCCAAAACATATCCCCGTGTCGATCGGCCACTACCTTGAAGACCAGGCCGCAGAAAGGTTCTTGGGGGTTGGGTTGGCGGGTGAGTTTACGATCCTTTTTTTCTGGGTCCATGCCTTCGACCGGAGGCAAATCGGCCGGGCTGGGCAGATAGTCCACCACAGCGTCCATAACGGGCTGAACCCCGATACCATCCAAAGCCGACCCACAGAACACCGGCACCACCCGATGATGAATGGTCGCCTGCCGGAGCGTTCGCCGGATCAGATCCGCCGGGACGGGTTGATCTGCCAGAAGCAATTCGATCATCTCATCGCTGTAATGGGAAAGCTGCTCCAAAAGATGGGATCGCCAAAATTGGGCTTCCTCTTGCAGAGCGGGGGGAATCTCCTCGTGGACAATTTCCCGACCGTGGGTTTCCGGCAAAAATCGAAGGGCCTTCATCTCCACCAGATCCACAACTCCTCGAAAGGGATCCGGCATATGGGGTGGGCCGCACCCAATCGGCAAGGTTACTGGCGCCGGTTGGGACTCCAACCGCTCCTCGATCTCCTTGACCGTGCCGAAAAAATCCGCCCCCTCTCGGTCCATTTTGTTGATAAAGGCGATGCGGGGGACGTGATACTTATCCGCCTGATGCCAAACGGTTTCGCTTTGCGCTTCAACTCCTTCCCGAGCGCTAAAGACCACGACTCCGCCATCCAGAACTCGAAGACTTCGTTCCACCTCAGCGGTAAAATCGACATGCCCCGGCGTGTCGATCAGATTGACCTGGATCCCCTTCCAGTGGTACGAAACGCAGGCCGAGTAAATCGTTATGCCCCGCTGACGTTCCTCCACGTCGAAATCGGTTTCGGTCGTACCGTCATCGACCTGGCCTACCCGATGAATCCGACCGCTATAAAAGAGCATCCGTTCCGTGAGCGTAGTTTTTCCTGCGTCGATATGGGCAATAATGCCAATGTTTCGGATCGTCTGAATATCCCGAGGCATACACTATCCCACTGTGGATGTCAGTTTGTTCAGAAAGTGTTTCGTTGCCGCCGATGGGAATCCTGTCCAAGGAAATCTCAGGACCTCTCTGTGGGGATATCCGATGGCGGCCCATTGTCCAGGGAGCGGGATGCTGGTTTCCGCTTTTTCCCTTTTTCAGCGCAATAGAACGCCGCACCGGGGAAAGCCTCGGCGCGGCGACAAAAAGGCGCAAACAGGTTACCAAGCGAAATGGGCAAAGGCCTTGTTGGCTTCGGCCATACGATGCACGTTTTCTCGTTTGGTCATAGCCGCCCCTTCACGATGGTAGGCGGCCATCAGCTCCTCAGCCAATTTGGGCGCCATCGGACGACCTTTTTTCTCTCGGGCCGCCCCAATAATCCATCGGATAGCCAAGGAAAGCTGCCGCTTTTTATTGACCGGCATGGGCACTTGATACGAAGCACCGCCCACACGCCGACTCCGGACTTCCAATTCCGGTTTCACATTTTCCACCGCCTGATGAAACACTTCCACAGGCTCTTTGTCCGGAATCTTCTGGCCAATAATCTCCATGGCTTCGTAAAAAATCCTCTGCGCAACGGTCTTTTTCCCGTTCCACATCATACAGTTGATAAACTTGCTGACCACCTTCGAGCCGAACCGCGGATCGGGTTTCAAAATCTTCTCACTTGCGGTTTTTTTCCCCATAGTTTTTCTTACCTACCGAAAAGCCTCCAACAGAGCCTGACGCCAAAACCAACCCAAATCGTTTCTGAAAAAATCCTCCCCAGGACAGTTTCCTGAAGAAGGGTTTCCACGGGCTTTCTTTTAGCTCCAAGTAACCTGGCACAAGCGGGGTTTTTCCTGAGGGGAGAGGTTAGGTGTTCTTCTTGGCCCCGTATCGACTGCGAGCTTGTTTACGTCCTTCCACGCCAGCGCAGTCCAATGTCCCCCGAATCACCTGATAGCGAACTCCGGGCAAATCCCGGATACGGCCCCCTCGCACCAACACAATCGAGTGTTCCTGTAAGTTATGCCCCTCACCGGGAATATACACCGTAACTTCTTTCCGATTGGAAAGCCGGACACGGGCGATTTTCCGCAGGGCGGAGTTCGGCTTTTTCGGGGTCATGGTCCGGACTTGAAGGCAGACCCCTCTTTTTTGGGGGCACGCCTCCAAAGCCATCGACTTCCTCCGCCGATATTGAACCACTCGTCTGCGTCGAACCAGTTGATTGATCGTGGACATCCACTTATCCCTCATGGAGTTTCTCAAAAAGTACCAATGGTGCGTAAACCTTTAAAAATAAAGAAAAAAACTTTTCTGTCAAGGGGTCCACGCAGCGAGTCATAAAATTCCCGGCCCCTTATCCAAAGGGCATTTTTATTCATAAGATTCTGGAGAACGGGAGGGACAAATAATGCCATTTTTGGATGGTAATATACCACCACAAATGGGGGAATCCGAAGCATCCTTTCCTCCAACTCTTCTGCCAAGCCCCTTGCAGAAAAACGGCCCAAAAACCGCTCGGAGTTGCTTTGCCCCCAGGGGATGATTATGATGAAAAGCGTGGGCTGCCTAAGTCGAGCATCTGGTTGTCCTCGGGCCAAGTCTATGGTGTTCCTCTAGATGGATGTGGAGCGATGGAGGCGAAACTGGTTATTGTCAGCGGCAAAACCAATAAACGGGATGTGAAGTTAAAGCTTCCGACCGTCATCGGCCGAAGCCGCGAGGCGGACTTAACGATCGCCCATCCCATGATTAGCCGACGGCATTGCCAGCTTTGGGAAGCCGACGGCTTTATAAAAATTAAGGATTTGGGATCGCTTAATGGGACATATGTATATGGAAAGCGGATCGACCAAGAAGTGCTCCTGCGGCCCAACGACGAGTTTACCATCGGCCCGCTCACCTTCCGGGTGGAATACGAGGCCCCCGCAGGCGCTATCGAGCCGCCGCCGGTTCACGAAGAGACGCCCGAATATATTCCCCCCCTCCCGATGCCCCCGTCCGAACCTGCCCCAGCCGCATTGGAAACGCCCGAACTGGCGGAAACTCCTCCTGAGGAACCGGCCTTGACCGAGGCAGCCGTTTCTCCGCCTCATGCCGGGGCTTCTCCCTGGGAAGACCTGGACGCTCTGGAAAAGGAATTCGACTTCGACCTTCAAGAAGATCTGACCGCCGAAAAACACCCTCAACCTCCGGAAGTTGCCGCTGACTTGGAGGATTTGGCCGAAGCCTCTCTTTTGGAAGAGCCGGAAATGGCCGTCCCGAAAACTCCAGAGTCCAAGTCGCCTCCCGAAGTCGTCCCGTCTGAACCTCGGCTTACCCGAGAGAGGGGGGGGCGTAATAAGATGTCCAAGTCGCCTCCCGAAGTCGTCCCGTCTGAACCCCCTCCAGAATCAGAGGAAACTTTGGCGGAGGAAACTCCACCAGAACCTTCTGCTCAGGGGAACGAAGAAGCTGCGGGAGGAAAACAGTCGCCCGCCTCAGCCGCCCCACCGACGCCTATGGAAGAAGACCAGTCTTTGGGTAATGATCTGGATGAAATCGAAGACGCTGCCCTTCGGGATTTTCTCAAGGGACTCCATTGAGATTTTTCCCTCTCTTTGTACTCCAGTCTGTTAGACTGGTTTTCCCTAGACCGTCTCCCAGAGGCGATTCTTTTCAGGCAGTGTCCGCCGGGGAATGGCTCCAGGCGTTCTACAGCGAATTGAGTTTTGAGAAATTGATCGAGGTCTGTAGCGGCACTACGCCGTAGATGCCGCGGGTAAAGACCAGTTCGATAAAATCGTCCAGTCGTTGGATAGAGCTTTTCGGGAGGATGACCACATCGGAGTCGGCCAGCCAGATTTCCCCGGCGGGGCAGGCCTTTTTGCCCATCAGGGCCGGCTCCAGGTTGACCATGGTGGCCAGCAGCCGCCAATCTTCGCCTCGTCGGAAGACCACCACCTGACGCAAATTGGCACCGATGTTCCAGCCGCCGGCCATACTGATGGCCTGGATCAAGGTTGTCGGGCCGGTCAGTTCCCATCGTCCCGGCGTGCGAACTTCTCCAAGGACATAGATATATCGAGGGGCTCGTTGCACCAGGACCGGAATCACTTCGATTCCCTCGACGACCTGTCGATACCGTTCGTTGAGTTCCCGCTGGAGTTCCGGCAGCGAGAGGCCCTGGGCAGAGACCGGGCCGATGGCCGGCAACGCAATCGTTCCTTCCGGGCTGACACGGACCAATTGTCCTTGGCCGCCGGCCCCATAGCGGCGATCCACCGACGCCCGAAGGTCTTCCAGTTTGGTGTTCACCCGCAACGGAGTAACTGTAATGGCCGGTACTTTATAGTATTTGGTATAGGCCTGTTCCAGTGCATCTCGGAGCTGGGTTACTGTCAACCCCTTGGCCCGCACCTGCCCCAAGAGCCGAAGGGTAATGGTTCCGTCCGGCTGGATGATCAAGTCCCGATTCAATTCTGGATCGGTAAAGGATTCCACCCGGACTTCGTCGCCCACATTGAGACGATACGGCCGGGTCGTTTCTTCTCGAGTGAGCCGATAGATCAGCTCCAATTGGTCATCGACCCGAAGCCGATATTCCGGCACATGGGCCAAGCGGGCATGTCCAAGATATTCGCCGTGAGCAAAAGCCTGCCAAGAGCGTGCCCGTGCCAGTTCCCATCCGCCCCGCCGCCGAGGATCACAACCAACGCATTCGACCCAACACTCCGGACACTCGGACGCTGAGCCGGAAAAAGCCACCCCTCTGGGATCATTATCGGCCCGCGGCGTATCTGCAGGAAGGCCTCTCGTCATGGGACGGCCTGGCGGCAGGCTGCTGCCCGTGGGAGATTCCCCCAAAGTCTGCTGCAAGGCCACAGACCATTCCGCACTATGGACTGGTTCCCCTAAGCCCCCATAGAAGAATAACACCATTCCCACACCACCAGCCCATAGCCCTCCCTGAAGCAATCCCCAATAGCCCACAAATACCTTTCGCTCCAGAGGAGGAAAACCGTTGGGGGACAGGCGGATTAAACTGGTTTTTTGGACTGGATGATTGCTCATCACGGAACTGCTCCTACCGAAAAGTAACCCTCAGTTTCTGCCTGGATATTAGAAAAAAATCATCGGAACTGGGCTTTCCCAGCAGGAGACGGAGAGGGACGTTGGATGGCATTCGGCAGAGCACTCTCCGAGGACAGTCTCGACGAGGACTCGTCTTCAGTGCGGTGTTCCGGGGATTCCATCCGAAACAACGACAACGGTCCTCGAAGGAAGTTGCTCAAAACGACCCTCGGTTTGTTTTCCGGTTGGGGTGGGGGGGAAACATTTTTTGACGAACTCCCTGGGGAGGGAAAAGAGCCTTTTTGGACCGGGGCGGCAAAAGAGTCTTTGGCCGCCGAAGCCGGTATCCCCGGCTTAGCAGAGGATGCCTCTCCGCTTTTTGGAGGCGGGGTCAGGCCATCCCCTGTCCCGGCGGCAAACCGTTCCGGCGGCACCCATTGGACGACCCACTCTGCCGATTGCGCTGGATCCTTGGCTGCCGACTGTTCCTGCTGACGAAGCTGTCGCCATTGCCGAGCGGCCTGGAGAGCCAAGTCGTATTGCCCCATCTCCCGATACACCACGGCCAAGTTCCGCCAACCCACCGCATGGGAGTGGATTCGGAGGCTGTAGGCCAAAGCCGCTTTGGCTTCTTCGTACCAGCCTCCTCGAGCCAGCAATACCCCTAAGTCATTGGCCGCCATGAAGTTCTTGGAATCCACCAACAGAGCAGCCTGATAAAAGACCATGGCTTTCGACTGGGCGGCTTTTAGGCCTAAGGCTGATTGGTCGGCTAGGGCCGCATATAACTTCCCCAAACCATGCAGGGCCATCGAACCGGCCACTTCCTGACCAGCAGCCAGAGCCAACTGTTCCTGAGCATAGCTGAAATACCTTTGCATGGCTTCCATCGCCGTCAGGTTTTCCAACCGACTCTCCTGGAGAATAGGAGTCGAATGCCCGGCCACCATGGTCCGAAGATCGAAATATTCTCCTCCCCCCGCACCGATGAGGAGAAAATCGTCGGCCTCGTCCAGGGCGGTCAGTCCTCGGGCTAAGGCCTGGCTATGACGCTGCGTGCGGTATTCCTTGTCCAACCCTTCGGCCATCAAGCGGAGGGCATTGAGAAACTCCGCCCGGGCCGAAAAATAAGCCCGTCGGCCTGCTAACTCAAATCCACGTCGCGTATGCTGATCCGCCTGCCGGGCAATCCGTTCTAAATGAATCGAACGTTCCTGACCCAAACCCCGGTTCTGGACGGGCCAGGCCGAGGATCCCCATGCAGGCGCCCATACTTTCGACTCCAGCACGGCAATCGGCAAGGCGGAATCCCCCCTCGATCCGTTCTCTCGAGGATGCGCCTCGTGGCTTGGCAAAGGCGACGGCGGCAAAAAGGGCGTCCAGGCCTTTTCCCAGGACTCTCCAGAAACCTTCTGATCCTCTCTTGGCCCCATGAAGGAAGAAGACTCGGACTGCCGGAGGCGGCCTTCGGAATTTCTGCTGCCCGTGGGGGAATTGGGTTCCGGAGGCGACTCGCCCTGATATGAATCCCCAACCTGCGAAGCAGAAATCGGCGGCACCCAGGGCGCCTCCGGCACATCAGAACCAGAATCCATCCAAGCTGACGCCGAAGGGACAGAGGGGTTCTGAGCAGGGATGAGGTGGGGTTGGCTGTCGCGAAAAACTTCCCCACCGGCCTGGGCCATCAGGGACCCCAAAAGTATCTCCCCGGCGGCTACCCAAACGAGCCTCCTGGGAAGGTTCGGAATTCTTCCACGCCAATTGCGCATACGTCCGTGCCGAACAGGCCTCCGTGCGAAGGAAGTGCCGGTGGGAACCACCTCCCGAGCGATTCCTCCCCGGCCCAGGAAACCAGGGCGGCTTCCGTCCGCATGCTCCTACCGGGGTGGGTAGGTGCGTTTTCCTGGGCCGTCTGTTGTTCTGTGGAGGGTGGATTTCTGGACGCTGATCCAGCCCCCTCCATCGGAGAAATCGACCAGTCCTGTCCCTTCGGCTAAGGCAAAACTTGCCTATTGATCGTCTCGGCATTCCTCAGTTTCCGAACAGTCGTTATAGACCGTTTTGATCCCTAGTGCATTGGGTAAGATAAGTACAATCGGACCAACCCCTTCTTCCCTCAGAGTCGTTAAAACCAATCCCTTCTTGACAAATTTTTCCGAAACCGACACACTTCCGACAAAAGGAAGGATGTGGTGGAAAATAGAGCTCATGGCTATCCCCTCCAGAAAGCCCCTTGGATCATGTTGCTGTTTAAGAAGCGGTTTTTAGAAGCGATCCGTCGGGGCCAGAAGACCCAAACGATCCGACTCTGGAAACGCCGTTTTATGCGGGCCGGCCAGCGGAGCTACATCCCCGGCGTCGGGCATATCCGTATCCTATCCATTGACGAAGTCCGTCTAGAAGATTTGACCGATGCAGACGCCATTCCCGACGGATTCGCTACCGCCGAAGAACTGCGGGCCGAAATCGCCCAACTCTACGGCGACCCCTTGCCCCCCGGCTACCGGGCCTATCGGATCGTCTTCCAATTAGAACCAAGAACTCCTTCTGCCGAGGAGTCCTCATAACACGACCGGCTTCTCTGGTTTTTCCAGAACATGTTCTTCCTACGAAGGTAGTCTCCAAAAGCTTCCCAGCCGGCGAAAAGGAAATTTCCTTGGATTCGGAGAACTCTGCCCCTGCATTCAGACGGGCCGAGGGGGCCTCCACCAGAAGAGAAAAGCAAAGAAACCTTGGTCTGTGAGCGGCCTATTGTTCCAGATGGAGCATTTCCAGCACGGATTGTGCCACCGCCTGAGGGTTTGATGCCACTCGGGTCAGAAGCACCAGACTGATAAGAAACCCGGCGACCAAAAGGGTCAGCCCCACTTTCCAGACGCGGGGGTTTTCGGCCAAAGTTTCGTTTTCGGCTAGAGCGGTTCGCAAGGCCTGTTCCAAACGTCGCCATCCGAGAAAATTCTGTTTATGTCCTGAAGCGACCAAGGAAACGTTCCTCAACGCGGGGAAACTCTCTAAATGCAATTGAACGCCTAAGCTGGGCAAAAACAAGCCGTCCCCGGCCCACCGGGCCTCTTCGTCCAATTGTTGGACTAGCTCGGCCAAGATAGGACGGAGTTGTTCCATCGTGATGTTATACACCACCAACCGAGGCCGCATCATCAAAACCACCAACACCACCACCAAGGCATACAGCGTGAGCATGAACAGCCAGACGCTCGCCCCAAACACCGCCACCGAGGCATAAGGGATCAGCATTTCCACCGGGCCGACCAAGACCAACCCGGCCGCCGCTACGCCCAGTGCCGCCGTATCTCGAACGCCCGAAACCACCAGGGGCCGACGCGTTAAATGCACGCCGCCTAACAACAGGCAATACACGGCCAAGGGTCCTAAGGCAACACAAAAACGAAACGGATCCATACGATAGACGCTCTTTTGAGAATGCGGCGGAAAGGTCCTTGTCAGCCGACAAGTGCGTCGGTTTTGCTTCGTGGCCTGGGAAATCTGGTCAATTCCGGGTGCGTGGAGGACGGCCTTTAAGCCGGTTCTAGCAACGCGTCCCAGCGGCCTGGCCGGGGTTTACCGGCTCGTTGCAACGCCCTGCCCATCGGGGCCGCCTGCAACACCCCGAGTCCCAGAAGGGGCAAAAGCCGCTGACACGCCATAGCCTCCCTCGGATAGTCGGGGCGGGGAGATTCGAACTCCCGACCCTCTGCTCCCAAAGCAGATGCGCTAGCCAGGCTGCGCTACGCCCCGCATCATCCCTACCATTGTACTTCCGCCGTTCGATCCGACAATCTCCCCTGCCAGGGGGCCAATCGGATACTCTCCCTCCATGGACATCCCGAAGACGGCTTCCCAGAAAGGGGGTTCCGCCGGGGGAGAAGGAGCGGTTCGGGCCGACGGTTAACCTGCCTGACGACGCGCCGATCGAACTGGCGTCTCACAGATCTGTTGTCGAATCCGCTCAAACTCTTCGTGATTGCGGAAGAAGATGACCAATCGGCCCCGGCCCGACCGAGTATGGATTAACTTCACCTTGGTTCCCAAAGCAGAGCGGAACTCCTGTTCCAGGGCGAGCACATGTTCGCTAGGTGCCCGTCGGTTGCGTCTGCTTTGGCCCGAGGGAATGGCCGCCGACACCCCCTCTTGGTCTGCTGCATCCAATATCTGTTGCACCAACGCCTCGGTCTGTCGGACATTGAGACCTTCTTGCTGAATTCGGTCGGCTAAGGCGATCTGTTCCTGGGGATCGCCCAAGGGAAGCAGAGCCCGGGCATGGCCTTGGGTAAGTCGGCCTTGACGGACGGCTGCCTGAATCGGCTCGGGAAGCTCCAAGAGGCGGATCAGGTTGGCGATCGTGGACCGGTCGATTTTCAATCGGTTGGCCAATTCCTCCTGAGTGCACCGGTAGGTTTCCAGATAGCGTTGGAAGCAGGCGGCTTTTTCCAGCGGGTTGAGGTCTTTTCGCTGGAGATTTTCCACAATGGCCAACTCCGCCACTTCCCGATCATTCGCCTGGATGATCTGCGCCGGCACATCGGTCCACCCGGCCAATTCGGCGGCCCGCAATCGCCGCTCCCCAGCAATCAGTTCATATCGCTCCCCCACTTGCCGAACCACCACCGGCTGCAAGAGGCCGTGCGTCTGAATGCTCTCGGCCAAAGACCGCATCTCAGCCGGATCAAAATCTTCTCGCGGCTGAAAGGGATTACTGTCGATCAGGCCAAGAGCAATCCGACGGACCGGCGTCGAACCAACATCTTCGGACGAGACGGAACTTTCGGAAGGTTCCGCTGCCGGGTCGCCCGATGCGGTTGCACGGGCAAAATCGGCCAATATCGCTGAAGAATCCGCCGAACTCCCCTTTGCCGGAAAAAGGGGCGAACTGCTGGCCGCTTCCTGAGGCCGTTGGCCGGTTTGGAAAAACGACGGATGCACCGCCGGGACCTGGATGGCCGGTTCGGCGGGACCCGTGGTACGACTTAACAGGGCCTCCAAGCCGCGTCCCAATCGTTTCGGCTTACTGGTCACGTTCTAATACCTCCATGCAAAGTTCCACATAGGCCCGGGTCCCTCGGCTGCGGGGAGCATAATCGAGGACCGATTTTCCATGACTGGGGGCTTCGGCCACAGCGACATCCCGAGGAATCACCGTCTGGAAAACGATTTCCCCAAAAAAGTCCCGGACTTCTTTCTCCACTTCCCAAGTGAGCTCTAACGAGGGGTCATACATGGTCAACAAAATGCCGCCGAACTGAAGTTGGCTGCCCTCCGTGTGCATCACCTGCCGAATCACGTCGATCATTTGGGCCAGCCCTTCCATCGCAAAATATTCGCATTGGATGGGCATAAGCACTTCCGACGCACTGGCTAGAGCAGTTCGTGTGAGTTGCCCCACCGAGGGGGGGCAATCCATCAGCACCATATCATACGCCCCAAAACCCTGCACCAACTGGCAGCGAATGCGCTCAGCCTGGGAGGAATCCTCCTGGGCTAACATGGCCACATCGCGAAAACTCCGAGTTCCAGGCACCAACTCCAATCGGGGGTTGGAAGTGGGCCGGGCTGCCTCCCGAAGAGGGGCTTCCATCACCAACGGATGCCTCTCGGTGGGTTTATGCCCAAGCCCGGTAGTGGCATTGCATTGGGGGTCCAAGTCCACCAGTAAAGTACGTAGCCCCGCCTTCGCCAAGGCGACGGCTAAGTTCATCGCCGTGGTGGTCTTCCCGACCCCCCCTTTTTGGTTGGCAATGCAAAAAACCCGAGGCACTCCCTGCCTCCCGCCCAAAAATCCACTCTTACACTCTCCTATCTTAGGGCCATGGCCCGGATTCTACCAACTCTCCGCCTCGAAAGGGAATAGAAATTATGGAAAGAAAACATCCCCCGGAGCTTTTCCCTACGTCCCCCCTAACAGACTTGACATCACTCGATTAGGCTTACAAATTTCTCCGATTCCATCAGCCGTTTAGCTCAGAGGCCTTGTCTTGGCTTAAGGCCGGCCTCAGTGGGAGTCCAAAAACCCGGGAAAAACAGGCCGAAAAACAAGTTTCCTCCCAAAATGCTTTCCGTGGAATCCAAGGGGAGAAATCGGGTTATTCGTACTAAATTAAATCGTAAGATGGATTTTTGATGAAAATATAGAGAAAATAGGCGATTTGGATAAGCCTATTTGGTCCTTCAAAAGTTATTTAGTTTGACTGTATCCATCGGAACCCATTGCCACAATCTGTGGAGTACGAGCGATTTTAAGCCCCTACAAGTCGTAGGGGCCTGGCCGGGTGGATACAGTCAAATTAGAAAACTTGAGCAATCTCAGCAGCCTGGAAAGGAGGGTTTATTGGATATGGAGGAAAGCATTCCTCGGCCTAAAGCCGTGGTGTTTGACATGGACGGGTTGATGTTCAATACGGAAGAACTCTATTGGCATGTAGGTACAGAGTTACTCCGGCGTCGTGGTCGAGAATACACCCGCCCATTGTGTGATGCCATGATGGGCCTGCAACCACAGCCCGCATTCCAGACGATGATTGACTGGCACGGTTTGTCGGAGACCTGGGAACAGTTGGCTGCCGAATCGGATGAAATCTACTTTTCTCTGCTGGACCAATACCCCGTGGAGGTCATGCCGGGATTATGGAAATTACTGGATGTTTTGGAATCGGCGGGGATTCCGAAAGCCATCGGGACCAGCAGCCGACGCCGCGCCCTGGAAACCCTCCTGAACCGATTCCAACTCCAAGGGAGATTTGCCTTTACGCTTACCGCTGAAGATGTCCAACATAGCAAACCCCATCCGGAGATTTATCAGAAGGCGGCCGAGCGATTTGGGCTTTTGCCCAAAGAAGTCGTGGTTTTGGAAGATAGTCAGGCCGGTTGCCGCGCCGCGGTAGCCGCTGGTACGGTGGCGGTGGCAGTTCCAGGCACCCACAGCCGACACCATGACTTCACTCAAGCCACCCTGGTGATCGACACCCTGGCCGACCCCCGATTGTACCAACTGCTTGGCCTACCCCCCGTTGGTGGGTAAAAACACTGGGCGAAAGGGGCAGAAGGGAAATGGGAAGTGGAGGGAGAATAAGGGCGGGGTTTATGCCTATCCAGGCGATTCCCTCATGAAGTCGGCAGCGTCCGATTCCAGGAGGGTATCTTCATGTTCGTACCCTGGGGCGCAGCAGCAGAGAAATTTTAAAATCCCCGGACCAATATTGGTGATTTGGTGTAAAGAGCCGGGCGGAATAGCAATGGCATCGCCGGGGCCGACGGAGCGGGTCTCCGCTTCCAACCGCATCAGCCCTTGGCCTTCGAGGATGTAATAGATTTCTTCCGTCTTTTGATGGATATGAGCGGTGGTCGAAGCTCCGGGCGGTAGCTTAGCCTCCGCCAACGATTGCATCCGAATACACGAATTCCGATAAGCCAACAGTTCCCGAATCTCCGAGCCATCTTTGGTGATAAATGCCGGTACGTCTTGAATGTTTTTCACGTCCATCGGATGCTCCTGAAATCCTGCCCGAAAGAAAAAGAACCAGGGATCGACGAGAAGTCAATTCCTTTTCGCATCTCCTTGCCACGCCTAGGTTACGTTTTTTGGTAGATGGCTAACACGGCGGGTCGATAATGGCGGATGTCCCACTGGCCCGACCCGGGCAGTAGGGCGAGATCGAATCGGTTGTCCGTCTCCACGACAAAGAGGCTTTCTTGGGGCGCTTGGGTGCTCAGTCCGCCGATCAGAAGAAGCATGTCTTCTTGGCGGGTCTGATAAACGTCATAGGGCGGGGAGCAAAAAACCGCCCAAGGGGTTTTCGGCAAGTCCGGCCCCCGGCGAAACCAAGTAAAAGTATCTACCGCCAGGACCTGGCAACGGTCCGAAACGCCCAACAGGACGATATTTTCCCGGAGCAGAGCGGCGGTAGGTCGGTGGTGCTCCAGAAACAGGGCGCCCACGGCCCCTCGACTGAGGGCTTCTAGTCCTAGGGCGCCGGTGCCAGCAAAAAGGTCCACCACCCATTTGCCTTCAATCCTTTGGCCTAGAATGGAAAATAGGGCTTCCCGAACTCGATCTTTCATGGGTCGGGTCCGCAGGTCGCCAGAGTACCGGAGCCGACGACCTCGAAACTGCCCGGCGATAATCCGGACTCCCACGGTTCGACCTGGCCGCCGCCGACTCCAGGGGTTTTTATGCGGGTCAAAAGAAGCTTTTCGAGACACGCGTTAACCTATAGGAAAAGTCACGCTTTGTCTGGACTTTTCGATCTTTACGATAGAGAGGCACACGGCCCGCTCCTGAGGAAAACAGCCCTCCGTGCCCCCTATATCCGATCCTAGAGCAACAAGATACAGTGTAACATTAACATTATACACCTCGGAAAGTTCCCCAAAACCAGGTCCCTGGTTCAAGCCTCGAACTTACAGGCTGAAGCAGCGGGCTTCGCATGGGGCCTTTTTATGCAAGCTGGAATGACAGGAGGTTATTTCGACAAATGGCTGAAGTATGACGGCTTTTCCTCCCAATGGCTCTGTGTTAGCATTTTCCTTTCCTTGAGGAAAACAACCTGAGGAAACCAGAGAAGCAGCGGTATGCTTTCTTTTCGCCGAACTCCGGTTACGTTGGTGATTGCCGCCATGGCGGCGGCAGTGGAATTGGTCTGCACCATGCGTCCGGAGATGAGAAACTTTTTCTACAATGATCTTCGGCTGGGGGTTCTTTCGTGGATGTGGAGCGGCGAATGGTGGCGGCCGCTGACCACCACCCTACTGCATGGCGATCTGATCCATGCCGGCTTTAATATCTATTGGCTAGTTACGTTAGGTGGTTGGGTGGAAAACCAATGGGGTTGGCCGCGGTACCTAGCTGTTACCATTCTTCTGAGCTATCTCAGTACGATCCCCGAGTTTTTGGTCTCCAATTGGTCGGTTCCTCTGAATGCTCAGCAGGGGATGGTGGGCTTGTCGGGCGTAGTATATGGCTGGTTTGGATTGTTATGGCTTGGTCGGCGGTATCGGCCGGAGTTTCAATGGGCTTGCCCACGAAGTACTGTGGAGATTTTTACGTTTTGGTGTGCGTTTTGTTGGGTGGCTACGTATATGGGACTATTCCATGCGGCCAATGTAGCGCATGGGGCGGGTTGGTTTTTCGGTGCCTTGTACGGAGCGGCCTTTTACGCCCCGAAATATCGACTCTGGTACCGTTTGGCCGCCGCCGTCTTGTCGCTTCTGGGACTGGCTGCTTTGCTGGGTGTTCCAGGGCATCCGCTCTACCACCAGCATCGCTCGTTGGAGGGAGTGCGTCGGCAAATCCAGTTATTTCAAGCTCAGCAGACCTCGCAATGGCTTCCGCCTTGCAAGCCCATCCTCTTCCCATCGCAACCTGTAAGGATGACGTACTCCAGGCAGGGGCAACATGGCTCAATGGATTCCTGAAAAACAACGGAATTTCGCCCTCCATGTCGTGCGCAGACTCCAGACTGCCGGGTTTATCGCCTATTGGGCGGGCGGCTGCGTGCGGGACCAGTTGCTCGGCCGGACTCCGAAAGACTACGACGTGGCCACCAACGCCCGTCCGGGCCAAATCCGCCGGCTATTCCGAAAAAACAAAACCCTGGACCTGGGCGCCGCCTTCGGCACCATCACGGTGGTTGGTCCCCGGGGCGCCGGGCAGGTGGAAGTTACCACCTTTCGGCAAGAGTCGAAATATTCCGACGGTCGGCATCCGGACCGGGTTTGGTTCACCTCCGCCCAGGAAGACGCCCAGCGCCGGGATTTTACCATCAACGGCATCTTTTACGATCCGGTTCGGGAGGTGTATATCGACTATGTAGATGGACAAAAGGATATTGAGCATCGGCAGATTCGGGCCATCGGCGATCCCCAGCTCCGATTCCAAGAAGACAAACTCCGGATGCTTCGGGCGGTCCGGTTTGCCGCTGAGTTAGGTTTTACCATCGAACCGGCGACCTTCCAGGCCATCACCCAAATGGCCGACCAAATCCTGCAAGTTTCGGCAGAGCGGATTGCCGGGGAGATGCAGCGGCTTCTGACGGCGCCGTTTCGGGCCCAGGGAGTTCGGCTGTTGGTGGCCACCGGACTGGCCCGGCCGCTTTTGCCGGAAATCCTTCTGCCCGACGGCCAGCCGAACCCCGAATGGGACCGCTCCGTGCAGCTCCTAGAGCGATTGGAGAGGCCGAGTTTTCCTCTAGCCTTGGCGGCTCTGTTGGCCGGGATTTGCACTCCTAGGCAGGTCCTGGCCGTTGGCCGACGATGGCGACTGTCCAACCAGGTAACCGAGCGGGCCGCCTGGTTGGTCGAACATCACCAAAGCCTCCATCAGCCAGCCGACCAACCCTGGTCCAAACTCCAACCGATCCTCATCCATCCGGGCATCCAGGAACTGCTGGCCCTCATGGAGGCCAAAGTGCTGCTGGGCTGGGTGGCGCCGGAGGATGTCCGGTTTTGCCGACAAAAGCTGGCCTTGCCGCCAGAACTACTCAATCCGCCCCCGCTGATCACCGGCGACGATCTGATCCGCTTGGGCATCCCCCAAGGCCCCATCTACAAAAAAATCCTGGTTCAGGTCCGCTCGGCCCAATTGGACGGCCTGATCCAATCGGCCGATCAGGCCCTTCAATGGGCCAACCAAATCGCCCAAAATGAACCAAACGCGTAACTCCACCTCCCTCCGAAGGAACCATCCGATGGACAAAAAGGTCAAAAAGAAGATCGAGGCCCTCCAGCAACGTATCCAACGGCTCAAACAGCAATTGGCCGGGGCCAAAAAACAACAAGACGACCCCAGAGAAATTCAGGCCCTCCAAGCCCAACTGGCCGCTGCCGAAGCCGAACTGGCCAAACTCAAAGGCCAAGGATCGTCCTAAGAGGCGGTCCCGAAATGCCGTTTTTCCGGAGGAACAACCAACAGGCAGCCCTAGACTGCCAAAAACCTTAAGAAAACAATACCATGTGCATTCTGGCAAACCGGCAAGGTGGGGAAACGGTTCGGGGACCTCTTCCGGGTACCCATTTCAGGAGAGCCTCTAAGTTTGCCGAGAGCCCGGTAGGTGGGAAGAGGTTTGGGGTTCCTGGAGGCCGGTGTGTTGTTCTGCCTGGGCAATCCGCTCCTGGATCGGCGGATGGGTGTAAAAAAGCAGGACTTCCCACCGGGGCGGCTGAGGGTCTTCTTTGTTCAGCCGAGCCAATCGCCGAAACGCCCGGATAAACCCGGCCGGATTGGCCGTTCGCTCCAGGGCGTACCGGTCGGCCTGACGCTCGTGATGTCGGCTCAACGCATTCAAAAACGGTTCCATCAGCGTGCTCAATAGGGCCAACAGGAAAACGACCAGTGCCATGGCCCAGGCGGGAAACTGCTCGTAGGTGAGCTGGGCCGCCTGTACCAGACGGTCGGGGAATCCTTCTGTCCGAGCGGAGAGGGCTGCTTCGGCCTGCTGGGCCGCTTGGCCCAGGCCCACCCACCAGGCCAGCAACCGATCACACAACCAAAATCCTCCGGCACTGGCCGCCAAGCCCAACAGCAACATCTTCGGAATGTGCCGATGTACATGATGGCCCAATTCATGGGCGAAGATGGTTTCGATCTCGTCGGCCGGGAAGTGGTCCAAGAGGGTATCGGCTAGGAGCACGCGTCGGGTTCGGCCCAGCCCGGCCAACGCCGCATTCGCCTTGACCGTCTCCACGCTCAGATCGAGCCGATAGACGCCTTCGACCGATAGACCGGCCGAGTGGGCCAATTGCCGGAGCCGATCCAAAAGTTCCGGCCGATCCAATTTTTCCACCCGGTAAAACATCGGCAGGATGAGCACCGGGGCCAATTGTCCCAACACGACGCTCAACAGGAAAAAGGCCCCTGCCCCCACCACCCACCACCAAGGCCCCGTCCATCGGATGATCCAAAATAGCCCAAGCAGCACCGGCAGGGTTAACAGCACCGCCAAGGCCAACTGCTTGCCATACCGCCATGCCCAACGCAGCACCGTCAGCCGACTCAGCCCAAACCGATGCTCCAACACATATCCGGCGTAGAAACTGAGCGGCACGGAGACCGCTGCATGTCCAAGGATCAACAGCAGCAACAGCCCGGCCAACCGAAGCGTCTCCGCTCGGGCCAACAAGTCGGCCGAAGCTAAAAAGGCGTCCACCGGACGGGCTACCCACCCTCCCATCAGCCCCCAATAGACAAGATCCATGGCCCGATCGGCCAACATGCATTGGCGCTGCAGCCGACCGTACTGCTGCGCCTCCGTCAACTCTTCTTCGCTCAGTTCGGCCTCGGAAATGGGCGCAGGCGGTGCCGGTTGGGCCATCGGTGCCGGTGCCGTCGTCGGTGCCGGTGCCGATTCTGCTATCGGGCGGGCTGCCGGTTCGGAGAAAGGCTCCTGCTGCGGCAAACCGTCTGGCTGCTTACCGGCTTGGGCAGAAGAAGGCTCTTCGGACCGGAGGTCCGGCAGGGAAGCGGATGGAGAATCTGAGCCGGCACTCGTCGGCTCGATCGGTTCTGACGGAGAAAGACTCATCTTTCCGAATGGATCAAAACGGCCCACGGCCGGAAAAAGTAGCCTCCGCACACAGGGCCGGCTCTAGCGGGGCTTTGGTGCCGGGCCGGGCCAGGATTTCGCCTGCAGCCATCCGGGGAACACGATACGGACGAACCGGGTTTCGGGTGCCGCCAGGCCTGCCCGGCTGGATTATTTGCCGCCGAACATCTGTTGCCGGACTTCGTCCAAATCCACGCCCAGCACCTGTCGGGCAATCGGTTTTAACACCTTCAGGTCGGCCTGGATGTGGACGGTCCGGTGGGCATGGCGGAGGCTTTCGCCCGGCCGGAGTTCGGCGGCCGGCGAGAGGGATTCCAATTCGTAGAACTTGCCCATCTGCGGTTTGCCCTCGCCGGGCGGCCCGTCAGTATAGGAGTTGAACACGTCGCCCTCATACGAAGACCCCTTGTGCTCGCCCCAGAGATTGCACATGTAAGGCACCTCGGCCGGGTTGTCCGGCATGGAAAAATGGACCAGGGTGAGCACCTGGCTTTGGAAGTCGATCGAACCGGCCACATTCCTGGCCCGCCGCTGCGAGGTGCCGATCTTCGACCGATAATTCGCATCGGCCAAAAACAGCACCGCCTGCGGGGTAATCTTGATCCGTTCCGGCGGAATGGTGCCGAAGTAGCTGGTTTCGACCACCGGTCCCAGCACGCTTTCCGGCCCGGCTTTATAGGGGACAATGACCACGGTTTGCGGCCCCGCGTTCATCATGCCGGCAATCCAGATGGAGATCAGCCCTTTTTGTTGGGTCATCGGTTCCCCTTTGTTGGTCAGCACATTCATCGTTTCATAGCCGACCCATCGGACACCCTGGCCGGCAATCTGCCCAGCGGCTTCCGGACCGAACAATTGGGCCAAATCCTCCTTCTTCAGCAGGCGGACCGTCCGCTCCACTTCCACCTCAAACCGGGTGCCCGCCGTATTTTGCAGTTTCATGGGAACCCGCATTCGGCAGAAGGGGTCTTCGGGCTTGGAGACGACCGGCCAGGCCCCTTCATTAAAAGCGGGTGGGGTGAACCAATGCTCCAGCGTCTGCGGCACCCCCGGCGCAAACCACAAACTGTACGGCCCACCTTCCGGCGAAAGCCAGAATCGGTCCTCCCCGCCGTAGTTGTTAAAATGTTTGTCCGATTTGCCGGCCCGGAGGAAATCCCAATTGATAAACCCGAAGCTCAGCCCTTCCGGCCCGGCGCAGGTGCTGGTCATGACCCGGCCCTGCAGCTGCGGACACACGGCCACCCGTGCTCCCCCTTCGCCCACCAGTTCAATCACCTCGGTGTACTTTTTTAACTCCTGTAACGCTTCTCCGTAGGACATAGCACTGGTTCCTTTCGACGGCTCTCCGGCCCAGACCCGGTGCGGCCCTGTAAGCACCACACCGACCCAACCCACCGCCACCACCATCGTTGCCCAACCACGTCTCAACCCATGCATCGTAGCAACCTCCTCAGAAGTGAGACATACCGTAACATTTGTACCATTTTCGTCGAATGAAGTCCCTGGCCTTTCCCTGGCGGGCTAAACCCAGCCTGGCCTTCCCGCACAAGCAGGAATCTCAAAAAGCAGTAGTTTGACTGTATCCAGCCGGCCAATCCCGCCCACTGGTAGGGGGTGTAAAAATCGGCTCAAACCCCACCGATTATGGTAATTCCTTCCGGTGGATATAGTCAACCTATTTTCCCAATCGTTGCCGGTTTCGGATGGCGATCAGGTCTTTCATCACATGGTATAACGTGCCTTTCCACCCTGGGGTGCCGAAGGCGTCGTGCAGGGTGCGGTACAGCCGATACAATTCCGCATACACGGCGGCTGCTTTTCGGTCCGGTTGATAAACGGTCGGTTTCACGCCGGTCATCTTTTTCTGCGCCTGTTCGGTTTTCCGATAGGCCCCGCCGACCACCGCGCCGAAAATGGCCGCTCCCAGGGCACAGGTTTGGCTGGATCGGCTCAGTTTCATGGGCCGATTGCATACGTCGGCGTAAATCTGCATGACCAGAGGGTTTTTCTCGGCGATGCCGCCGCAGTTGATCACCTCGCGGACCCGGATGCCGTATTCCTCGAATCGGCCGATGATGGTCAAAGCGCCGAAGGCGGTCGCCTCAATCAAGGCTCGATAGACTTCCGGGGCGGTGGTATGCAGGGTTTGGCCCACCAGAAGCCCCACCAACAGCGGATCGACCAGGATGGTGCGATTGCCGTTGTTCCAATCCAAGGCCAGCAGTCCGCTTTCCCCGGGCCGGAGTTTGGCCGCCGCTTCGCTAAGCAACGCGTGCGGATCGCCGCCGGTGGTATATTCCGCAGGCGTCAGATACCGCACAAACCAGTTGAAAATATCACCCACGGCCGATTGCCCCGCTTCCAGGCCATACATGCCCGGCACAATCGAACCCGGCACAATGCCACAAAGTCCTGGAATATCCGGCAACTGCTCCCGCATCGGGACGACCATCATATCGCAGGTGCTGGTGCCGATGATTTTGACCAGGGTGCCCGGTTTGATGCCCGCACCGACGGCTCCGGTATGGGCGTCGAATGCGCCGGCGGCAATGGGGATGCCCGCAGGCAGGCCCAGTCGCTCGGCCACCTCCGGCGCCAATCGACCGGCCGGATGATCGGCCGGCACGGCCGGCATGGCAAACCGCTCCCGCAGCGGCACCAAATCCGGGTCCAAACTGGCCAGGAACTTCGCACTGGGCAGCCCGCCCCAGGACTCATGGTACATCGCTTTATGACCGGCCGGGCAAATCCCACGCACCAACTGATGCGGATCCAGGTTGCCAGCCAAATAGGCGGGAATCCAGTCGGCCAATTCCACCCACGCATAGGCCGCCCGAAACACCTTCGGCGCAGTCCGTTTGCAGTGCAGAATCTTCGACCAGTACCATTCCGAGCTATACACCCCGCCGCACTTGGCCAAATAGCCGGTGCGCATCTTCTTGGCCTTCTCGGTGATCTCGGCGGCTTCGGCGTAGGAAGTATGATCTTTCCAGAGCCAGGCCTGGGCGGCCAGATTGTCTCGGAACTCCGGCTGGAAGGCCAATGGCTGGCCCTGCCGATCCACCGGAATCGGCGTCGAACCGGTCGTATCCACCCCAATGCCGATGACACGTTCGGGCCGAAACTCCGGATGGCTGCCCGCTGCCGCCAATGCCCCCCGAATCGACTCGTACAACCCCTGCACATAATCGGCCGGGTTTTGCCGGGCCAGGTTCGGGTCCTTCGGGTCCAGCAACACCCCATCCACGCCACTGGGATACGCATAGACATGGGTGCCCACCTCGGTGCCGTCTTCCACATCCACCACCAACGCCCGCACACTATTAGTCCCAAAGTCCACCCCAATGGCAAACCGCTTTGAGCCGACAAGCTCCGACATAATCTTGCTCCTAAGGGGAATCCAAAGTCTCCTAAGAAACTCAACGTGGTGTGCGGGTGTTTTGGATTGTTTTAGGTAGCGGAGTCGAACTGGGCGGCCAAGGCAGCGAACTCCTCGCGCAACGGGGGCATGGCGCCGGGGCGTTCGACCACGAGGGCGCCGCATCGGGTGGCAAAAGCCGCCCCTTTCTCTCTGGACCAACCTCGCAATCGGCTGTAAATCAAAGCGGCAGTAAAAGCATCTCCTGCGCCCACAGGATCGACGACCTTCGCCGGTACTCCCGGGACCGAAAGCACCCCGTCCGGGTCGATCAGCAGGCAACCCTGTCGTCCTTGAGTCAGGCAGACTGTTTCCACGCCGAAATGGTCTTGCAGGACCCGGGCAAAAGGTACGGGGTCCGAAAGTCCAATGGCCAACAGATCGGCCAATTCGTGGAGTTCTTCCATAGTGAGTTTGACGATGTGGCAGCCAACGAGCGATTCTTCGACCCAATCCCGTTTGACAAAGGGACGACGCAAGTTGACATCATAGACGATCAGGCATTCTTTGGGAGTGGCGGCCAAGGCTTTTTGGATGGTCCGGCGGGTGCTATGGGAACGTTGGGCCAAGGTGCCGAAGCAGACCGCCGAGGCCTTCCGCATCAACTCCTCCAACCCAGGTTCCATCTCCAGATAGTCCCAGGCGACGTTTTCGTGGATGATGTATTGGGGATGGCCGTTACGATTCAGTTGTACGGTAACCGTTCCGGTCGGATGCTGTTGATCCCGCTGAATCCAGCGGGTGGAAAGGCCTTGTTGGGCCAAGTAGGCCAGAAGTTCCTCGCCCAGAGGGTCTTGCCCCACCCGAGAAACCACCACCCCCTCACAACCTAATTGACTGGCGTGGAAGGCCACATTGGCGGGGGCGCCGCCTGGCCGACGCCCGTCCGGAAAAACATCCCACAGCAATTCCCCCAATCCGACGATGACAGGCCGGGATTCAGACGCCCAATTCATAACCGTGCCGAATTACTCCAAAACCAAGGTCCACGAATCTTCTATCCAAGCCTTCCGTCCCCAATGGTAGTGCGAAACTTCCACCAAAGCAAGCTAGAAAGAGTTTCCCTGGTTTTCCGTCTGGGAAACGTCCCAGGCCAAAAGATTCCCTCGGAATCTGGAATCTCTCCCAACAGCGGCCCAGCCGTTCCCAGAGAAATCGCAGGCACCCTAAGGTGGGAACTCCAAGAACTTTTCTCGGAGCCATAAGAAGGGATTTCCAAAAACGTCCAAGGTTTGGAAGTCTCCTGAAAACGCCCATCCATGAATATATCATGAATCGCCGGCGGCGTCATCAGGGGAGAAAGTTCTGGGATAGCTTTTTTCAAAGGGGCCTCCCACCAAGGCACTCTGAAAATGGCGCCGGGCGAACAAATCCCACAAAAAGGAAACGTTCCCCAAGAACTGGTTCGCAGATCAAGGTCCATTGCTCAGCAAAAACGACATCTATAGAAGGTTTTTTCCTAACGGGAGGTTTTTCAATTGTTGTTCGGCAGCATGGACTTGCTGGAGCCAATCGGCCAATTCTTCTTCGCTCAGAAGCCAGGCCGGATGAAGGCGATCTTCAGCTTCTGCGACCAAAACAGCCACATGAAACGGCTGACGAATCCAGCCAGGATGCAATTGGCAGGCATGATCCAAAGCCCAGAGAACCGTAAAAATCCCTTCCGATAAAATGGGTCGGCGGGCTTGAAAAATCGTCCGCGCCAAAAGGCCCAACAAGGAATGTGCGGCGGCGCGGCCTGGCCCCAGTCCAGTAAACCAAGCCTCCGGCCCTTTGAATTCCGGTTGTAAATCGCCCGTATGTAACTCACATAGGTGAATCCCCGTAGCGCAGCGGAATGCCACCAGAGCACCAAAACCGACCAGGTCGCTTCCGGTAGCCTGGAATTCTTTCCATGCATCGGCTGCCAACGTGCGGGCAATCACAAAATGCTCCCACTCCGGAAATCGGCTATCCTCCCGGAGTTCCCGGAGCACCATTTCCAACCGTTGGGAAAAACCCACGTTCCCGGTGCTGCTCAGCACCACATCCCCGCCGATCACATGGGTTTTCTGCAGGGGGCCGGAGGGCGCCGGGGTTTCCGAAGCCACACTGGGCCGGGAACTATCTGACCCGATGACCACCCCGTCCTCGCAAAGCAACCCAACCACCAAGCCCATGCTCATACCCTTTAGAAGCTATCTCCGCCAGAGGCCCAGGCTCTGATGGCCCTTTGGATGGCTAAGATACATTGGGAAAAACAGGAGGTCGGAACAGAACCCTTTAGGGGCCTGCTCCGCGGCATGATCAGCAGGACCATCCTTAGCAAGTCTTCCCTTCAACTCTTCGGTCGTTGTTGGCGGAGTTGATGCATCATGCCGAGAATGGCTCTGCCGAAATGCTGGACGGCTTCGACGAACTGCTGGTTTTGGGCGGCCTGTTGGCCGGCGGATTCGTGTCGGTTGAACTGGTCCCAGTCGATTTGCCATTGGCTATTGGCCGCCGCCGTGCGAAGCTCCTGGACCACCTTCTGAAGAGCATCCACCACGGCGGGCCCCGGCACACATGCGACCGTCTGATAAGGCCCCTCGCCCCACTGTTTTGGGCTACTTCGAGCTATACCCATCCAGCCGAACAGTTTGGCCCATAGCCCCTGTTTGGCGGAAACAGAGCGAGTCGTCTTCTTTGATTTGGAGGCGGAAGTGTCCTGATCGGCCGTTTTTAGCGCCGCCCGGACTTGGACTACGATTCCTGTAATATTATCCGGCCCGCCCCGCAAATTGGCTAGATCCACAAAAAGCTGCAGAGCCTCCTTCGGCGGCAGACATTGCAGAATGACGCCGATTTCTTCGTTGCTCACCTGGCCAGAAAGTCCATCCGTACAAACCAAAAAAGTGTCCCCCGGTTCCAGCGGATCATAGCCCTCCAAATCCACTTCGACCGTGTCCCGGGGACCTAAGGATCGAAGGATAATATTTTTAGGAATGTTGGGGGAAATTTCGGTTTTCGGCCGATCCCGATTCAATTCCCAGGCCAAACTGTGGTCAAAAGTGAATTGTTCCAGCATGTTCCCCCGAAGCCGATACACCCGGCTATCCCCCACATGAGCCACCAAGGCCCCTTGCGGCAATAAGACCAAGGCACTGACCGTGGTCCCCATGCCGCGAAAATCTTCGCTCTCTTGGCCCCGGAGATGGATTTTTTGATTGGCCTGCTGGATGGCTATGCGCAGGGCCTCTGCCGGATCACGACCGGGATGTTTCAGATAGGTCAGGGGAATTTCATCGGCGGCCATTTTGCTGGCCAATTCGCCGGCCGCATGCGCCCCCATCCCGTCGGCCACCAAAAACAGATGCCCACGCCGCTGAAACTGCTCCTCCGAGCCGGCCAATACCACCGCGAGATTATCTTGGTTATTCGCCCGCCGAAGCCCCAAATCCGTTACACCCACATAATCCAAACAATGCTCCCATAACGGCCAATTCGGGTCCAATTCTAGATACCTGAGATTCCCATGCGCTCCGTTCATAATGTACCTTTCTGGCTTTCGCGGGGGATTCGCGGAGACGGGGATATCTACCTCCCTCCTTCCTGCCAGGCAATCCCTTTTCGTTTTCCCGTTCTTTACCCGAAGGAAATCCGCATCATCCCTAAAAGGATGGACTACCTCCTTGGGGGCCGCTTCACCCATCCCGCAAAGGAGGCTCCTTTTCTATCCTACGCCAACCTATGCTCCCCCCAAAAGGTTAGGCTTCCGGATTTTATTGTAACTGAGGCGGAAAAACGGATCGAGGGAGAAAACCTCCTTAGTCCCATATCTTCCGAGTTGCCCCCCCGAAAAAGGTGGCTAACCGATGTTTTCGACGTAAGCCAGAATTTTATCATATCTTTTTTAATTTCAAGAAGTTAAGTTTTGCAAATCCTATAAAACCCAAGGGAGAGGATGGGAGAAAAATTGCTATTGACCCCTCAAGAAAATATTTTTAGACTGCTGTCCACAACATGCGGAGAGGGTGGCTGGGGAGAAGTCTTCGGCTGCTCAGGCCGCATGGATTCGATCCACGCGTGGACGGGTCTGCACGGGGAAGGCAGGCTGGCTGTCAGACGGCCGTCTTCCTGCGGACCACGAAGACCCGACCGCCCGCAAGGACGTTCGAGGCGGCGGCTTCGGAAAATTACCGGTTCGCCTTGGACAAACCGAGTGGCCTGGTTTACTTAGTTTCCAAGATATGGACAAACGCCCGATTCCATGAGGTCGCAGCCCAGACCTCGTTAAAAAACCTGGTGGTTTAGGAGGGGTTCCATTCCGTTAGCGGCTTCCTCCCATGGACGCCTGTCCTCCAAATGCCAGGCTTCGGGCTGCCAGGGCGAACCGTCCAATCGCTCCCGGAAAAGAGCCGGTGTCCTCCGCCCCCCTAGGACGCAGCCTTTCCGGGGGCTTTTTTTTGCGCCCAGGAGACTGCCCCCCACAAACCCCCACAAACTCTCCGAGAGTTTCTCGCCGAATGCCCTCTTGAAGCCAGCACTTCTAGGCTATTCTGGCCAAAAGGCAATGGGTGGGATTGTCCCGCCGGTGAGGTTAAAGCCCCACTCTGGCAGAAGGGTGCCCTTTTCCCGGCGCAGAGTAGTTTACAAAATCCACATCCTAGAGTATCTTAATACTCAAGGGTGGTTCTTGGTTCTTCCTTGAAAGGGTTCTCACCGGGGGTCTGAAAACCATTTCTTTTGTGGGAAGGGTATCTATGCGCGGCAAAAGAGTTCGCTTTCCTGCCTTGATGCGTTATCTTCTGGTAGGAGTTCTTCTCGGAGGGCTTGGGTTGGCCGGTTGCGGCGGCGGAAGCCGGGAAAGCCTTCAGCGAGAGCAATCTACCCTCAAACCGCTGGCTGTTCTTTACGGCCAATACATCGGACAGCATCGGGGGCAACCGCCTGCCCATGAAGAAGCCTTTCGGAAGTTCGTCCAGGAGCAGCCTGCTGAGGTGCTTAAAAGTTTAAATGTTTCGAGTATTGAGGAGCTGTTCGTCTCCCCGCGGGATGGCAAACCGTACAAAGTCCTCTACGGGGAGGCGGCCAAAAAGGCGCCTTCCGGAGGGCCGGCTGGTGCTCCGGTCATCGCCTATGAACAAGAGGGCCGCGGCGGCCGCCGATGGGTCGCCTCCGCCATGGGCGCCATCGAAGAAGTGGACGAAACCCGATTCAAACAACTCGTTCCCGGCGGTCCGTAGAAAGAGGCCGTACGCTCTTCGTATGGGGGCTTCCGGGGATCGAAGAGGGATGGAATTCTTGTTCGTTCATCCGTCAAAAGGAGGGGTGCCATGAAAACGAAACGACGGGAAAAGTGCTTTATCGGCCAGCGGGGTTTTACCTTGGTGGAGCTGTTGGTCGTTATTACGATCATCGGCATCTTGATTGCCCTGCTATTGCCGGCGGTGCAGTCGGCCCGGGAGGCGGCCCGACGGACCCAGTGCATCAACAATCTCAAGCAGATCGGCCTGGCCATCTTGAACCATGAACAGGCCCGCCGCGAATTCCCTACCGGCGGCGATACCCCTTGGCCGACCATCGCCAATTATCTGACCAACGGCCAGCCGAACGGCCCCGCTCAACAAGGTCTCGGCTGGGCCTACCAAATACTGCCCTATCTCGAACAGCAAGCCGTCTATCAGATCACCAACCAAGGCGATCTGGAAAGCAAGCCGATCAGTATGTATTTCTGTCCCTCCCGGCGTCGCCCTACCCAGTATCCAGGCACCAGCCGGTATCTGATGGATTACGCCGGGGCTACCCCCGGCTACGAAGGCCGCTGGCTCGATTCGCTCGATAGCTTCTGGTGCGGCAAAAATGGCTCCGATAGCAACGACGCCCGCTGGACCATCAATTCCAACCAGTCCAATATCTACGGGGGCATCATCGTTCGGATCAACTGGTGGTGGCAAGACCGCACCTTCAAAGGCGGCAGTCCACCCACCACCTTCGGCGAAATCCGCGACGGCGCCAGCAACACCATCATGGTCGGCGAAAAGTTCCTCAACACGAATCAGTATATGTCCGGCGCCTGGCACGACGACCGCGGTTGGACCGACGGTTGGGACCCGGACACCATGCGCTCCACAGGCTTTGCGCCCTTCATGGATACCAATCGGGGCATCTCGTATGAAGGCTACCAATTCGGTTCGCCCCATCCGGCCGGGTTCAACGCCGTGTTCGGCGACGGCTCCGTCCGGACCATCAATTACAGCATCGACCGGATGACGTTCTGCTATCTAGGCCACCGGAGCGACGGCCAAGCCATCGACGCCTCCAAACTCTAGCCCCCTGCCCGCCGCCGGGACAACCACAACCTGTTATTCCCGCACAAGCCTCGGTGTCATTCCCGCGCAAGCAGGAATCCAGAATGCTTGCCTCTCCCCTTGTGGGAGAGGCCGGCCAGCCGTTCAGGCTGGCCGGGTGAGGGGGCCGCTGGCAGTGCGCTCTTTTGGCCCGCAGAAGAAGGCGGACGAGACGTCCCTCCTCCCAGGATTTCCCCCTCACCCTACACTGTCCCGCCGGGGGAGAGGGGAAAAGCTCCTCCATACGGCTAATTTTCTTTTTTCTTTCCTTATTGCGCAATTTTTTGGAAGCCCGGCAAAAGGGATTGGCGTAAGTGCTTACAAGAACCGGGGTTATGGATTTCGGCCTTTTTAGGGGTTTTTGACCTAAGTTCTTTTCCGACAATGGGTTACGACTTTTTCCAGGGGGATGGGAAGAATTGGCTTGCCCGCTGGGGCGTCGGTGGGGGAGCCGGGGCCGGCTTGGCCTACGCAACTGCGTCCGAGTGCCTGTTTTTCCGCATCGGGATGCGACTGGGAGCGGTTGGCTTTTCGGCCGCCGGAGGAGGGCGCCGGTCGAATATTTTCCATTTCGCTTCGGGAGTGCTTACAAAAATTTGGGGGTTGGGGTGCCCGTTTTTTGTTCATTTTCGGCCGGTTTTGGGTCTTTTCGGAATTTGCCGATTAGATACATTTGTTCATATAATTTTCGTAAATTTAAAATTTTCAAAGACTTATGTCTTTTCTCCCACGGACGCCCGTTTCCGCCCCGCTAAGGGAAACCCCAGGCCCTGGAAGGCGGAACCCTGGCCCTGGCGAATATTTTCCACTGCGATACAAACTGGCCGAAAAAAATCGGCGTTTCCCCGAAACGGCCTGGGTAACCTCGTCTTCGCCTTGATACAAACTGCCCGAAAAACTCGGTGCTTCCTATGGGGCGAAAACTGTCCGGTTTGCCCCGCCCGCAAACCCGGCGTTTCAACCTTTCTGGAAAGATCGGCGTCTAGGCCCCAGCCTCTCCCCGCGTCCAGCCAGCCGGTTACGGAGGTTCCCTAAGCGGTCAAAGTCCAGGAGGGTTGAATAAGGCCCCCGGCCCACCGGAGGAAGAGGAATGAAATTTGGCGTTCAATAGCGGTTAGACCAAAGGGGAAATAAAGGTTGGATAACGCTCCTGACCCGCTCAACTGGATGGAACTCAAAATACCCCCCGGGATTCCTCCCAACCTAGATCCTCCCACCTGGCCAATTCGATCCCCGATGGTCCGGACGTCGTCGGAGCGATTCGTGCGGTGGGCCTCTCGCTCGAGATCAGGGGCGCCCCGCCGCAGCATCCGTGGCATGCCGTTGGTAGCCGTCGCTCCGTGCTTTGCGTCACTCATATGGTCCCAGAAACCGATCGCCGTTGAAATGAATGATGTGGGAGGGTTCGTCAGCAATCCACACCTCCGTTTCCCATGCGACTTCCTTAAGGTACTTCATCATGACCTGACGCGTGGGGAACGCGGTTACAAAGACCAACCCCGCCCGAGAAGCCTGGAAGATTTCCTTCAGCTCGTTGAGCCTCTTCATGCCGATAGGGCCATGACTGGTCACGGCTTCGATCAGCACAAGCCAGTCCTTTTTGCGATGATGAATAACAACATCGGGCATCTTGCCGTGCTTATCTATCGAAACTCCGAGTTTCTGAAGGTAGTCCGCCTCAAAGTGGCGTTGCTTTGCGCCTGTGTCGCCCACGTAGATAATCACGCCATCCGGTGTAAATCGTGGGCAGAACTCCTCCACAATCCTCTTGATAAGTTCGTTGTGCTTTCCGGCTGTAATCTTAAGCTCTTTGCCATCCGGTAGCTTGACCGGTATCAATACCATGTCGCGCTGCCTGGGACGAAGGCGTTGGAGACCTTCCGCAGTGCTGAGAAAACCTTTCAGATTGATTTCCCATGATGGGGATCCGTATGTTTGTGCTAGCTTCAGCAAAGTCGAGGCAACTTGGTAGCGGTTGTAAGGGCTGTTGACCGGGCGGTTGGGATCGTCGGGATTTGCCACAACTAGCTTCATTTGCACGAACTGGTGGACCGTGCAGCGGCGGACAGTCTCGCGCGTGTTCGGTGCGTATTTCTTGCTGAAGTGTTTGGCGATCACCTCCATTATCTCTGTGATCCCGAGCATGGGGGCATTGGCTTCGCTCCATTGTTTTTCCGGGGTCATTCCGAGCAGGGCAAGTAAAGTCAGCGCGGAACGCTCGTTCTGCAGCGTTTGGGGTACTTTCAGCGCTCTCAACAAGTCAAGAGCTTCCTGGATGCGATGGGTAACCGTGGTTTTTGTTTTTTGGATAGGCTTATCCATGAAAAACAATCTCGTTAACGAGACGGTCTATCTCTTTTTGATCGATTAAGTTTTCCCCAATTTGTTTACCCAGTTCGATGAGAAGTTCCCGCCGCGGATACTTCAAGGAACGGAGATCCGTAGCATTCACTTGAGTATGTCCACTGAACTGACGGAAGTAAGCATCTACCAGCGTTGAGTTCAGAAATGTTGCTAGTCCCTTGGCTAAGGTGGGTGGGAGGCCGGCGCCTCGGACATGGTAATAGTTCAGGTGATTCTCGAACGCGACTCGGTCGGCTCGGACGCGGGTTGGATCGTACACCGCCGCTACGACTCTTCGCCGTTCTTCCTTCGCTGTAAATCTCTTGACAAGGACGTAGTAACCTGCGGGGACCAGTAAGTCGTCCGCACCTTGGCAGAGAGCGAGCGCCTGGGACTTGCGGGTGTTCGCATTCGGCCATATCACAAATCCACCTCTCAGGTGGCATGGATAAATAAGAGGGACCGTGTTCGCCTCAGGGTGAGCACGCAACAAATCTTTGACGCGGAAGTCAACCACCCGACCGGTTGAGACGGTAAGGCCAATGTTCGCCAAAGTCGCATCCAAACTCGCCATTTTCTTCCGGATTTGATCTCCATCCCCCTCAGGAGCAATATGGATGAAGACGCGGGGATCGCCCGGTTGGACAATATAGTTATGCGACACCATTCGCATACAGGAATTCTGCCCGCCGGGATCGATACTGGATGAGACGATGACGTGACTTGGAAGGTGCGTGGTTCTGACAGCGCGGAAGACGATGTTCTCTTGCAGAACGTCGTCATCCGCGAAAGTGCGGTCACGTGCTTCGAAGACGTGTATTCGTGAAAAGCGCATCTCTCTCAAGAAAAACCGCCGGAAGGGTTCGAAGTATGCCCCGTTACAAAAGCTCCTTGGAGTAATCGCGACCATTTCGCCGCCTGGCGCGAGGAGTCTAGACGTGACCGCCAGAAATCCCGTGTAAAGGTTAGTTGTCTCAAGCCCAATAGCGCGGAGCAGCCTTCGCTCACGGGATTCCCTCCCAATTTTTCTATACGGCGGATTCAGGATGGCGCAGTCGAATCTCTCATGCTCTGGCGTGTCTAAAAGTTTACTTACTAGGGCACTTGCGCCGACTTCCAAGAAGTCGCTATTTAGGATATGCGATTCGAAATGGATTCCCATCTCGTTGCATAGCTTTCGGCAAAGGTCAAGCGTGACTCGGAGGTATCCGATGAGTCCGGCGTCAATCTCGTAAGCAGTTACGTGAATGACCTCAGGAGGCACTGGCCTTCGGCACATCTCGGCCACGACTGCGGCTGAGAGAGTTCCAATGCCTGCACCAGGATCGAGAATGCGGACAATGGACTTTCGGCACTCGACCATCCGGGACATGAATGTAGCTACAGAGATCGGCGTCAGGTACTGCCCCCTGAGGGCACGTTGCTGCGAGTCTAGTCGGTGAGAGACCTGTCGGCGCATTGTCTCCACGGCGGTCAGTAAAGCCGATGTACCACTTTCTAGAATTGCTTCAACAACTTTTATCTGGTTAGCACCCATGAGAGCGTCTTATCCACTATGTGTGTCTGGCTAACTATTGTTTATCTGGTTTCCGCTTAACACGCCTCTCCCGGTTTTAGTCGGCATGACACACGATGGAGAGTGAATTATTTGAGGGTGTCCGGAAATTCCGCGGGCGGACAGACGCCCAATTCCTGCCAGTTCCGCCCTAGAACCCACGCCCCTACTCCGACGCCTAATTTGCCCATGTTGATTTGATATATCTTTTTATTATGCAAGGAGTTAGGTATATCGAATTTCCGGATACCCTCAATTATTTTGTTGTTATTTCTCATCGACGTTGCTTCATTACAACACTATTCTGGGGCATTATACAGTTTCCGTCTCACACGGAACAATTTCTTTTCGTGCGGTGGAGTTTTGGCTCCTTTCTTGCAGCAGGTTCAGATGCCTTACCCGGCGCATAGGCCCCAGCCGGCCGCCGGCCCCGGTAGGCTCATAAAGGCGGCGGGCTCAGAGGTCCAAGCGGGAGCGAAAGGCCCAAGAGGATTAAAAGGTACTTATCATCACCTGGCAGTATAATCATCCTGCCGGGGCTGTCAAGCGAGGGAGAAAAAATGTACGGTAATGTTTTGGCCGGGGGAGGAAAAGGTGGGCGAGAGGTCCGCACTGGGTCCCCTCACCCTGAGCCTCTCCCGCGGTGGGGAGAGGCGGATTCTGGGTTCCCGGTTGCGCGGGAATGACACGGGGGCGGACACAAGGGGGCCCCCTGGATTCCTGCTTGCGCAGGAATGACACATCGGTCCTCTCACCCGGCTGAGCCTGACGGATCAGCCGGCCTCTCCCACAACTGGACAGGCGAGACGCCTGTCCTCCCCCTCAGCCGGACACCTGTCCTCCCCCTCACCCGGCCTGCTGCGCAGGCCGGCCTCTCCCGCCAGGGGAGAGGCGTACTGGGTTCCTGCTTACGCAGGAATGACACAGCTACCCCCTCACCCTGAGCCTCTCCTACGCTGGGCTGGTCAAACAGCAGGATCGTTGGACCCCAGGGGGCTGGCCAAATAGGAGCAGGTAGGGCAAAATAGAGGGCGACGCTGGATTGCCTTTGGCAATCTCCCAAGCCCTTCCCTCCCACAGAAAGCACCCCAACGATGGCGGAGCTTGGAAGTCCAAGCGGTATTTCCGGAAGACAGAGAACCCTCCAGCAGAAAGGAACCTTGGCGATGTCGGAGCAGCGGAAGTATTCGCGTCGGCAGTTTTTACGGCGAACAGCGGTGGCCGGGGCGGCCGGAGCGGTGGCAGGCGCCGGGGCGGCCGGTTCGTTGGTGGGCGCCGGGCCGACGGTGGTGCCGGCCAGTGTGTTGGGCGGCGAAGGAAAACAGCCGCCCAGCGAGAAAATCCAACTGGGGCTTATCGGCGCCGGTGGCATGGGCCGGGCCAATCTGGCCAATTGCGCTAAATACGACGATGTCGAGGTTACGGCCATTGCCGAGGTCTGGCAGGAGCGGCTCGAAGCCGCCTTAAAATCCTACCCGAATGCCAAAGGCTTCCGGGATTATCGGGAGCTATTAGTGCAGAAGAATGTGGATGCGGTGATCATTGCATCACCACCGCATTGGCACACCCTGCATGCCATTGACGCCTGTGAAGCCGGTAAACATATCTACCTGCAAAAGCCGATGACGCTCACGCTGGGCGAAAGCCTGGCTGTGGTGGCTGCCGTGAAAAAACACAACCGCATAAGCCAGGTGGGTACACAAATCCACGCCAGCGCCAATTACCGGAAGGTGGTCAATTACATCCGATCGGGGCTGTTGGGGCCGATCAGCGTGGCCCGGTCGTTTAACGTGTATAACTTTGGACCGGAGGGGATCGGCAACGATCCGAACTGCGACCCGCCGCCGGGGTTAGATTGGGAGCTGTGGGTTGGCCCGGCCCGGATGCGTGCGTTCAACCCGCTGGTGGTGCGGGATTCGTTCACGCATTCCGGGTTTCTGGACTACGGGGGCGGGTGGACGCCTTGTTGGGCGCCGCATATTCTGGATTTGCCGATCTGGGCTTTGGAGTTGGGGCTGCCCACGATGGTAGCGGCCAGCGGCGGCCGATTCGTCGTCCAAGACGCCGGCGACGCCTACGACACCCATGAAATCCTCCTGCAATACCCGAAAGTAACCGTGACCTGGATGATGTCGCAGGTCAACAGCTACGGATTCGACGCTCAGGGCCAGCCTGGTACCCGCCGACGCCTGGGCACCTACTTCCAGGGTGTGAACGGCACGCTGTTTGCTGACTACAGCACCCACAAGATCATTCCGGAAGGCAATCGGCTCAAAGACATTCCGCCGGAACCGCCCAAGGTGGTGCCCGATTCGCCCGGACACGAACGGGAATGGCTGGATTGCATCCGGAGCGGGCAGCAGCCCAGCGCCAACGTGGAGTATCATCACAAGGTGAATGTGCCGATTGTGCTGGGCAATCTTTCGCTGCGACTGGGGCGGGCGATTCGGCTGGACCCGAACAGCGGCTGGATCGTCGGCGACGAGGAGGCGGCCCGCTTGTCCGTGCCGGAATACCGTCCGCCGTGGAAGTTCCCCCGCCAATACCTGGCCGAGGTTTTGGGGTAAAAATCAGGTAACATTTTAGTCGATCGGTGGGAGTTGATCGATTATTTCAAAAATGCTTGCCGCAGCGCGGCGAGGGTGCGGAGGGCTGGTTTAGGGGACCGGCGCACATCGAACAGCCCGCCATGGGGATAATCATGCGGAATGAAATCTCGCAGGTGATTCCATACGATTCCTTGGATATAGGGTTTGGCCAAGAGGAGCGGTACTAATCGGCTGATCCAAAGTTGCTGAGTCCGAGGGCTTGCGCCGGGTGGCGGACGGCGATTGGCATAATGGGCCAGGGGATCGGGCTGGTCGTTGCTCGGCGCACAAAAAGAAATATAAAGAGGCGCGCCCAGCATGGCCCAGTGATCCAGATGTCGGCTGATTTCCAGCAGATCCCGGCTGAAGGTGCCTCCAGGCTGATACCCGAGATTCATTTCTAGCATCAGGCCGCGGAGACCTAGCTGGGCTCGCAGAAGGCTATCGGCCACGTGTAAGGGCGGAAAATCCAGTTCTCGGTGGACGAGGTATTCGCCCCACGGCTGATCGATACAAATCACCACCGGTGTCTGAGGATCCAGGGAGTGAATGCACTGGATCATTCGGGCTGTCAACTGGACTTTTTCTTCTTCCGAGAGGGAGAGGATGGCAGGAGTATTGATTCGGCCTGCGGCGATCCATAAATCCACCTGTCCTCGATACCTTTCTACCGCGGCCTGGACAAATTCTTCTGCAAAAGCGGCAAAGGCCTCCATATCATCTTCGCACAGATAAATCCAGTCGGGCAAACTCCGCCGGTCCATTTGCAATAAGGGGCCCACCATGACCGGTAGCCGATTTTTCCGGCTCCAGGCGATCAGTTGGTCGGGCGCGTCCCAACTATACGTCCCTTCGGTGGTTTCCACATCGTGCCAGCAGATCGGTACAGAAGCGGCGGAAAACGTTTGGACTAGCTGGGTGCCTGTGGTTTCGTCCAGAAACGTGGGACCCAGATCGATCGCCAACCAAGTGGAAAACTTCGGGCTGCTCCGGCGGCGGACGGCCAATGCCTGATCTGCATAGCAGCAGGCCAATCGCTCGGCCGCCTCCACCGCCAACCGTAACGCCCGTTCCGCTGCTGTGGTGGACTCTTCGGAGCCGGGCGGGGCCAGTGCGGCCTCGGCCAACTGCCGGGTCCCCTCCGAAATCAACCGCTGCAATTCTTCCGGCACAACCAACCCTAAGGCTTCCCACTCGCCCAGTTGATTTCGCACCTGGCCCAATTTGCCACGGGCCAGTTCCAAGGGCAAATGATACGGCTCTTCTCGCTCCATGAGCGTGGCGGTGCCCACCATCAGCATCCCCACCCCTTCGACCGGCCAGGGAATATACAGATTGGCCGAGTCCGACACGTTCCGTTCCATGACCAGCTCCCCCTGGTTCCAGGAGACTCGGCATGGCCAGGGGATGCGATCTAGCCCAACTAAATAGGCCTGCTGGGCGATTTCGGACTTGATGCGATCCGGCGGCCAAATCAAGAACCGCATCCGTCCCATACGCCCGATACTCCTTCATCACACCGCCTGGAGGACGGTATCTAACCCAGAATGAAAGAAGGGGTTACAACATAACTGGTGAATCGAAAGGCTTCCGGCCCCCATCCGCTTCTCTTGTTTGGGAGTGTACCCCAGCCGTGCTTTCACTTCAAGACCATGGCCAACGCCTTTTTGCCCGATCCCAAAATAACCGCCAAAGGTTTGGTGTTGCCCGGCCCGGAAAAGCAGGAAAAACGCTCGGGCCCCCTCGATTTTTCTTCCGCCGTCCGGTATAAAAAGAAGTCCAAAGGGGCGAGCCTACGTCTGTTTTCCTCTTCTTCAGGGAGTCGAGAAACATTATGTCCAAGGTGGTTCTCCAGACCGATTTACCGGGCCTGCCGGTTCGCCGGGGGAAAGTGCGGGATGTGTATGACCTGGGCGATCGGCTCCTGCTGGTCGGCACCGACCGCATCAGCGCCTTCGACTGGGTCCTGCCCAGCGCCATCCCAGACAAAGGGCGGATACTCACCCAACTGTCGGCCTTTTGGTTCCGTTGGCTGGACGTGCCGCATCATCTGATTTCGACCGACCTGGAGGACATTCGTCCCTATCTGCCGCCGGGTGTGGATACGGCGCCGTTGGAGGGCCGGGTTAGCCTCTGCAAAAAGGCCGAGGTGGTACCCATCGAGTGTGTGGTTCGAGGCTATCTGGCCGGGTCCGGGTGGAAAGAGTATCAGGAGTCGGGCACGGTTTGCGGCATTCGGCTTCCGGCCGGGTTGGTGGAAAGCTCCCGGTTGCCGGAGCCGATCTTCACCCCGGCCACCAAAGCGGCCACCGGCCACGACGAGAACATCACCTTCCACCAGATGGTCGATCGGGTGGGCCGAGAGACCGCCGAATTGCTTCGCCAGCGCAGCCTGGAAATTTTCCAAAAAGGGGCCGAGTACGCCTTGCAGCGGGGTATTATCATTGCCGACACGAAGTTTGAGTTCGGCTGGTGCGACGGGCAATTGATCCTGATCGACGAGGTGCTCACGCCGGACAGTTCCCGGTTCTGGCCTGCCGATCAGTATCAGCCCGGCCGGAGCCAACCTTCGTTTGACAAGCAGTTTGTGCGAGATTGGCTCAGCTCGACCAGGTGGGACAAAAACAGTCCTCCGCCGCCGCTGCCGGATGAGGTGATCCAAAAAACCCGGGAAAAATACCTCGAAGCCTACGAACGGCTGACCGGCCAAAAATTCCCGTAACACTTTAGCCGAATGAAGCAACTGGCCTCTTTCCTGGCGAGCTAAACCCAACGTGTCATTCCCGCGCAAGCGGGAATCCAGAACGTAGGAGCCCCCTGTTGCCTGGTACCCGCTTGTCACCCTGGAACACCCTAGCAGGTACAAACCAGCTTGGATTCCTGCTCACGCAGGAATGACACATCACCCCACCA
>Ga0272448_1000899_pt1 | contig 42596 bp, 41 predicted proteins | sample YNPCB0191_FD_202220 | JGI IMG/M metagenome (GOLD analysis project Ga0272448, IMG submission 202220) | Hot spring sediment microbial communities from Yellowstone National Park, WY, United States - YNP-CB-019-1 | ecosystem: Environmental > Aquatic > Thermal springs > Hot (42-90C) > Sediment...
GCCTCACCTTAGCTTGAACATCGAAAACTTGGAAACTCCTATCCAGGCTTTCCACAGGAAAAAACCACCACAAAAAGCAAATACTCCAGTGGAAAAGGAGGTAGTGAAATAATTATGGGAAACTACACGGAATATTTAGCTTAGATAACAGACAGAGTAAAACAATGAATTTACGATTGGTTTACCTTTTATAAAGATACAATGTATGTGTTGGAAATCCCAGGTTTGGGTTTTCACAAAATCTTTCAACTTTTGTGGCTGTCCAACCTACAATCTCGTAGTCATGTGAAACAACTCTTGCTCCTCTTTTTAATTCAGTTTCAAGCTTTGGCTTTACCTTATCGTTTGCGCTTGTTGTAAGATAAAGATAGACAACATCAGCTTGTCTTAAGTCAACATTAAAAATGTCATCATTTAATATTGTCGCCCTTTCTTGGAGACTGAGCTCAAAAATCTTTTGCATGGCCTGTTTCGCCAAATCCTGCCTCAATTCAACGCCAACTGCTTTTGCACCAAATTCTTGAGTTGCTATGATGACCGGTCTTCCATCCCCGGCCCCTAAATCAAAGAACATTTCTCCAGGCTTCAGCTCAGCAAGATTAAGCAGTCTTCTTATAACCAAGGGGGGAGAAGCAACAAAGGGAGAGATGTACATGAAGACCTTCCTATTTTTTGATTTCCTATGAACAAGCCGATATTTTTATTTTGCGTTTTTCTGATCATTTGTTATTTCAAAATTCACCTAATGGTTTGTCATCTGAAAATTTTGTCAACGATCATTTGAATCCAGGACTCAAAAATGGCATATAACGTTTTCCCAGCATCGTAAATTAAGAACAATGAAATAGAAAGTATTATTATAGTTACTCCGAAAAGAAGCCAAGGACCGAAATTTGGAATTAACATCAGAAACGGTGAAATTAAGGAGCTAAATAGTACTAATAAAAATGCAAGCATAACCTCTTTTAAGGCTCTGACTATTGAGACCCTTTTTCTGTCATTAAGTCCAGGAATGCTCTTAATAAGGAAGCCAGAAGCCAAATCAACAAGCCTTATTATGTCAAGAAGAATCCTTAAAGCAAAAAAAGTAGAGACCGAAACCAGAATCAACATAATAAATGAACTTAAAGTAAGACCTTCTCTGGGAAGTATTGTGAAAATCGCAATGATACCAGGTAAGGAAAGTCCAGATGCAGTTATAATCAAAGATAGGACAATGAGATTAGCAAAGACCCTAATTATCCTTTTCTTGATTTCATCAGACATTTTAGCCTAAAACGCATCCTTCGCACCTAGATGTTTACTCTATAACGAAATGACAAAATATATAAATGTTAAAAACATGTTGTTTTAATCCTTAGGTTGAACCGTTAGTGTTCTCAGCAACCAATCATGAAAAAACCAAAAAAGACCAACAAAACATTCAGGATTCCGAGAATCAGACTTCATTGAAACCCCTATATTTACGTTCAGTAATCTCAAATTTTGGCAACGGAGTTATGAGCCCGTTCACCTCAATATATGCAATTGAACTGGGAGCTTCAGCTACAGAGATGGGCTGGTTCCGTTCCTTAAACAATTTATTTGCAAATGTTCTACAGATTCCGTGGGGAATGATAAGCGACAAATTCGGAAAGAGGGTATATTTTATTATTTTAGGTGGCATTCTTACGGCGCTTTTCTGGCTACCTATGATTTACGTAAAAAACTCCCATGAGCTGCTTTTTTTGGTTGCTTCACAAGCTTTTGTTGGCTCCATGGTTTCACCAACTTGGTCTGCGCTGATTGGTGACATGGTGCATCAATCAGTGCGAGGTACCGTGACTGCTACAATCAACGCGGCGGCCTCAGCTGGGTCAATAATTGCAACTCTACTTTCAGGGTATGTTATTCAGGCATTTGGTGCTGCAACTTCATCAAAATACACGGTTCCCTTAATTCTTGCGACAGTATGTGGAATAATAGCTTCTTTAACGATGCTTACGCTGCGGGAGCCAAAGAGAATTAGGACTCAACGGTATAGAGGAATGAAATTAATACTTAAGGAGAACATTTATTTCCGAACTTTTTGCTACGTTACTATTTTGCATAGCTTTTTCATGACCTTGGCATGGCCCATCTTTCCAATAACAACTGTAAGAGTTACGGAAGATAACGCTGTGCAAATTGCGTATCTATCTGCTGTTCAAGGCTCAGTTTCGCTAATCGTTAGAAGGTTTGTTGGAAGGTTAGCAGATCGAGCTGGAAGAAAACCTCTCATAATTTTTGGAAGGGCAGGCATAGTTGTGGTTCCAATAATTTACGCAATAGCAACGAATGTCTACTATCTGTATGCAGTGGATTTTACAGTCGGAATCTTGGCTTCAGCTTCTGAAATAGCTGTTTTCGCTTATTTGCTTGACATCGTTCCTGAAGAACAAAGGGCAACCTCTATCGCGTTATATAACACCATTAACGGATTTTCTTCCTTCGTTGGATCTCTGACAGGAGGCTATATGGCAGACTTTGCTTTATCTATTGGATTTGGAGAAAATGGATCTCTTCAATTTGTCTATGCCATCTCTGCTGTCGGAAGGCTTGCTTGTGGCTTGTTGTTTATGAAAATTAGAGAGCCATACAAATATCCTTCCACAATTAGAAGGGAAATTGGTGAAATGATGCATGAAGATTCCGAACGTATAAAGAAAGGCCTTGAAGAAATCGAGGAAAAAGGCGAAATTGCTGAAGAAAGCCTTAAAAAAGATCTAGAATGGTTTGAAAACATTCTTGGGCCAAAAGAGGACAAAGAAAAAAGATAATGAAAGGTACTATAAGCCACGAATATTCCTAAAGGAACCTTCTTTTCAATGCGTTTCTTTCTGCTTCGATGATGAGGTCATAGAAATCGTCAGACAAAGTTTTTTGTTTATTAAGGATTTCCACTACATCGCTTATTTTCAGCCTTCTCCCAGAAAGAGCAACCGCAGCAGCTTTTCCATAGTTTGAAATGAAGTTTGAGGTTTCTATTGCACGATTTCTAAGCTTAAGTTCGTGTTTGGCGAGCTTTTCACCCTTCTTATCAATCAAAACGAAGGCTTCTTCCTCATGAACTGGAAGAAGACCTATATTTACTGAACCACATTTAGGGCAAATAGGCTTATCAGGTAAATTTCTTAATGTGAGCATTTCCGCGTAGTCCCAACAATGTGTGCATACGAAAGTTCGAGCTTCATCTAAGAGCCTTGCTTTCGCAGACTCACGTAAAATGTATCTCATCTTTTCTGGTGGAATAAGATCGGTTTTCATGCTTACTCTTTCAATACCAACACGGGCAACAGGTGAAGGCTCATTTCTCTGGGCAATTCTGACAAGTTCAATATCGCCTGTTCTTATTTTTCCCAAGACCTCAATCAGCCTGTTTAGGTCTAAATCTTTCGTGAATACCTCTTTTAAGGCTTCATCATAGATGATTGTTCCCTCGAAACTTTTTATTAAGCTTCGTAAGCTCATATTGCTGAAGTCAACATTTTTCTTTAAGGCGCCAAACCGTCTTGCGACGTGTATCATTCGTCTCTTAAAGATTCCCGTTTTAACGCAGGCTCTAGTTAAAGTGTCTCTAATGAAATCAGGCGAAGCGTCTTTGAGATTGTTGATTATGTCTATGACCGTTGAGGACCGCATCTCGCCAGTTGTCTGTATGAAAATCCTGTAAGGGTCGTGCTGAACAGCGACAGAAATTCCGATCCGTTCAGAGATAATGTACCCTAAAAGTTGAGCCAAAGCCCTGTTCGTTAATGATCCGAAATTTGCTTGAAGAATTACGAAGTCTTCCCAGTCTTCAAGGGTTATTCGTTTATCAGTTGGAACAGCGAAGCCTTTCTGAACACTTTCAACCGTCTCCTTTACTGCTGCCAAAATTGTTTGTTCGTTGGATGGATACTTATTTGTCAGATCCCTAGCGACTTCTGCAGGTTTCATTCCGTTAAGTATTTTTTCTTCTACAAAACCTCGAATAGCTCCAACTTCTTGAGCCACCTCAAAAGGAACAGGTATCTCTTCACCTACCCAGCTTGGAATTGCGCCTGTCGGATCATCAACTGCGTTAACATATATTTTATCAGCGATGATATTGACTATTTTCCATGGGCTTCCGCGAATAATGAACTTTGTTCCTGGTTTTCCATATTCCGCTACGAATGCTTCATCTAGTAATCCAATAGCTGTGTCTGTCTGGCGGTCAACAACAAGGTAATGTTTTTCGTCTGGAATCATTGAAAGATTCTCAAAGAAGTATTCGTAAAGTGGCTTTGATCGTCGTGGCTTTATTATTAATTTTTCCTCAGGAACTACCCATGCGAATCTGGGAAACCTGTTATGCATGTATTCCGCGATGTGTTGTATGTCCTCAACAGTCAAGTTGCGGTATGGATAGGCTTTCCTAAACATTTCATACAATTCTTGAAAGTAGAGTCTTCTGCTTCTCATTAGGCGACCTGCGATCTGATCTGCCAACACATCGTAAGGTTTTTCAGGAATGTCCACTGGTTCCAGTTCTTCAGCATAGGTTCGCCTTCCAATTGCAAGTGCCTCTAAAGTATCATCAGAGTCCATCGTGATGATTATTCCGTTCGCCATTTTGCCAATTCTATGCCCGCTTCTCCCGATGCGTTGAATTAGGCGGGTAACCTGTCGAGGGCTCATATATTGAATGACGAGGTCGATTCTGCCTACATCGATTCCTAGCTCCAGCGAGCTTGTACAAATGAGGCCTTGAAGATCTCCTTGCTTAAGTCCTCTTTCAGCAGCGACCCTTGAAGGCTTTGCTAGAGACCCATGGTGGATGGAAACAGGAAAATTTATGTCCCAAACTTTGAATCTACTTGCAAGAACCTCTGAGATTGTCCGCGTGTTCGTGAAAAGTAAAACAGAGTTATGCGACTCGATGTATTTTCGGATAATCCTAAGTCTTGCTGCAACTTCTGGATGTGTAAAAAGCGTTGAAGCTAATGCGTAATCTTCAGGTTGAGGTTCAGGGAAAATTATTTGGAGCCTCATCAACCTGGAAACTGGAACTCTCACAATCTCAACTTGTCTACCCGTCCCGACGAGAAACTGGGCAACCTTTTCAGGAGTTCCTATTGTAGCTGATAGCCCAATGATCTGAAACTCGTGTGTTGTTATTTCACGCAGTCTTTCCAAAGCTAGAGCTAGCTGGCTTCCACGTTTATTGTCAGCTAACTCATGTACCTCGTCTATTATGACCCATTTGATTGATTGAAGGTGGCGGCTTATAACCCAACCAAAAAGTAAAGCCTGTAAAGTTTCAGGTGTTGTGATCAAAATGTCTGGCGGGCTTCGTGACTGCCGCATTCTTTCTTTTACTTCGGTGTCTCCATGCCTAACAGCCAGTTTCAAGTCTAAGTTATTACACCACCATTCTAATCTTTCAAGCATGTCTCGGTTCAAAGCCCTTAAAGGCGTAATATAAAGAACTTTTATGCCTTGTTCTGTTCGTGGAGATTGAACCAACTGACTAAGAATCGGAAGCATTGCCGCCTCCGTCTTTCCCGTAGCAGTAGGTGAAATTAGTAAAACGTTTTTTCCTTCAAGAATTTTCGGAATAACCTTCTGCTGAGGTTCAGTTGGAGTCTGAAATTCCTTTTCTTCAAGCAACTTGCGTACTGGACGAACAAGCATGTTGAAGACGTTTTCTTGCTTTATTTGCTCATTTGACAAAGATTTCATATCCTCAAAGGAAGAAGAGATAAAGCAGCCTCTTTCGTAAAAAGATTATGCTGCAATCTGTCAAGGTAACAGAGAAGTTGCTGAAAGAAACAGACTGATGCCAAATAGCAGAAGAAATGTAGCACTTCCTATAAGTATAAATCTTATAGCTCTTGGGTTGAGATAATTTTTTCCTTTACTAACCGACCAGCTTATGAAACTGAACCACACAAGATCTGCAGCTGCATGCCCAAATAGAAAGGCTATGAACCCAGGTATTCCAGCTGAAGACAGGGCAACAGCAATTGTTGGTACACCAGTTGCTAACCACCAAAGATAAAATTGGGGATTTGAACCACTACTTAGGAAACCAGCTGCAACTAAACCTCTCGTTGCAAGTTTCCTGCTGCCTTCTGAAACCATGTCTCCCTTAAGGGTTCTAGCTACGTTCATGAGGTATATCCCCATTATTAGAAATATTATTCCTCCTAGATAGTTGATGTATATTGTTGTTTGGTTTGAACCCAGTAAAGTGTCAAGACCAAAGAAGACTGCTCCAATAATGATAGCTTCAATGAGTAGATGCCCCAATACTATTATGGGTCCAGCTTTTGAGCCTTTCTTCAAGGACTCAGATACAACTACAACAAAAACAGGTCCTGGAACAACAGCACCTGAAAGCGCTGCAAAAAAAGACGCCGCCACCAAGGCTGCTAGGTCAAACACCACAGTTAATTCTCACTGTATTGAATTAATTTAATATAATGAAACCTTTGAGACGCCCTTTATTTTCAGAAGCTTCTGGATTAGTTCGCCAGGAATCTTTTTTTCTGCAATCAAGGTAAGTTTTGGTTCAGGCACGAGCTCTGGATCATCGACGATAGCTTGGCGTATGCTGATGCCTTCCTCAGCAAGAATCAGGGCAGATTGTGCTAGAATTCCAGGCGCTTTTGCGTCAACCACAGAGATTTCTATGACGCCTAAGTCTAAATTTCTTGCAATTTCACGCAGTGATGTTCCAGCTGGTCTAATGTTTCTGAAAATTATGCTTAGCATAGGATCCTGTTGGATCATTTTTATTGTTTGTGTTACGGTTCTACGGTCCACGTTTGCCACTCGGCTTATTCTTAATGTTGGAATCATGATTTCGTCGCAGTAAATGTTTCCGTTTTTTATGCACAACCCATTTTTTATGAGTGTCTTTGCCACTGCGAGACGTTCAGGATAGTCCTCAAAACACTTTGCTACCCTATTCCACACAACAAACCACCTGCAATGAAGACTTGTATTGAATAAATTTATTGACAAACTACGTATAAACCTAGTGCAGCAAACTTTTGGGTTATATACCTTAAAAAAGGAGCATGCGTAACAATTAGAAAGACAACCACTGAGCTTCTGCGTTGAACATTTCCTCGACCATCTTTTCTATTTCACTTGGGGTTAACATGGCGGAGGTAAGTGGATCAAACATGACTGCCTGCAAGACTGCCGTGCGGTCTTTTTCTAATGCTGCTTTTACTGCGAGTTCTTGGACGTTAATGTTTGTTCTGTTTAATGCTGCACATTGTGGCGGTAGGTCTCCAACTTGGCACGGGTGGATGCCGTTTTTGTCGACCATGCATGGAACTTCAACACAGCTTCCATGTGGAAGGTTTGTTATTAAGCTTGTATTTTGAACATTACCGTTAATCCTACATGGCAAACCAGTTTCCATTGAATGTATGATGTCAACTCCGTATTCATGAGACCGTTCGATTCTTATAGGTTCCTCTCCTCTGATTTGTTTTTCAATACGTTGATAATGTGGCTTCCAAGCATTCTTACAAATTTCCAAATAGAACCATCTTGGCTTACAATAGATTCGACGTCTCTCCTCTGTTGTGCGAAAATACGGAACATACTCGCCTAAGTGATGACTTGATTCAGTTATGAAATATCCAAGATATTTCATCATCTCGAAGCGAACCTTATCTTTATTATAGATTTCCCTTTTATTCATGGCTACCCGTAACATCGGATAAGCATCTTTACCCTTGTGTTTAAACTCAAGAAAGAAGGCTTGGTGATTGATTCCCGCAACCCAATAAGAAACATCCTCGTAAGGCACATTAATATAATTTGCCAATTGCATAGCTGTCCCTTGCACGCTGTGACAAAGCCCAACATTTCTAATCTTAGAAGCCTTGTTTATGGCCCAACAATTGATTGCCATTGGATTTGCGTAGTTAATTAAAAGTGCGTCTGGACACAGTTCCTCCATGTCATAGCATATGTCAAGCAAAACTGGTATCGTACGTAACCCACGGAAAACTCCTCCCGGCCCAATTGTATCGCCAACTTCCTGATTCACGTGGTACTTTAGCGGTATGTATATGTCCTTCTCGAATGCTTCCAAGCCGCCAACTTGAATCATGTTTATGACGTATTCTGCATCTTTTAAAGCCTCTTGTCGGTTAAGGGTTGACTCAACCTTCATCTTTGGTGCATATTTGGCAACTGTTAAACGAGCCAACCTATTGATGAGCTCAAGCCTTTCAGTGTTGATGTCCATAAGAGAAATTGTTACGTCGCAAAGTTCAGGGTGGCTAATTATGTCATTTAACAACTTGCTGGCAAAAACAACACTTCCTGCACCGATAAATGCAATTTTGGTCACAATGTTCACCACCTAATTGTTCGAACTTGAGATTTAAATCAATTACTACATTTTTGTGCACCAAAATAGAATTCTCTATAACATTAGAAAGAACTACAATTAGCGAAGATATCATCATTTGGAGTTTTAATCAATGCAACTACCAAAAGCTGATGCTCGTTCCCTTTTCTGGTGGTGCAAATAAAATGGAAGCTAAAGAATTTTATCGCTAAGGGTGCTCAACATAGTTTATATCAAGCGTTCCAGATATAATTATTTGGTGCATAAAAAATGAGTGTTCCGCTTGAGAGAATCGACAAATATTCTTGGCGTATTCCACAAACATACAAACTTGGAATGCGCGTTCCAGGGTTGGTTCTAGCTGATGAAGATCTCTTGGCGAAAATGAAAACGGACAGAACTCTGATACAATGCGCAGACGTGACGCACTTACCTGGCATTTACAAGTATTCTATTACGCTGCCAGACGGACACGAAGGATACGGATTTCCTATCGGTGGTGTTGCAGCTACTGACTATGAGGAAGGTGTCATTAGCCCAGGAGGAGTAGGCTACGACATAAATTGCGGTGTAAGGCTTCTTACCACAAACTTTTCAGTAAAAGATGTTGAGCCTAAGCTCTCTGAACTCGCAAACGTTATTTTTCATAATGTTCCATCTGGACTTGGAAGTAGTAGAAAAGACGTTAAGGTGTCTACTCATGAGCTTGACCGCATAGTAACCGAGGGGGTTCCTCGCATAGTTGACCAAGGATTTGGCTGGCCAGAAGACATTAAACACTGCGAAGAAAACGGATACATGGAACAGGCCGATCCGGATAAAGTTTCTAACACTGCAAAAAGCCGCGGACTCAGCCAAATTGGAACGCTTGGTTCAGGAAACCATTTCCTAGAGATACAAAAAGTAGACAAAATCTATGATGCCCAGATTGCAAAAACCTTCGGCATAACCCACGAAGGACAAGTTACAACTATGATACATTGTGGATCGCGAGGTTACGGTCATCAAATTTGTTCAGATTACCTGCAGATTGCTGAACGAGCGATTCACAAATACAAAATCACGTTACCCGACCGTGAACTTGCATGTGCACCTGGAACAAGCAGCGAAGGCCAAGATTACTTTAAAGCTATGTCTTGTGCTGTGAACTATGCTTTCGTGAACCGGCAAATGATTACACATTGGGTTCGCCAAAGTTTCGAGCAGGTCTTTAGGATGCCAGCGGATAAAATTGGTCTAAATTTAGTCTACGATGTTGCACACAACATCGCTAAGATTGAGGAACACAACATCAACAACAAACTAATTAAAGTTTGGGTTCATAGAAAAGGCGCAACACGAGCCTTCCCACCAGAACATCCAGCTGTTCCCGCGGATTACATGAAAGTTGGTCAACCAGTTCTAATTCCAGGCTCAATGGGCACAAGCTCATATGTTCTTGTTGGAACCTCGAAATCTATGGAAATTTCATTTGGCTCTACTGCCCATGGTGCTGGAAGAATGATGAGCCGTGAAGCTGCGAAAAAGCGATTCTGGGGCAACGACATTAGGAAAGCTCTTGAAAACCGTGGCATCGTCGTTCGCTCTGCAAGCGCAGCCGTCTTAGCTGAGGAGGCAGATCCTGCATACAAGAATGTCGATAGGGTTGCAGAGGTAAGTGATGCTTTAGGGATCGCGACGAGAGTGGCAAGGCTTGTTCCAATTGCAGTTGTCAAAGGTTGACCCTTAACTCTTATTTTTCATTTGAATCTCTTGACTTGTTCTTAGCTTCAGAATATGATGTGTGTATAACTTCTTCGACTTTTTGGGTAATTACAGGACCCAGTCCATAGACGTCTTTTACCCAACGTGGAAGATTCGCCAAAGCGTTAAATGGCGTATCATAGGTTTCAAGTAAGCTTATTGCTTTTTCACGCCCAATGTTTGGTAAACTGGCTAAGAAAAACACTTGAGCCTCTGCGAGAGTTTCAATTTTCTTAACTGGATGGATTGCTGGAATTCTTTTTTCCACAATTTGTTCTTGTCTTGCTGATGTGTAGAGAAAGTCCGCTGTTTCTTTGTGGTTTGTCGTGTGAATCATGTTAATTCCTTGTTTTGCCAGAGCGAACATTGCTCCCCAAATGGCTGCCGGGTTGATTTTGCTATATTTGTAAATTATGGGCAGATATCCTTCAATTAGAATGAATGGTTTTGGATAAGCATCTTTCAAGAGGAATAATTGGTCGAAAAGGTAACGTCGAGTTAAAGTATAGACAAAATCCTGAACAGTTTTCCGTTCAAATGCGCACTCGTCCGAAATGACGTAGTCTCCTTTCTCAAGATATTTAATTTGAACTAGGGTGCCTTTCTCTTTTAGGGCGTTTAAAATTTTTGGTGCGCCACTTGCTTCTCTGCTGTCAATAATGATAGTAGGCTGGTTTTCAGCTTTATCTCCATGCAAATAAGGTAACAAAGATTCTGAAACTGACATTTAAATCAAATCCGTTACTAATGTGTCAATAAGTACAAAAATAATTATTTATGACAAAAAGATAAGCTTCTTGCTGAGATGTTGAAAAAACACTTATAATGTTTATATCTAAAGATACTGAACCCTTGAATTTCACTAATAAATATTAAAATCAGTACTAACACAATTTAGGATTGATCACCGTGAACATGTGGTATCTATTAAACGGGACAACCGAAGAAGGCACAATTACTCTTACTCTATATAATGCTGAATCAGGTGAAATGCGAAAAATACGAGACAATGCCTATAAACCATACTTCTTTATACATAGCCCTCTTACAAGCCAAGACCAAGCTGTGCTTAGTGGTACGAACGTTAAATTAAGTACAGCTGAAAAGATAGATCTTTTTACAAAAGAAAAAAGGATTCTGACCTGTGTTGAAACAAGCTCTCCAGCGCATTTTACAGTTGTCTCAAAGTTGTTTGAGGAAAAATGGGAAGACGAAATCCCGTATCTTCTCAGTTACGTCTATGATCACCACTTAGTTTTTGGTGCACCCTACAGTCTAAAAGATGGTGAACTAAAACCAGCTTGGACTACAAGTGAATCTTTAAAAGGAAAGTTTAATGAAAAGTTCTTGAGCGTAAAGTCGGCCGACCCAGAAAAATATGAAATGATTGAGCATTGGTTTACGCTTCTTTCGCAACCTATACCGCAGGTACCGTTAAAGGAGTTAGGTATACTGGAAACAGAAGGATATGAAGAAATTTACTTGTCTTTCCTTTTATCTAGGGTTGCGAATCTTCCTTTGCCAGAAGCTTTTACAAACAGTCAAGTTAGCACATGGATAAAGTCCATTCTCCATTCTTATTTACGGAAAAAGAATATCCTAATACCTAGGTCGCCTGAGCTTCGAAAAGGTCAAGCTGTGCAAAGAGTCCCAGGAGCCTTAACTTTTCAGCCTAAAGCTGGAACATACTTCGACACAGTGGTTGTGGATTTTGAAAGCCTTTATCCAAGCCTCATCGATTCTTATAATTTGTCGTATGAAACCGTTGATTGCAACCATGAGGACTGTGTTGAAAATCGTGTTCCAGAAGAAAACCACCATGTGTGCATGAAAAGACGTGGGGTTTACTCAATCTTAATTGGTGCATTAAAGGATCTTCGTATACATTGGTTTAAACCACTTTCAAAGAATCATACAATTCCAAATGAGAAAAGACGTTTAGCTGAAGCAACATCAAAACTTCTCAAGCTAATTTTAGTCGCAAGCTACGGAGTTACGGTGCGAATTCACGGTTTGGCTCAACCAGCTCTTGCAGAATCAATTACGGCTTATGGTAGGTACGCCTTAAGGCAAACCTGGAAGCTCGCAGAGCAAGAAAGTTTAAAGCCACTTTATGGCGACACAGATTCACTCTTCCTAGATTGCCCACCCGATGGTAGTATTGACATCTTAATAAGAAAAGTGAAAGAGGAGCTTCGCCTCGACCTTGCAGTTGACAAAGTTTATTCAGTTTGTGTTTTACCAAGAGCTATGAAGGCATATTTCGGAATCAAGAAAGACGGGACTGCTGACGTTAAAGGATTAACAGCCATAAAATCAAGTTCGCCGCCATTCATACGAAATGTTTTCTTGGGATGCGTCAAAGAACTGGCCATCGCAAGGAACTGGACAGAATTTGAGTTAGCAAAAGAAAAAATAAAAGAGATTGTTAAACGTGCTATTATGGATCTTCAATTTGGAAAAGTTCAGTTGAAAGACCTTGTTTACACGGTTAAGTTGCACTTTGATGTGTCTGAGAAACTCAGTGGAGAAGACGTTTTTCACCAGCCTTACCAATGTGCTGTGCAGCTTGCGGACACACTAAAAACAGTTCGCCCTGGACAGGTTGTTGAATTTGTTAAGGTTAAGCCATTCAGTTACCGTGGCAAAACTTTTACTGTAAAACCAATTGATCTTGTCAAGGATTTCCGCGAGGTAAACGTGGACGACTACGTCAGGAACCTAAGAACCGCTTTAAACCAAACTTTCAAGCCTATGAACATATCATTTGACACCAAGCCTAAAACCACGCTTGCTGACTTCATTTAGAATTTTTTATTTTCATTTTATAGTTGTTTCGAGCTTGTTATTCTGAAAAAGTTTATATGTTTCATAACATTATGAACCGCCAAGATAACCTTAACCGAGTGTGTAGGACATGAAGATGAAACCTGTGAAGTGGATTGTTGAGGATCCTAAGAAAAAGAACGTTTTTTGGCCATCTGAAGAACTTAAAAAGAGGGCTTGGGTAAACGATGAATCTGTCTACGCGGAGGCAGAGAAAGACCCAGTTGCTTGGTGGGGGAAACTTGCGAAGGAAGGCATTACGTGGTTCAAGGATTGGACTGTAACCTACCGAGAGAATCCACCGTTCTATCAATGGTTTGTTGACGGAAAACTTAACATCTGTTACAACGCTGTTGACAGACATATTACGAGCTGGAAAAGAAACAAAGCAGCAATTATCTGGGAGCCTGAACCAGTTAATGAACAACCTAGAGTTTTAACTTTTCAAGATCTTTACAGGGAAGTAAACAAATTTGCCAATGTCCTAAAAAATTTAGGTGTAAAAAAAGGAGATAGAGTTGGCATCTACCTACCTATGATTCCTGAAGTCCAAATCGCTATGCTAGCATGCGCTAAGATAGGTGCAGTTCACAGCGTTGTTTTTTCAGCCTTCAGCGGTCAATCTCTGCGCGACAGAATGATAGACGCAGAGGCCAAAGTTCTAGTCACAGTTGATGGTTATTACAGAAGGGGGAAGCCAGTTAACCTTAAAGAGGGCGCGGACATCGGCGTTGAGGGAACCAAGATCAAAGATGTAATTGTAGTTAAACGGCTTGGAACCCCAATCAACTGGGTTGAAGGCAGAGACCACTGGTGGCACGAGCTAATGGAGAAGGCTGACCTCCACTGTGAACCGGAAGTCATGGACAGTGAGGATATGCTCTTTATTCTTTACACGAGTGGAACCACAGGAAAGCCAAAGGGAATCCAGCATCATGTTGGGGGATACGCTGTTCAGGCTTATTGGACAACCAAATGGGATTTCGATCTTCATGATGAAGATTTATTCTGGTGTACGGCTGACATTGGATGGATTACAGGTCACACTTACAACTGTTATGGACCCTTAATGAATGGAGTAACAACCTTGATTTATGAGGGAGCTCCAGATTATCCAGGTCCTGACCGCTGGTGGCAGATCGTTGAAAAGTATGCTGTTACCGTTTTCTATACGGCTCCAACGGCAATCAGAATGTTCATGAGACTAGGCGACGAACATGTTAAAAAACACGACTTAAGCAGCCTCAGAATCCTTGGAACAGTGGGCGAACCGATTAACGAAGACGCTTGGCTATGGTACCTCAACACTGTTGGTGGTGGAAGATGCCCAATCATTGACACATGGTGGCAAACAGAAACTGGTGCAACCTTAATTAACTCGTTACCAGGTATTGGGCCCTTCATACCGACGGTTGCTGGCAGGCCATTTCCAGGAACAAGATTCACTGTTCTTACAGAAGAAGGTAAACCGACAAGCATTGGTGAAGGAGGATTCTTGGTTCAAAAGCCGCCTTTCGCTCCTGGCATGTTAAGGACCGTTTACAAGGATCCTGAAAGGTTTAGACAACAGTACTTTGGAGTTTACGGAGACAGGATATACTATACCAGTGACGGAGCCTATGTCTATGATCAGTTAGGAAACTTCCGCATTACAGGCAGAGTAGACGACGTTATGAAAGTTGCTGGCCACCGACTTTCCACCGCAGAGGTTGAAAACGCCGTAGCACAACACCAGGCAGTGGCAGAATGCGCAGTTGTCGCTATGCCGCACGATATTAAAGGCGAAGTGCCAGTTGCATTCGTGGCTCTAAAGGCTGGATTTAAGGGTTCACCACATCTTGAAGACGAAATCAAGAAAAAGGTTACAGAGATAATTGGTCCTACAGCTAGACCAGAAAAGGTTGTGTTGGTTGACGACTTGCCAAAGACCCGAAGCGGAAAAATCATGAGGCGAATTCTAAAGGCCTTGACAACAAACCAGCCGATTGGCGACATAACAACGCTGATGAATCCTGAATCCGTTCAAACGCTAAAGGAAAGAATTGGATACAAAGGATCGGCTTAATCCTCCCAATTTATTTTTTAGTTAGCAGGTTCAGATGAGCAACAGTAAGGTTTCCTCATCTAGAGACGGATAAGTTATTTCTGCGTGAGTTAACACTTGACGACGCGGAATTCAATTTTCGCCATTTTAACATTGATGAAATTGTAAAAGGCTGTTATTTTTCAAGACCAAAAAATTTGGATGCAGCTCGGAAAGAACTAAAACTTTACTGCATCGATCCGTTTAAAAAGAACACTAGAAAAGAACAATGGGCTCCCAGCATTCAAAAAACCTAAGGAAAAACTAGTCTCACAAGATTCTCAATTAACTTGCGAGAAAGACCCATAACAGCTATGACAATAAGTAATTATTATGAGGATGATGGGCCCGCCCGGATTTGAACCAGGGACCAACAGGTTATGAGCCTGGCGCTCTAACCGTGCTGAGCTACGGGCCCAGTTGTTTTCTATTCTATATTCGGCTTGATTCTTACTTAAGAATTTTCCTTAAGGACGCAATCTTAAGCTTTAAATATATCGTGTAGTTTTCAGCTTAGAATGCGCCGCCGAAAAACGAAGCCATTTGAGCCGCCGTTCATTCACCAAGAAGGGTGTTTGGACGAGAGCTCAGTTCGGTAGAGCAGCGGACTCATTGGCCACGCGTCTTTGAGGCTGATGCTGTTAACTCGAAGGTCGACGGTTCGAGTCCGTCCGGCGGCGCCATACTCGATTTGTGGCTTAGTATCCGCATTTTCTTAGGTGGCTTACGGATTTTTCTATTCTTTCAAGTGTTTGAGTAAGGGTTAGGTTTTCACCTTCGGTTCCTTCGATTTCTATTGTGAAGGGTCCGTAGAATCCTCGTTTATTTAGGAGTTCTCGGATTTTTTGGAAGTCTACGATTCCTTCGCCTAGGGTTGGAAAGTACCATGTTTTTGGTTTCCCGTTAGTATCTTTAAGGTGGACGCCTTCTATATACTCAAGGATTTTCATCATCTCTTCTATTCCATCTATGTCTTCGTTATAATAATACATGTTTGCAGTGTCATAATTTATCCGTATGTTCGGATGGTTCACGGCTTTCATTGTTTGGTGACCCACATCGCCGTTTGTAACCATGTCTGGATGGGTCTCAAGCATAACAATTAACGCCTTTTCAGCAGCTAAATCGCCTATTTCTCGTAGTCTCTCATAAACTATTTTCCTATCAAGTTCGCCAGCGTGAACGCTAACGAAAATTCTTTGAGCTCCAAGCTTCTTGGCAACATCAACTGGAACCTTGAATTCGTCAGCTACATTTTCGCTTTGGATATTACACGGCGCTTGAATGCTTGCTACAGATAAACCATATACTTCTAATTTTTTGATGATGTTTTTTACATCTTGAATCTTAGGCATCGGCAACTCAACATGGCTAACGCCAATCTTTGCTAAGTGCTCATACATTTTATCTTTAAACTTTCCATAGCTTGCTGGACAACACGAAATAATATTACACGTCATACTTCTTCCTCTTATAACCAAAAACATAATTCTTTATAAGACAAAATAACGCTTTCCCAATCGTTAACAAATTGTAATTAAAAACAAGAGTTCAAAAATGTAATTTTATTTTGGAAATAGTAATATTCCTTTTCAACCTAGGATTTTTTGAAATATGATCATAAAAATGGTCGGCATCTATTCAGTTTTGGCTATTATTAGTATGACACCGAACGCTATTAGGATTACACCGATGATGATGAAAAGTGGACCTACCATTCCTGCAATCGTGGGGTAAGTGTATGTTTCGTATGTCAGAATTATGCCTATGGAAAATAACAAGATTCCAAGGATCTTTTCTGCGAATACGACTCCAAACTTGGGCATAGTTCGGGGTTTACTCATGCCTTTCAGCCTCAAAGTGCTATGCTTATGGTTTGTCGCAGTTTCAGTCTATAAACTTTTCTAACCAAGCTCTTTAAGTCTTTCAGGTAAGTATTTGTCAACAATGTGCGTCAAACCGTAACGTGAGAATGCCTCAAGCTCACATTTTCTTTTTAACTCCACAAACGTGTCGATTTCTCTCTGCCAAAGCCCGCCCGTGTACCTCGGGTCACTTTTCAACTCTTTAAGCCGTTTTATATCTATCTCGTTAAGCTGCTCACTTGGTAACTTATAATTAACAATATCTGTTGCCCAAACTCCTGCCCATTTCGCATCAGGGGTCGTCAACTCCCTCAGATGCGCTGCATTAGCAGAGCCTGAAATAATGACCATAGCTATGTGCATCCCCCAAGGGTCAGCATCACTAAAAATGTATGTTGGCAGTCCAAGTTCCTGATTTAACCTTCGAATGAAGTATCTTGTAGACCTAGGTGCTTGCCCAGCTGTGTAGATTAGAATGGCATTAAATTTTTTATGGACATTTTCTTCGACGAATCTAGTGAACATGGCACCTTTTTCTATAACGATTACCTTATCAGCACTCGTTTCAATAAACTGCGACTCTGTTAACGCAGGTCCAATCATCATGCCATCAGGGTGCGATGAAAGGTTAGTTCTGCGATTCTCATATCCAGGAACAGTGTATTGAATGGTTAAATCACCAAACACGGCTGACCTTTCTTCGGGGTATACGTTGAAGGATTCGCGAGGTGACTCAACTACTGTTTCTAGATCCGTAATAATGTTGTCTGATTCAGCTTGGTCTTGGAATGCTATGTCATAGGCTTGGGCGGAATAATAGACATCTCGAAGCGTGCTAGTTTTCCTCTGCTGCAACAAATCATGAACGAAGTATGCGGTCCAAACCATCTGCGTGAAGGGACGTAGGTGCGAAATGACTCTCGCACTTCTACGAACGGTTTTGTTACCCAAAATGTATTGCCTAAATTCTGGGCTGTAAAAAATATTATCAATTGAACGGCTTTTCATTTCTATCCATGGAAAAACTCCTTGTTCTATTTCTTTATAGAATTTTACTCCAAGCGTTTCAAGATTTCTTTGAACACTGGCTTTTTTTTCAACAACTGATCTCTTAACACCATCTTTAGACATAATTTATTGCACCTTCCTTAATCTCATTTTATCATTCGCCGACACCGTCAATGTAGGCATCAATTAAACCCTCTTTATCAGGCTTTGATGACTTAGCCAGAACTTTTACTTGCTTAAAATTACCTCTAAGGGTTTCATAAATCTCAGAACCGGAGGTAAGTGTAGATTCTGGGATTAATTCAGTCACATAGGAACCTGTTAATCCAACAACCTTAATGTTCACAGCGTTGGTTTCGTGCTTGTTTATTATGTGAACAAGCACAGTCTTATATAATCTTGAATCAAAGGGTTCGCTTTCAGTAAACTCATTTGTTGTTGCAAAATCTTTAAAGACAACTTGGCTCCTGTAAAGCCTGTCTGTTTCAGGCGGCTTTTCAACGCCACTTAATTTCGCAGAAAATTCAGCTATTTTCGGTAGGTACCGTGCGAACACATTTAGTCTTCTAACCTGACGCCTAACCCGCTCCTTTCTGGAAAGATACATTGCAAGTTCCCGAGCGACTTCTCTGATTGCATTGAGAATTTCCCTGCTGACCTCAGCTTGGTCTGACAGAATTTCTTTGCCAACCGTTTTATACGGAATCTTAGTGCTACACAGATGTATGAGAACCGCAACCGGCATATTTGGCGAAACATTGTACCTTCTCCAATTAATTGACCTAACAATTTTCCAACAAACATCGCCTGACTCATCATAAACCAGTGGAATCTTGTTAGCAAACCTGTAAAGTAAGACTTCGTCCTTAGCGGGAACCTTGCCACCGTAAGCTATAGCAGCCTCAACAATGAACGGGTGACCAGAATAAGTCGAAGGGTCTCTTCGTTTAACTGCGACAAACTCAGGTTCAAGCTCCTTGAGCACTCCTGCTCTAAGCAAATCCTCTCCCAGCGAAGATAAGCAAGACGCATCTGGAGGTAGAAAGCCTTTATATTCCCTCATTTTTTGAACAAGTGCCACGATTTCTTCTGGTCTCAACCTTTTGGGATTCGCCTTCTCTGAGATTCCAGCTACCTTAAGGAATTCAGCTGCAGTTTTGTCTCCTACCCTATGAAAATTGTTCTTCATGAAATCGCGCATGTTCCGTGCGTTTGTCGCTCGGATGATTCTTTGAATAGTTTCAACATCTACACCATGAGGGTGCGGCTCAGTTTCCTTCGGAGGTCTAGGAATCTCAGTTACAGTTCGTTCAAATTTATAGAATCTGCCTTTCGGATCGATGAAAGTGATATTCGCATATGGATTAACTATGGCTGTTTGTTTAAGGTATTCAAGAACCTTAGAGCTGGCTTGGCCGTAGCTTCCCTCAAGGTGAAGCTCAATAATGGTTCCATGCCATCTTTCGTTGCCTCTTTGAGGATTCACGTGAATCTTTCGGTCTAAGATTATTGGCTTGTTTCTCTGGATGTCAATCATAAGACGGTACTCAACAATTCGACTTGTTCCAGTGCTTGAAAACACCATAACAGGCTTGTTAGTGGTTATTTGCCCGTAGAGAATTGTCATGGTTCCGCCAAGTCCAAAGGTGCCCCGTGCCTGCTTCAACTTATACTTTGAACTAAACAAAAACTGGCCAAGAGCCAAGGGCATCTGGTGAGCGGGGATTCCTGACCCATTATCCATAACCCGAAGCGTATATGTTTCAGCAGTCTCATTTTGCCCGTCTAATGTCAACCGAATGTAGATGTCTGGAAGAATGCCCATAGGTTCAGTAGCATCCAAAGAGTTCTCAACAAGCTCTCTGATAGCTGTGAAGATGGCTCGAGCTGGATTTGTGAAACCTGCGATTTCCCGGTTTCGATAAAAGAAGTCAGCAGGACTGATTTCTTGGAAAGTCTCTGAGATTCTTGGAACCTCCTTGCCATTAGAGCTCAAAGCATCTATTCTTTTACGGTTCAGCTAAAATAACTTAAAAACTGTTATATAAATAATCAATTGGTCAGATCTGCCCTTCAGCTGAAAACAGCTTGCTGTCTTCCCAAAGTTCAAGCCGTCTTCTTTTAAGTTCCTGCCTCTTTCGGTTTAGGTACCTGTAAACTGTGGCATGTTGGCTTCCTTTTATGAGCATGTTGATGGCTTCTCGGGCGACTTCTGTTTGTTCAACCCCGCCTATAATTGAGACTGTGTGTCCGTAGACTGAAATTGATGTCTCAGTGAGTTCTTCGATGATTTTTCGCGTTTTCCCCTCTTTGCCGATGATTCTTCCTTTTACACGTTGTACGTCAGAAAGTGACCTTCCAAAGATTTCTCTAAGGTCAATAATTGTGAGCGTGTTTTCTTCGTTCTCAAGCAGTTTAAAGGCACGTTCAGGCGAAAATCCCCGTCCAACAGCGGAAACATAATCTCGCGCTTTGAAAAGTAGCGATGGGTCATTTACGCCTTCATTTAGATTTATTGTAACATCACCAGTTTGACTATCAATTTGCAACTCGACGCGAAGGGTTTCTTCTATGCGCTGTTTGTCTCTGCCTTCTGGTCCAATTAAGACCCCGATTCTTTCTTTTGGAATTTTAACGAACATTTGAGGCACCACTTACCCTCCTAAAGACATCTTCAGTTGTAGGAACGTTTACACCGATTCTTTTAAAGTATCGGTTAAGATTCTCTATGTCTCTTTTCAACAGCTGCATAGCGTTTGGATGTTCCAAGTTTACGGATTGGGACATGTCGAAAATTACAGGATTGTTTTTCCATATCATAACATTGTATTCACTCAAGTCTCCGTGAACAAGTTTCGCCTTTTTAAAAAGTTTCTCAACATAAGTAAGCAGTATCTTGTATGTACGTTGAGGGTCTTGGAGGTTTGTTTCCCTAAGTAAAGGTGCGCTTTGACCTTTTTCTCCGATAAACTCCATGATGAGCACATTTTTCTCCACCGCGATTGGTTTAGGAACCCTAACTTTTACTGCGTACGCCTCTGTTAGGTTTCTGTACTCCTTTCTTGCCCATGTATAAATTAGGCTTTTAGGATCTCTCCGAACGTGTTTGAATCTTGGATCACCAGCTATGTAGGGAAGCATGCCTTTGCGAAACTCTGCAGACAACGTTAAGTAAATCTTTATGGCGATAACTTCACCATCAGGTCTTGTCCCCCAGTAGAGTTTTGACTCTTTTCCAGCTTTGACTGAGCCATAGATGTTTTGGATTTCACCCTTGTTCATGAGATCATATATAGTCATCAGCGTTGAACGGTCGAAAACTTCTTCTAAAGCATCGTATTCTTCGCTTCTTTTCTCCTTCATTAGTTGCGTGGTTTCATAGGTTTTCTCTTGGCGTTCAAGCTTTTTTATTACTCTCTCTTTAATGGACGCCACAAAACCCTCCCGCTAAGAAAGAAATTAGAGTTTAAGTAAACCTTTTCTCCGTAAATAATCACTTTGCCCTTTAGTGTAACGCCAAATAACATCGCCACGTTGGGTTGACTGGAAATCCCATGGGCTGACAAGAACGATGTCGCCCACCCTTATCCAGACGCGACGTTTCATTTTCCCACGGATTCTGCACACTCTTTCGTAGCCGTCTTGGCACTTTACAGTAACGCGGTCGTTGCCAAGTAGCTTGACCGCTACTCCAAACACGTCTGTCGTTTCAGGAAGAACCATGTCACTCAGGTTCTCTTCGCTGATAACCTTCTTTTTGCCCAAACTGGTCACTTAACAGTTTTTTGGTTCTATTTGCTAAAAACAATAAGAAAAGACACTTAAATACCTATATGGAGACGATGTTCAAGCAGCCCATAAAAAACATTATTATTTTTTTTAAAAAAAGGTGACTTACTCTACGCATCGTAATGTCCGCATGTTCCGAAGCAGATTAGTTATAGTGCACCAAACCAGATTGGCGTTTCTGCCATTTCACATGACTGTTTTAGGCAGTTATTTCGGAACTATTTTGAAGGCTACGTCATTTCCAATGTACGCGGCATGGTCTTGAGTTCTTGTAAGTTCAGGAATTTTAACGGTGAGATGTCCATCTTTACATTGTGCCATAACTACGTCCAAGTATTGTCCTCTCCAAGCGTGGTAGATGCGTACCTCATAGCTTCCGTCCTTTAGCCCTGAAATCGTGAAGGATTCTCTCGCAACGCTGACTCGTGGGTTCACGACCCATCCGAAAATGAGCTTGTCACTCTTCATTGCCCAAGCATCACAGCTACCGGCGTCTATTTTAGACGGCTCTAGGTTAAGGTGGGCGAAGTCTATGTCGGAGACGAAGTTTGCGAAGTGCCTTATTTGGTTGGTGACGACGCTGTCGTTAATCCACTCCGTGTATGCCCACCAAAAAGGTGTGCAGCACAGCCCGTTTGCTAGGCTAACCCACAACGCATTATGGTACATCGTTAAGTATCCCGGTGTTCCTGGTTCGTAGTACGTGTGATCCCAGCCGCATTCGCCGATGATAGCAGGCTTATTGAAGCCTTTCCAAAGATTTTGAATCTGAACAGCATAGTTGCGGTAGCTGTACTGAAGCGGGTTTTCGCCTGCACAGTTGATTTTGCCTGATTTCGGTATTGGATGACCTTGAGCCTCGTAGATTTCGCGGGCTGCAATGCTGAAAATTTTGTATCCGCCTGGCCACCACTCATTTATGCCGCCGCTTTGAGTGCCCGTGGTTGGACGCTCATAAGGGTCATTTTTTGAGAAAAAGTCATGCATTTTTTGGCACCATTTTTCAGCAACTTCCTTGTCGCCTTGTTGCCAGCCTTCTGTTCCGTTAATCTCGTCAATGATGAACCACAGAAACAAAGCTCGGCTGTATCCCCAGCGGGCTATGATGTAATGGCAAACGTTCTCTTGATACCGCCAAGCTTTTTCGTTGCCAAAAAAGTCGACTGCGTCAGCCACGAGATGATAGGGACTATGTCTATACTGAGCGCCCCAAGGACCCCAAACAGCTTGGGAAAGGTGTGAGTGAAACCAAATATTCCATGAGATGTGCATGTTTCGTTTTTCGCACCATTCAAAAAGCTGGTCAAGACGCCCGCACCTGTTCTGGTCGTATCGGCCAAGTCCAGTGCCCATAGTCTCAAGGGGCGTGTGAAAGAAACTGATGAAGTTTACGCCTCTACTTTTTAGCCCGTCAAGTCCTTCTTCAGTTATGTATCCCCTGTTAAATTGTTCATAGCCATCGTTGTACCAAAGACCGACGCCATAAAAGGATGTTCCATCATCGTACATCAAGTAACGATTGTTTGGCGAAATCTTAATGAACCCGTGGTGGGGTGAGTTAACTGCTTCAAACGTGCCTGGCTGGCTTTCAGCTTCGCCTTCCACATCTTTTACTTTTAAGACAAATTTCCAGATTCCTTTTTCTGTTGGCGCGAAGCGAACCATCCAGTGGTGAGTCCAGCTTGATTGGTTGTAGAAGCCCCAGATTCTCCATTTTTTGCCAGATGGAGATGTGAACTCAGCTTGTAGGTCGATTTCCTTCGGGTCAAATGGGTTTGTGAATTTTGCATCTAAGTCGATTAAAAGCTCAAACTTCTCATAAACTCCGACTTTCTGCGAGAAAGGAATAATCGATAGAAACCGAGGTTTCATTTGAATAACCTGATCGGTCATATCTACACCAAAATAAAGTATTATGTGACATTATAAATATCTTTAAGTAATAATTCCTAATTTGGAAATTGTTCATGAAACCTATCAATATACAGTGTTCAGTGTTTCATATTGTCCAGTAAGAATGAAATTCCAAGTTTTTCCTATTTACTTGGGTTCTCACAAACTCTGTGACGTCTTCATCCTTGATGTAAAGAGTACCAGATTCATCTGCGTTCAGCTTTATTCCCGTTTTTCGCAGGTGGTCTCCAGATGCGTTATCCATAAAGACGTACTGCTTTCCTGTGGTTGGCAAAATAAGCCTAAGACACGTAAAATTCTTTGATGGAGCTTCACGAGCAATATTATATGATAAACTTTTTGGATTGTGTTCAATGATGAGTTTTTTGAATTCGTCCCATGTTTTAACCTTGATAATCAATTTGTTTTATCACCTTTTTGAACCAAGAAACTCCTTGGTTAAGTAATCTGTCTTTTCGTAATAGTTTTTTCCAATATCCATTTTTGGCAATCAAAACAGTATTCGGTGTTTCTATCCGTCAAAAATTTTTTTCCACATCCTTTGCATGTAACTTCATGTAACCATGACTCTTTCTTAGAGAATCTAATTTGCCCTTTTATGGATGGAAAAATTATTGCTTCGTTTGGACAAAAACTGGCACATAGTGAACAACCATAAACGCAGTTTAAAGGTTTAGCGACAAACGCTTTTTCTTCTCTGATTTTTAGAACAGCGTGGGGGCAAAAATTCACGCATTTGTATGCTCCTTTGCAGCCATTACACTTTTCGGAAATTATGGTTGGAAACCATGGTTGTTCTGACATAATTCAACCTTCTAAGCAAATTCATCATTTTGAAGAATTGAAACATTCTCCTTGAATCAACTTGTGCTTCCGATCCTTATGTTATCTGAGCAATAGCGCATTCTGATAGTGTCTTTATGAGTTCAGTTGAAACCGAGTCAATTATGCGGAATAAGGATGGGTTGGTAACCGAGTATAACCTTCTATTTTTATCTTTTTTGCATGTTACAAGCCCACATTCCTTTAGGATTCTTAGATGCCTAGAAACTACGGGCTGAATGAGGCCAAGGTGCGGAATAAATTCACAAACGCACTTTTCTCCGTTGCGTAAGATTTCAAGTATTTTAATCCTATCTGGATCTGACAGAGCATAGAAGATTTTAGCTTTAAACGCGTTTTCATCTTTCATTTTTAAGCGACCATATAAAGGTAATCGATAACAATATTTAAATATTGCTATATTGTTTTTTATCAGACAAAAAGGTGAAGAACATGAAAGAAGTAAAAATTGAGGTTATAGGTCCAGACCCCCCTTGTATGAGGTGTCAAGCAACAAAAAAGGTTGCGGAGAAAGTAGCTGAAAAGTTTAGAGAGTCAGGAATCATGGTTGAAGTAGAAAAGGCTAACATAATTTCAAAGGAAATAGTAGGCAAATATGGAGTTTTAATTTCGCCAGCTCTATCTGTCAACGGCGTCGTAAAATTCATGGGAAGAATCCCAAGCGAATCAGAGGTTGAAAAAAGCCTAAAGGAAATCCTCGAAAGGGAAGTCTAGTTCTTGCCCACCGATCTTATGAGAAAGATTAGAACAATAATATTGGTACTTTTCGTGTTAACCGTTATTGGCCTACTCGTTTACAGTAGAGTAATGGCTTATTCTTTAGCTCCAACGATGAAGCCTGCTGACTTTCACGGGCTTGCAATCTGGGAAATCCCCATTGCTTACCTTATTGATTACTTCAGCCACGGTTGGATATGTCTTCTTTTCGCTTTTGTCGCTGCAGGTTTAGTGTATGAGTTTGTTCCAAAAGAGGCGATCACAAGATATATGAGCAGCGGAAGGATTGTGGGATATGGACTTGCCATTGGAATCGCTCCGTTCCTGACTGTCTGCTCGTGCACTATGGTTCCTTTGTTCACTGGTGTGCTCTATGCTGGTGCAGGAATTGGACCTGCAATAACTTTTATGTTGATGGCTCCATCTTCCAATATACTAAGTATTTTATTGACTGGCGAACTAATATCGTGGGAACTGGCTGGAGTCCGAATTGTTGCATCATTAGTTGTCGCTTTGGTCGCGGGCATCGTGGTTTCCAAAACTCCTTGGGGAAAAGCGGTAGAAAAAGAGCATCAAATAACCGCTCCAGCAGGACAAGCATCAGTTGACATTGTTAAACCACCCCTAGACGAAAGACTACTGGCAGCACTGAAGTTTGCTACGTACATTGCCAAGCAGATTCTGCCATTTTTTCTACTAGGTTTAGTCATTGTCGGCTACGTGGAGGCTTACTTGCCAGAAGAAATTGTTGGAACTTATCTAACTGGCATCACAGGTGTATTGCTTGCATCTGTTATTGGAGGACCTTTGTACACGCCGACTCTTGTTGAAATTGTTTTAGGAAGAGGTATGTGGCAATTAGGGATGTCAAAAGGTGCGTTGCTTAGCTGGCTTATGGGTCAACCGTACGATGTTGCTAACGCCTTAGCAGTATCAAAGATAGCAAGATGGAAAGTCGTCTTAACATACATGATCATAGCTTGGGCTGGCAGCGTAACCTTCGGATTAACGTATGGAATGTTAAGCGGAAGCATATAGAATGTAAAGTGGAAGAGGTAAGATAAAGGATAAAAAATGATATCACCGTCGAAAATGAAGGAGGAAAAATAGGAATGGCAGAGGTTAAGGAATGGCAAGAGGGAATGCCGACCCATGAGTGTATACTGTTTTCCTGTTTTGGAGGATTATCGAACACGGGAATAACGAGTGCACTAGCGTGCTTGGAAGCTGTTAAAGAGCTTGGCCTAGAAAAAGTAGCTATCGGCTGTTTGCCTTCAGTGCCGCTACAAGTAAAACCTGTCTTAGGAAAGTCTAAAGCAGCAAAGAAGATTATCACTGTTGATGGTTGCCCTTTTGAATGCTCTCGAAAAACCGTGGAAGCCGCAGGATTCAAGATCGCAAGAAGCATCGTGTTAGCTAGAGACATAGGCATGACCAAGAAGGCCTTGCACATGGATATCGGCAAAAACTTAGGTCTTGAAAAATATATTTCTGATAATGAAGTTAAGAAGGCAAAGGAACTCATAATAAAAACTATCCTAGAAGAATGAATACCAATATGTTGAGTGAAACTGAAAACCGTCAACTTGTAAAAAGAGAAAAAAGTTTTCTATACGGATTCTCTACAAAAAATGAACTGAGAGACAACAATCTCAAACCAATTCCCTAACATCAAAAGACATCGACGCTGCCACGGATTCCACAATTCCACAGTGTTTCCACAACGCCTATATAAAGAAAAAAGTTTCAATGCGCACTGAATAAGCATAAGAATAGGCAAGATGGCCAGAAAAATTGACCCGACTATACATACCCCCTCCCCCTCAACAACTTACACAAAAAAGCACGCAACATGAAAGAACGTCCCAAACAACATTTGAAATGCAAAAAATGAAAGACTAAACAACTGGAACGCATGTTGAGAGCCTCGGGCGGGATTTGAACCCGCGATCCACGGCTTTCCTTACTTTTCAGCGGATACAAGGCCGTTGCTCTAGCCGCTGAGCCACCGAGGCGAACAATTACATTAATTTACAAGCCATCGAAGACTATAATAGTCTTACTGGTTTGATATTCACAAGAGCACAAAAGTAATAAATTTTTCTAATAAATCATGCTAAAAACATTTTCCAAATAATACATAACAATAAATACAACGGCCTAAAATACAAATCAACCAAGAACATCTAAAAAGCATTGAGGGAAAAAGATGAAAGGCAAACCAATCGCAGCTATAGTATCAGCTGGGCTGTCAAAATTTGGCAAACTGGAAAACTATGCAGGAAGAGAACTGTTTGCGGAAGCTGTTTACGAAGCCTTTGAAAGGTGCCCAAAGATAGACCCAAAAAAAGACATTAAAGCCATCTTCGTAGGCATGATGAGCGAAAGCTTCGAACACCAAGGCCACATTGCACCGATGCTTTCAGACTGGGCTGGACTTCTTCCTGCTCCAGCAATTAGAACGGAGATTGCTTGCGCCTCTTCAGCTGCCGCATTAAGAACTGGCATTTTTAGCTTACTTTCCGGCATATACGACGTCGTCTTGGTAGGTGGATTAGAAAAGATGACAAAAAGGTCAACCGTTGAAACCACTGAAATTCTTGGCATGGCTGCGGATTATCCATTTGAACAGTGGAACGGCATCACCTTTCCTGGACTTTTTGCTTTAATGGCAACTGCTCACATGCACAAATACGGCACAACTGAACAGCAGATGGGTCTTATCGCCGTCAAGAACCACCACAACGGCGCCTTGAATCCGAAAGCTCACATGCAGAAAGAGGTGACCCTTGAAACTGTAATGGCGTCAAGAACGGTGGCGAAACCACTAAAGCTGTACGATTGCTCATTAATCTCCGACGGAGCTAGCTGCGTGATTCTAACTAAGCTTGAGATAGCTAAACGGTTCTGTGACAATCCAGTGTACATCATAGGCTCAGGTCACGGAAGCGACACTCTAAGCCTTTACCAAAGAGAAAGCCTAACTTCGATAAAGGCAACTCGAAATGCTGCGAAAGAGGCGTACAACATGGCTGACCTAAAGCCTGAAGACATTGATGTAGCTGAGGTGCACGATTGCTTCACAATAGCAGAACTGATCGCATACGAAGACCTAGGATTCTGCCCACCTGGAGAAGGAGGAAAATTCATTGAAAAAGGCACACCAACACTAGAAGGCGACCTACCAGTCAACACCAGCGGCGGACTAAAGGCTAAAGGACATCCAGTAGGCGCAACAGGCACCGCCCAAGTTTACGAGATTTACCTTCAGCTAACAGAACAAGCTGAAAAACGCCAGATTAACGGCTGCAAAATTGGTTTAACCCAAAATCTCGGCGGAAGCGGAGCCTCAAGCATAGTACACATTTTTAGGAGAGGATAAAAACATGGAAAAATCAAACTGCGAAGAAGTACCACCCTTCACGATTGAACAGTTCTTCAGGTTCCTGAAAGAAAAAAAGTTAATGGCGGCAAAATGCACAAACTGTGGAAAACTTCATCTTCCACCCAAGCCCATCTGTTCAAACTGTTATTCCAAAGAGCTCAGCTGGATACAACTTGAAACAAAAGGTCAGTTACTCACGTATACGATTATTCATATAGCACCTGAGCAGTTCCAGAAAAACATACCCTACGCATATGGCATAATAGAGCTAAAAAACGGGTTAAGAATACCTGGAATAATAAAGGACACTGAACATGAAAAGCTAAAAGTTGGAACAGAACTAGAAGTCGACTTTGAAACTGAACCGTCACCTAATTGGCCACAGTGGCCTAGATATTACTTTAAGCCCCACATAAGCACCCAGTAAAGTTGTTAGATGATGCGGTTCAAAATGATATAATGCCATTGCATTTTCTCAAAAAAGAGAAACTGTTTCCGCTTTCACCTATTGCCTGAGAAGTTTTCACGAGTCTTCAAAGATGAATCTTTGAAGAGAGCAATGAAAATCGATAACGAAACAATGTACAGTAATCCACCTGCAATGAAAATGTAGTCCCAGCTCATCGCAGCCAACATTCCAGATATGCCTGGAGCCAAAATCGTAACTGGAGTCTGAATTGCGCTAAACGTATTAATTTGTCTGACACGCGTCTCGTCATCGGTTAAAGTTTGAGTCATAACACTCATAGCCGTCATTCCTATTCCTCCACCAATCAGATCGTGTACAAGAAACAGAGCAACGAAAGCTGGGATCGGAAACGTGTAAACGCCTATTGCCAAGAAGGAAAACGCGTATGAGGAAGTTGAAAGAATAAACGTTTTTCTCAACCCTAACTTTTTAATGACCTTTTCAGCAATAGACGTCGTCATGAAAGCTAACCGATGAAGCACAGTGACAAGCGAAATTTGGAAAACATCAAGCCCGTATTTTCCATGAAAATATAATGGTAAAAGAAAACCATGCGCAATCCCAAATCCTAAAGACGAAATTGCAGATGATAATGCTAAAACAAAAAGGTTTCTGTTGATCTTAAAACTATACGCCCGCCTAAGAGACACCCGCCTATCATTTTTTCTATCACTTTCCCGATAAAAGAAAAATAAAAACAATTTAGCCAACTCAACCGTTGCCAGAATAAAAAAAAGTCCAGAAAAGCCTAAGTACGACAGAAAAAACCCAAAGAAAATGGCACCTGAAGCCTGAAGTATGAAGTCAATAGTCGTGAACAGCGAAAGATTCTTGGCGTAATTTTCTCTTACATTTTCGTAAAGCATTATATTATGAACCGAAATTCTAAGATTGTCCTGTAAATCGCTTAAAAACTTGGTGCAAAGTATCTGCAAATCGTTCAATGTGAACGGAAAAATAGTTTTCGACATGACGCTCAAGGAACAGGAAGCCATGTAGATTTTCTTTCTACCATACACATCAGCATACTCGCCGTGAAGGATGCTAAGAAAAGAAATAACGAGAGTAGAAATGCTGAAGATAAGTCCCATGTTCACAATAGAAAGGTTCCTACTTTCTAAAAAGAAGGGGAAAAGAAGCTCAAAAATTCCTGTCACATAAGCTGAAAGCAGACCCGACAAAAAAAGAATTTTAACATTTCTATCCACATAAACCACTTTTCAAGATGCAGGCCATTACTGCAGAAAAAATCAAGGTTCACTTTTCGTCAAACTAGAAAGATTTTAGCCCTCAACAACATAACGATACAAGACGTATTCTCCAGCAGTAAGGCTTTTCCGAGTAATCTTCACCAGATCTCCTGCCTTGGCTCCAATCACCTTAGAAATCGGGTCTGAAGTCCGCAACAGCGGCAGCTGATACGGTTGAACCTTGTACTGTGCAAGGACAGCTTCTTTTTCTTCAGTTGAAAGAATTTCGTGTTTCGGAACCAGATTGTGACTGAAAATGTTAAAGGACGGAAAGTTTGGCGGAATGAGCTCCACTTTTTTCTTTTTCGAATTTGCCTTAGCAGAGTAAGTGAATCTGCCGTTGGAAATTATTATTCCACTGTCAAGCTCTTGAGACTCGAGCTTTTTTGACAACAAATTTATGAATCGAATGCCAATAGTTTCAACATCTGTGATTGCCCAGATCAATATTTTCCTTCCCCGCCGCCCCTCAACTGTTAGAAATTCCCCCTCCTTTACCTCTTCCCTGTTAAGAAGCTTGTAACCTCTCAATTCAAGAAGAACCTGAACCTTCTTTTCCAGAATTGGATCAGAAATCAATCAACTGTCTCCTGTTTTCAAATGTAGTATGCAATTTCGCAAAATTAACCTTTAAACTTTACGCTAGAAAGAGGGTGTTAACACGTAAGAATTGTTTTAATTTGTTGCATCACCAAAAATGTAAACAGCTGCTCCTGTCGCTGTGCAATATTCGCAATTTTCTGGAATAATTGCTTTTATACCAAACATGTTGACTGTGTCAAGAATAGTTCTTGACACTAGTTGACTTTTAACTAGCCTTCCAACGAAAATTACATCCCTCTCAAGACCACATGATTTCGCAGCCATAGCTGAGACCACACCTACAGTTTGGGAAACCATGTTAAAAATTCCAGCTGCTACATCTTCTTGTGACGTTTCAGAACAGAGCTTAGCCAGATTTGAGGCTGTTGCATCCGCTGGAATGATTCCAAGCGGTTCTCCTACAATGTCTCTAACTGTTAAATCAGTCCTATTTGTATCACCACTCAACGCCATGTCCTCAAGTCTTTCAAAGTTGTTAACGCCAAGCATTCTTTTCGCAAGCCCCAAAATAGTTCCACCACCAACACCCGTGCCTCCTAAGTGAGTAATTTTTTTCCCTCTATTATAAACAGCCACTATTGATGTTCCTGTACCGATGCTTACAATCATTCCATGACGTTTCTTTGACAGAAAAAGGCCACCGAAACCATTAGCTATTATTTCGTCTACTCTTATGACTGGTAATCCGAGAAGCTCTTCTCCAATAATTCTTGACCCGCCGCCTGCGATAGCTACTTTTTGAATTCCAGGGGCATCTTTAATTGATGAAACAAGAACCTTTAGCACTTGTTCTGCTGACGATTTTGGCTCCTTAGTTTCAACTATGTGGAGACTGATGATTTTTGATTTTTTTATCAAAACGCCCTTTGTAGCGCTAGCTCCAACATCAATACCTGCAATGATTTGTGAACGTTTTTCACATGGCATATCCTTAATCCTTTTAACATATTTTTATTGAACATTCCTCATTAATTTGCTGGTTAATAATGAGAGTAACAGTCCAGTGACAAAAATCACGCCGGCAGATATAAGGAGAATTTCAGGGGGAACCGTATCCGCGAAAATCTGGCTTCCTCCAGGTGTGAACGATACAATTGAATAAATTGCAGCAAGAAAAACTGCCACTAAACCTGCCGACTTCACAATTGACGTTTTGTCGCTTGGCGAAAGATTTGAGACCCCTTTTACTCCGATCTTTGACAATGTAGGCCCAATATACGTGACCATTATTGGAACAAGAGGAGTCACAAAAACTACCATTGTTGATACCCAAAATAATGTTAATCCAGCGACAACTGCGATTTGCAGACTCATTGACCATGAAACCCAGTCTGGAACAATAAAGATGAAATATACAAGAACTCCAAGCGCAGCAATGAAGTTGCCAATTAATAATGCTATAAAATTGCTTACAATAAAGGAAGAAAATGAGCACTTCTTTGCAACAAGCCATCCTAAGACATAGAAACCCACAAAATTTCCCGGAACACCTGCCACAAGGCTTAATATTGGAGTTGTTAACCCAAAGAAAGATAGTGCGAAGTCACCGAGGAAACATCCAATAGCAGCCCCTAACCCGCCAATTAAAGGTCCAAATACAACTGTAAAGAATGCTGGGATTACGACTCCAGGCCTAAAGTGCCCAACTCCCCAAGGAGTCGGAATGGGTGATGTAACAGCAATAGCTACGGCATAAAGAGCAGCGTTGATAGATATTAAGGTCAGCATCAGCGACTTTGGCATTTGTTGACTTTGAATATCTATTGTTCTTTTATTTTTAATCTCCTCTTTTGGATTTTCAAGCATAGTCACATAGATCACCATAATATGTTAGCGCCATATCTTATGTTGGCATATAAGAATTTCCTATAAAATGTTTATATGAGTTTATACTGTTTTAAAGCAAATAATAAATAATATTTAACCCAAAAATAGCCTAAACACAACCCTAAACCACCTAAGATGATAGATATTGAACAAAAAATACAACATTGTAGGTCTCGGCGGAACCTTTGATGAATTACACAAAGGTCACAAAACCTTACTTAACAAAGCCTTTCAGTTAGGAACCAATGTAAAGATTGGACTTTGCACAGACGAGTTTGCAAAGAAACTAGGAAAGAACCATGAAATTGCGACGTACGAAGATCGATTAAAAGACCTAAAAACTTTTTTACGAGACAAGGGCTATCTTAACAGAGCTGAAATTATTCCTCTTTCCGATCCTTATGGTCCAGCTGTTTCTGACAGCACCATTGAAGCTATTGTTGTAAGCCACGAGACTGAACAAGCTGCGTATGCAATAAACGGGCAGAGGAAAGAGAAAGGGTTACCCGAACTGAAGGTAATTGTAATAGACATGGTTCTCGCAGAAAACCACAATACAGTTTCTACAACACGCATTAGAAGAGGAGAAATCGATAGGGAAGGACGGGTGATAGAACATCCTGTTCCAAATTCGAAATGAAGTTTTTCAATATTTTTAAAGGTTTGAAAAATGTTATGTTCTTAGAAACTATAAAATCTTCAAATAGTGAAGTAAGTGGATAGAACTGGTTACGCTGAGCTTCCTCTTCATGGTGGTAAGGCTCCTCAGTGGCTAGTTAACAGGATGATTCGTCTAGCAAAGCAGATAGTTATGATCATACTTGAAGAGCACGGTCACGATGTTTTTCTGCAGAGAATCTCAGACCCTTACTGGTTTCAGGCTTTGGGTTGTGTCTTAGGCTACGACTGGCACTCTTCAGGCGTGACAACAGTTTTAACTGGAGTTTTAAAGTCAGCAATCGACTCTAAAGAGTTCGGGTTAGCAATCTGCGGTGGAAAGGGTAAAGCTTCAAACAGGGCACAGGTTGAGATAGGTTCAGCCAGCAACGAATTTGGATTCTCTGTAGAAGAAGCTAACAGGTTTAAGTATGCTAGTAGAATGAGTGCAAAGATTGACAATGTTGCAATTCAAGCTGGCTATCCTCTTTATCACCACTCATTTATTCTTTCTCGCAATGGAAAGTGGGCGGTTGTTCAACAAGGAATGAGTGTAACTGACCGTACAGCCCGTAGATACCATTGGCTTTCGGAAAACCTTAGGAGCTTCATTGAAAAACCTCACTCAGCAATTGTTGGAGATACAAAACGAGATGTTGTCTTGGACATGACAGCCAATGAAAGTGAAGGCTGCCGTAAAGTTTCAGTTGACTTGTCGAAAGAAAGACCAGAAAAAGTTGCTAGGTTACTTCAATCAATACGACCATCTTACCAACGGTCTCTTCAAGAATGGATGCCATCAATTAGGTATGGAGGAAAAAACCTAGTGGCGGAATATCTAATCATGCCTGCAACAATAAATTGGAAGGCTCTTAAGAAAGCTTACGAGTTTCAATCAAGAAACTACGAGGAGCTCTTAGGCATAAGGGGTTTAGGGTCTTCGACAATCCGTGGACTATCTCTTATTTCCGAACTCGTGTACGGCGAAAAACCAAGTTGGAAAGACCCAGTTAAGTATTCTTTTGCATATGGAGGAAAAGATGGAGTGCCCTTTCCAGTTGACAAGAAAGCGATGGACAACTCGATCATTTTTCTTCAGGAGGCTATTGAAAACTCTCGGTTAGGAGATAAAGAGAAAATAAAGTCGCTACAAAGGCTTAGAAGGTTTCTACCGAACAATCAAAACATCTTGTAACCCACAGATAAGGAACACCGTCACCGGTAGATTATTTAAAAATTGTAGTTTTTGTAAACATAAGATTATGAGTTATTATGTCAAAACAATTGTTTCATAATCGTCAATGTAGACAGTATGCTCAGTTTGGGCTACAGGTTTATGACTAACTTCAACAAAAATTGGATACGACATTACACATTTTATTTTTAACAAATTATTGATTAACGATCTATAATTGTAAGAGTCCGAATACATCTTCAACCACCTTTCAGCAAAAGGCAACGTTTTATACTTTTTTTCAATAAATTCAACAAGATTTCTTATTTCAGATTCCTTAACTGGCTTCCTTTTAACTAATCGAAAAATATAAGACTGGGATCCTTCTTCCACCCTTCCTATAGCATCCCTAAAAGTTACAAAGGGTTCAATGGCATATATGTCTCCAGCTTGTATTTTTGAAAAAGAAACATGAGAAACATTCGGAAGAGATTTTCCCGTATGAATCATGTAACGTCCAATTTGATGACCTGTTAAATTAGAAATAGGCTTATAGCCACGTCGCTCAATAGCTCTTTGAATTTCTAAACCAAGATCAGAAGTAAAGATTCCCTTTCGTATAGTTTTAACAGCAATGTCTAATGCTTCTTCAGAGGTTTGAACTAGGTTCTCAAGCTCTGGGGCAAAACAGACAGTGGTAGCAGTATCAGCAATATATCCATCAACGTGAACGCCTACATCGATCTTTACCAGTGAACCTTTAGGAACAATTTTTTCATCATTTGGAGGACTCGTATAATGGGCAGCTACTTCGTTAATCGAAATGTTACAGGGAAAAGCAGGTTGTCCTCCCATACTAATAATTAATTGCTCCGCTTTTTCACAAATATCAATTAGGTACATTCCTTCCTTGATTGTGTTTTTCATTTCTTCTCTGACTTTGGCAGCTATTTTACCTGCACGTCTATATTTTTCTAAAACGTCCTGTTCAAGCATCCTTATCCACATATAAGTTTAGCGGTTACATTATTTATATGAATACTGATTATTGCCACAATTGGTTCTTCATTTCGTCTCTGGGTTAAGATTGCAAATATATTGAAACCTCACAACAAAGCACTATTTTTATGAATCTAATAAATGTATTTTTAAAAAGAACTAGAAATTCATAAACGATTTATTAGTAAATTAATATCTTCGACAACGTTAAGCATAAAAATCTAAATTGATAAGGAGAAAATAGGAAATTGAAGGGTCCACCAAAGGTACTTATTATTGATGACGATGAGAGCATAAGAAAAGTTCTAGCTAGCCTCCTTCAGAATAAAGGATACATTGTTGACACAGCGAAAGATGGAGAGGAAGCTATTAAAAAAACAATGATGAATTTCTACAACCTTGCATTAATAGATATTAAGCTTCCTGACATGGAAGGTATCCACCTTTTAAATAAACTCAAAGACTCAACTCCCAAAATGATGAAAATTATTCTTACTGGTCATCCGTCTTTAGAGAATGCCATTGAGGCCGTTAACAAGGGTGCAGACGGCTATCTCATTAAACCCGTTAACGTTGGTATACTAGTAAAGAAAATTGCGGAACTCTTGAAAAAGCAAGAGGAGGAACAGATATTAAGTGAAGATAAAGTAGCACAATTTATTGAGACACGAGTTAAACAACTTGGACACATACCTAAGGCGCAGTAATACTATTGGAGAACAATGTTGATGAAAACCCTCCTTAAAGGTGTCGATAAAGACCACAACACAGTAATATTAAGAACAATACAGAATGTTTTTCTAGACATTTTTGGAGAAAAAACCTTAAAAAAGGTACGACAAATCCTAAAAGACAATTATTCTCTTGATTGGCCGGAAATTCCTGAGAAAAGTGAGGTTTTTGCAGCTGCTTTGAAAGAAATTTTTGGGAAGGGTGCTACGATAATTGAGGATTTAATTATAGAAAACCTTTATAATAGTCTAGGCAAGGATCTACCAGCAAAAAATAACTACACTTTTTCAGATTATATTTCGTCTCTCATGGAAGATGATAGGCAAGTTATTTGTTTCCAAAAATCATAGGCATACTAGCATAATTCACATATTGAAAGAGTACTTCACAAGAAATTTCAATGCTGAAAAAGAATAGTTTGCCTATGAAACCAAGATTGGAGTGTTTTGATTACATGAAAAAGTAAAAACGGAAATAAGGAACAACCAAAATGGAACAACAAATTTTTATTCTTGTTGGCGTATCAATAATATCCGTCATAACCGCATTTTTCACTTATAAACGTAATACTCCTAAAGATAAAGCAAGTGCATTAGTTATTCTTGTAAGTGTTTTGTGGATATTAGGCGTTGGCTTGGAAATAGCAAGTGCATCATACTCATTTAAGGTTTTTTGGAATAAGATTCAATTCATTTGCATGATCATTGTTCCAACAGGATGGTTTATTTATGTACTTCAGTATGTTGGTCACAGAGAGTGGATAACAAGAAGAAACTTGACCATTTTAAGCATCATACCTGTGGCGTGTGTTTTGCTTGCCTCTACAAACGAATTACATAATCTGGTTTATGATAACATTTCGATAAACGTCAGCAATCCTTATTTACCATTGAATATAAGATACGGTTTTTTATTCTGGGTCTTTCTTTGGTACACGTATACTTTACTTATCTTTGCTTCATTTCTTTCTATTCAGATGCTAATTCGTTCACGTCGATTGTATCGACGACAAATTACCTCATTACTAATCACAACCATAATACCATTGATTAGTAGTGCAATTTTCTGTTTCGAAATAAGTTCTTTACCTTTCAATCTTACACCGTTGGCGTACGCAATTGTTGGCGTAATATTGGTTCTGGTTAATCCAACTCGTCTTTATCTAAAAGACATTATGCCTATAGCTCGCGACATTGTAATTGATAGTATGAGTGATGGTGTCATTGTTATAGACGAACAAAACCGAGTTCTAGACCTCAATTTTGCAGCGTGTAAAATCATTAATTTTAGATCGGATGAAGTCATTGGGATGAAAGCAGATCTACTACTCCCCTTCTGGCACATTCCAAAAGATGAATATCAACAATTGAAGGATGCAAGCCAAGAGGTAATGATACATAACAGAACATTTGACATGCGAATATCATCTCTACGAGACTGGCGAGGCCGTCTAAATTGTCGGGTAATCGTAATGAGAGACATTACAGAAAACAAAATGATTGAAGAAGAACTAAGACATTATTCTGAACACCTAGAAGAACTTGTAGAGGAACGAACCAGAGAACTAAAACTTTACTCTGAAGAGCTAGAACAAATTGTCAAAGAACGTACAAAAGAACTTAGAGAAGCGGAAAGATTAGCTGCAATAGGAGAACTTGCAGCAATGATAGGACACGATTTACGTAATCCATTAATGGGAATCACAGGTGCAACATTTTATATTAAAAACGCTCTTGGCAAAAGTGCCGAGGGGAAAATCAAGGAAATGCTTGAAACTATTGAATATGACATTGTTCGCTCGAACAAAATCATAAATGACCTTCTCGACTACTCTAGAGAGTTTAAACTTGAACTAAAGTTAAGCTCTATCAAACAGGTCACTAACGAAACATTGAAAGCAGTCGATTTACCAAAAGGCATTGAAATTGTGAACGAAATTTCCGATGAAACAGAAATTCTAATTGATTCTGAAAAAATAAAAAGAGTATTCATTAATATAATAAAAAATTCGATTGAAGCAATGCCTAAAGGTGGAAAAATAACAATGAAGAGCATTAAAAAAATGACGCTTTGAAAATTGAAATTGCCAATACTGGTAAAAGAATCCCAGAAGAGATAATGAAAAATCTGTGGAAGCCACTTGTAACGACTAAAGCTAAGGGAATGGGATTTGGACTTGCAATATGTAAACGTATAATTGAGGCACATAAAGGAACAATTTTCTTAGAAAGCATCGTAGGAAAAGGAACAACAGTCACAATAATTCTGCCAAAAACACCAAATAAAAAATATTGGAAAGAAAATCCTCTTATTATGGAAAATTCATAAAATCTACATAGCAGTCTGGAACGTAATGTTATGAAATTGTTCTGCATAATAGTTGAATGTTCCATGCAGTTTGGTGGTGAAAAATCAAAATGAAAAGAATTGGTGTCGTAACAGCTGGTGGCGACGCTCCTGGAATGAACGCAGCTATACGCTCGGTCGTCAGATACGCTGTTTACAAGCAACTAGAAGTTGTCGGTTTTGAAAGAGGATATGAAGGCATAATTGATGGACAAGCAAAGATTATGGGGCCACGTTCAGTTAGCGGAATTGTTAACTTAGGCGGAACCATTTTGAAAACGAGTCGATGCGAAAAAATTAAGACTCCAGAAGGCTTAGAGAAGGCTGCGGAATCTTTGGAAAAATGGGGCATAGATGGACTAATAACTATAGGTGGAGACGGCACCTTTAGGGGAGCAAATGAACTCTATAGAGTAAGCGGAATACCAATGATTGGTATACCCGCAACAATAGATAATGATGTACCTGAAACCGAGACCACAATTGGTTTCGACACAGCTGTAAACACAGCGCTTTCGGCAATTGATAGGATTCGGGATACCTCAATATCACTAGAGAGAATTTTCGGAGTCGAAGTTATGGGAAGACAACGAGGATTCCTGGCACTTGAGGTTGGGCTAGCAGGAGGAGCAGAAATTATTCTAATCCCTGAAATAAAAATTAACCTTGATAAAATCTGTGAGAGACTTAAAGCTGACAGAAAAAAAGGAAAAAAATCTGAGATAATTGTTATGGCAGAAGGGGTGGGAAATTCAGCCGAAATAGTAAATTACATAATCAAAAAAACCGGTTGCGAGGTTAGGTTAACTTCGCTTGGCTACATACAAAGAGGCGGAACACCAACAGCACAAAGCCGAATTCTAGCAAGCGAGTTTGGCTATCAAGCAGTAAACCTTTTACTTGAGGGTAAGAGGAAAAAAATAGTAGCAGTTCAGAAAGGTTGCATTACTGATGTTGATTTGGATGAAGTGTTAAAGAAAACAAAAGAGATAGACTTGAAACGTCTTGAACTTGCCAATATAATATCATATTAGATTCATTATACCTGGCCAAAATCTAATCTTTTCTTTTAAGAACCAAAATCCAATCTTTCTCATCTGGTGTTTCAAATCTACTTGTGTAAACCTCATTTTTCGTTAAAACAGGTTTCATCTTTCCAGTTCTTGGATTAAACCATTTAGCTTCATACGCCAATCCTTTCGGAAACACAAGATTTACTGTACCTCCCGCTGGGAAATATACAATAACAATATCTTTATCTGGTGTAGACATAGCTAAGGGCTTCTTTCCCAACTCATAATTAAAGGACTGATCGACAACTACACTGTCAGGTTTAAATTTGTAAAAATCAACAATTTCCGTAAAGAAATTCTTCAGGATCAATAAATATCTCATTCCATCTTGATCTTCGTTTGGAATCCACCATGGACCCCAAGTATGTTCCCAGCCGTGAATTATGCCCGTTGCTGAGAAGGTTCCTCTCCAAGCCCCTCTTCTTGTATGTTCAGGGCTCATATTATTATGGTAAGGAAACCTTTCGTCGAGTTTTGGATTTCTTTCATATCCGTACTCTGCAAGAATAAAGGAACCTTCCCAACCCTTCATGCTTGACGCAATTTCGTCTTCGATTCCCGCTGCAAGCCAAGCGTCTTTCTCACCTGTTGTTCCCCAGCACTGAAACATAATAAGGTCGATAACTCTAGGTGCGATTTTGAATCTTTGAGCAAACGGAGGTTGTATAGGACCGTTGTGAACCGCAACTGGATGTCCGTGAGACGCAATGCTCTTAACATATTTCCCAGTCCTTATTGCCCACATGTCTGCAGACTCATTATAACGCCAGTCACCATCTGGATAATATTCATACTCATTCATCAGAGTCCAAATGTATACGCTGCAAAAAGCGTCATATCTTGCAACAATGTACCGCATCCACAATTCCTCATACTCCGGAATGAAAACATCTCTCTGATTAAAAGGATATTCAAACCCCCATGCCTCCATAATCATCTCAAATCCAATTCCAAGACTCATTGCAAAACGCACAACCTTATCCACTGTTTGAAAGTATTCTATGTTGAACCGGTCAAATTGAGGTTTTTGAGGCGATCCTTGCCAAGGCCATGTTGACCTTGTTTGCCAATCATTGTACCCTGCAGGTGGATGATATGGACTTACTTGAAGTCTTGCGCGAATAAGGTTGAATCCCTGACGGGCTCGACGTTTCAACACGGTTTCATAATCCAATCCGCAAAAGGCTACGCCGAAGAGATTATACATGGTATCGCCAAAGATAAAAGCAGGTTCCCCAGACTCGTATATCAAACCCCAATATTTACCGGGGCAAGTCTTCAGAAACCCTCTTATAGGCTTTTCAGTTTCTTCGATCATGAAGTTTCCAGAGACCATAAGTGATGGGTCTTTCGGGGCCGTTTTCGTTTTGTACAACCATTGACCTACTTCGTTTGGTGAAAATCTAACCTTCCACGTACCATTTCCATCATAGAAACAGGGCATTACGTATTCTTTGCTTGATGGCGATCTGAACACGCAATCAATCATGATGTCAACAAAAGGATTGGGATATTCAGTTTCTGATCTGAATTCTAATTCTAAAACATCTCTTCTTTTAACCGTTATCATTCACATTCAGCCTTCAATTAGTGCACTAAATTAAATTTTTCATTATAAATCACGTAATATAGTTTGATAAACCTGCTTCTTTTGCAAGCTGTACAGCTCTCATCATTTCTGTTGTAGTTAGTCTTCTTCTAAGTTCTGGAATTTCATGGGATTTCCATTCAGGCCGATATTGGAACATAATATTCACTCTCGTTTTTCTACCAAGATTTTCAGCTATCCAATATAGAATTTCCTTTGTGCAGCATTCTAGATGACCTGGTAGCACTAAGACTCGAATTATGAGTTCACCATGTTTCTGTGCGATGGAATGATTTCGTGTGCAAGTTTCCCAATATTTTGGTGTATTAGAGATTCTTTCTGCACATTCGTTATTTGCGTATTTAAAATCCAAGAGGTAGACATCAGCAAACCCCGCCAACAGCTCAGAGGTTTGCTCGCTATAGTAGGTATTTGAGTTCCAAACAACGGGGATATTAAGACTCACATGTTTGAATGTTTGAAGCCACTGCTGAAGCCAGGGTGTTGGTTCTCCACCTACGAGATTAGCGTTCCTACATCCGTTTCGTCTTAACTGCTCCACCATCAAAGCTAATCGTTGAGGAGAATAGACCTCCCCCGATTCGAACCATTGTGAAATGGTCCAATTCTGGCAGTGCAAGCATCGCATCGTACAACCCATTGTGAAAATAGTTCCCGAAGGAACAAGCTCAGGTTCTTCACCCAAATGCTCGAAAATTGAGGAAACCGTGATCTGGGTGCCACATTGGCAGTATCCTTTCTGACCTTCTATGCGATTTACATTGCATCTTCTTGTGCAGAAATGACAGTTTGTTAGAATGCGTTTTGCTATCTCATTTTTTAGGTCAAGGAAGGATCTCTTCGGATACTCAAGCTCTTTTAAAGCTGTTTTTTGACTGTCTACTTCCCGCTCCAAGCGTTTATATTCACTAAGAGATTTTTCATGCATTTGCCACAGTTGCTGAAGAGAATCAGTATTTTCAAAATCCACAGCCAGTTTCTTTGCAACTTGAAATTTCGCTGGTGTCCTATCTTGCATTACAGCGAGATATCTGGGCAAGCTCTCACGGACATTGGCATCTTCCAAAATCGATGACGCATCCCTTCGAATTATATGCCACAATCCCTTCCTAAAATAAGTGAGCTTGAAGGAGTCTTATTAACGCTATCCTGTTTCACAGCTTATTTTAAAAAACGTTATCACTAAAAGTTTTTCTGTAGTTTCCCATAATTATTTCACTACCTCCTTTTCCACTGGAGTATTTGCTTTTTGTGGTGGTTTTTTCCTGTGGAAAGCCTGGATAGGAGTTTCCAAGTTTTCGATGTTCAAGCTAAGGTGAGGC